>JACCDX010699946.1_pt1 | contig 11178 bp, 8 predicted proteins | sample 7449681 | NCBI WGS metagenome assembly JACCDX01 (sample SAMN15323450, study PRJNA562643) | freshwater metagenome | isolation source: river surface water | place: USA:Blue River Watershed | collected 2017-08-18 | reverse complement strand
CTTTCGGTCCGTAATAAACTTATCATCTTTATAAATTGGGCGTGGGCTTACATAACACGTAATAGCTCCTTGCGACTCATTTTACGCTCTTCTGATGCACGCCACCATGAGTAGTTTCGGGACTATTCGTAAAGACGAAAAACAAAAAAGGCTGTCTCAAGAGACAGCCTTTTTAATTTAATTTGGTTGTTATTGCTTAATAATTCTAAACGTGTGAGCTGAATTATTTTCTGCTACGATTACGTGATACAAACCATTCGCATAAGTGGAAAGGTCTATTTCAAGTTGACTGTAAAACGATTGCTCAATTAACAATTGACCACCCGAATTGTAAACGCGCACAACCGCACTTGAATTTGTTGTAGACTCGACAAATACCTTGCTATTGGTTGGATTAGGATAGACATTAACCGATTGAGCCGTATTTTCTGATAAGACCGTACAATCAGTCACATTCAAGGTGAGGCTCGCTTGTCCGGTACAACCCAACGCATTGGTACCATTTACGGTATAAATAGTGGTTGCTGTTGGTGTTACTGCGATAGAGGCTGAACTTGGACCATTAACCCAGCTATAAGTTGTAGCCCCTTGAGCGCTCAAGTTGGCGAGACCACCGATGCATATTGTATTTTCAGAAGCCGTAACAGTAAGAACAGGTGTAGGATTTAAGGAGATGGAATACTGTGCTGTTCCGATACAACCAGCGCTGCTTGTGCCGGTTACTGAGTACACTGTATTCGCTGTAGGTGTAATAGAGGTAACATTAACTGTGCCTCCGTTACTCCAAGCATAAACACTTGCACCAGTAGCTGCGAGTGTACTTGTTTTACCTTCACAAACAGCTGTGTTACCAGTAACACTAATTGTAGGTGTTGGCGCAACAGCCAAGTTGATGGTTCCAGTAGAATTACAACCAACCGAACTTTGACCGATAACTGTGAATACCCCAGAAGCAGTAGGCGTTACAGTAACCGTACCACCGGTACCGTTGTTTACCCAAGTATACGATGTAGCACCCGTAGCAGATAACGTACCTGATTTACCAGAACAAATTGTACCACTACCTGTAACTGTAAGTGATGGATTAGGCGCAACTGTCATGTTAACAGCAGTGGTTCCATTACAACCAGCAGTTGTAGTACCGATGACACTATAAGTTGTATTTGAAGAAGGACTCACATTGATAGAAACGTTGGTAAGGTTATTGCTCCAAACATAGCTATTAGCACCAGTAGCAGTAAGCGTGGCGATATTGCCCGCACACAACAAAGCGCTTCCGTTGATAACAACAGTTGGTGTTGGGTTAACAGGGACACCAGCAGTAGTTGTAGCCACACAGCCTGCTGCACTCGCACCACTAACAAATAAAGTGTGTACACCAGCACCAATTAACGGTGTAACAACAACACTTGCATTTTGTCCACCTGTTGACCAGGTGTATGAACTAGCACCACCAGCAGTTAAGGTTTGTGAGCTACCAGAACAAATAGGATTTTGTCCAGATACCGTTACCACTGGCAATGGGTTCACTGTAAGAACCATTGCAGCCGTTTGAATACAACCTGCAGAAGAAGATCCGTTAACAGAGATGGTGTACGTAGTAAGCGGAGCCACCGTAACAGAAGAAGAATTTGAGCCAGTGCTCCAGGTGTATGAATTCGCGCCATTAGCAGAGAAAGTAGACGAACCACCTTGACAAATAACCGTATTACCAGCAATAGAAATAGTTGGAAGACTATTAACCGTTACTGGAACAACGAGTGAACCAAGACAGCCATTCACGCTGTTACCAAACACGGTGTAACTTGTAGACGATAATGGGAAGGCTAATAAGTTCGCGTTATTAGTCCCATTGTTCCACGTATACGTCATAGCACCAGCAGCACTTAATTGCAGTGCGTTACCCGCACAAATAGACGTACCGCCAGTAACTGATAAAGAAGGACTAGGAATAACAGAAACTTGGAAAGCCGATGAGAGCGATGTACAACCCGCATTGCTCGTACCAGCAACCGTGTAGTTGGTTAGTGACGTTGGCGAGAACATACCCGTAGAACCTGTGGCGCTGCTGTTGATCCAGGTATAGGTTGCAGCACCAGAAGCCGTTAATGCAATGGCATTGCCTGTGCACGCGGTGTTGGTTCCAGAAATAGTAACAACTGGATACGGATTGACCGTAACCACAACCGTATTGATTGGTGAAGAGAAGCAGCCAAAGTTATTCATACCAACCAGTGTATAGGAAGTTGTTGATGAAGGTGTAACGGTGTAATTGCCCCCTTGAACCGTGTAGCTATTAGCACCAGAAGGATTGATGACATATGATAATCCAGCGCAGATACTACCTGAGGCCACAGTTACAGTAGGACGTGGAAACACCGATACGGTGGTCATAGCTGTGTTAGTACAGCTATTTAAGGTTCCTGTGAGTGTGTAGGTAATAGTTGTTGTAGGTGAGAATGCTTGACCATTGATAACACCATTTGACCAAGCGTATGAAGTAGCGCCACCACCATTGAGAACAACTACGCCACCAGCACACATGGTATTAGTAGAGGCAGAAGCCGTAACTGCAAAACTAGAAGGCTGTGTGATAGTTGCCACTGCACTACCAAAACAATTATTCGCATCAAGAATCAAGGCTGTATAAGTGCCGGCTGAAAGTCCACTCAAGGCAACTGAATTAGTGCCAGAGGGTGTCCAAGTCACCGAATAAGGCGCTGTGCCGCCAGTAACGTTAGCGCTTGCGGTTCCATTAGCATAACCGAAACAGCTGGCGTGCGTATAATTAAACGTAGAAGAAACTTGTCCGGGTTGAGTCAAGCTAAAAGTCGCTTCAGCCGCTTGGCTATTCGCATCCGTAACTTGTAAGGTATATACACCTGCAGCTAAACCTGTAGCAACAGACCCATTGCCACCACTTGGCAACCAGGTGTAGGAGAAAGGAGCCGTACCACCAGTTACAGTAGCCGTTAACGCGCCATTGCTAGCACCATAACAAGTGATGCTATTGCTAACAGCGATTGTTGGGCCAAATAAGCGACGGATGATAACATAACCAGCACCAGTGTTAAAGGCTGCCGTAATAGTTTGATTCGCTGATGAAGCATACGATCCTCCGCCACCGCCGGCGGTAGCATTGTAGTTAGCGCCGTGCGTACCACCCGCTCCACCAGAGTAACCACCGCCGCCGCCGCCGCCAAACATGGCACCGCCGCCGCCGCCGAATCCGCCAGCACCAGCTTGTGAGCTACTAAAAAGTCCACCTGCCCCACCAGTACCACCGCTAGAAAAACGGATGCCACCGTATCCAATCGTACCGGAAGTACTATTGCCTCCGTTCGAATTTACACCAGCTCCACCGCCGCCACCATAGTAGCCGCCGCCTGTAGCGCCATTACCACCTGTGCCAGCTGTACCATTCGCTTGCCCATTTGTTCCATTGGCCGATGTACCACTAGAACTGGAACTTCCTCCGTTGCCATTAAATCCATTTGCTCCATTTTCACCAATGCCGGCACCGCCACCGCCGCCTGCAACAACAGCAATAGAGCCATTGATGGCAACGTAAGATCCACCGCCACCACCGCCGCCTGGGTAGTAACTACTATAAGTACCGTTCAATCCCATTTGCCCAACTAACACTGTAAACACAGAATTAGCAGGTAAGGTGTATTGTGAAATTACGCGTGCTCCAGCGCCACCGGTATAGGTTATAGGAGCGTTGCCTCCCTTGGCGCCAACAGCGATAATTTCATATATCCCAGCAGTAGTAAGGGTAAATACTTGTTTTCCGGTAGAAGCCACCACTGAACCCTGCAGGGAAGTGTTGGTGTAAGTGTTATTAATTTGTGTTTGAGAAGGACCGTTTATGCCCGTTGCTCCACAAGGTGTGAATGTGTAAGAAAGTTGGGCATTTGATTGGAGCGAAAAGAACAGAATAGCTCCCAGAAGTTTAAGAAATTTCATGAGTTGAGTAAAGTTGAGCAAATTTAGGTCAAAAACTCAGTGCTTTGACGTTCAGTTTATCATTTCATGCACCGAATTATACCGATGAATGAGAAGCAAGTAAAAACGTTCAGAAAAAAAGGGTTGCCAATTTTTTTACAAATTGTTTGATTTTCTATCAAAAATGCACGATTTTTTGTCATTTTTAGTGGTTTTTGACGAATATGAGCGAATTTTCGCGATTTTTAGCTTAATTGCCACAACAACTAATGCACGTCAAAAATCACTCATTTTTAAACGTTGATGTTAACCGCAACTAACGGCGCTTACCCGCAGAGAAATTAACACGTATTGGGAATACAAATTAGATGTTGTAACACATAATTAGTAAATTTGTTAGTATGGAGCGCAAGGATTTTTTAAAATTAATGGCGATAGCCCCTTTATCTTTAAGTGCGATGAATTTAAAAGAATTTGAATCGATCACAACTGCACTGCCTACGCAAGGAAAAAAACTACCCGTTTTATTTACCTCCCATGGTAGTCCAATGGATATACCCGTATCACGTGAAAAACGTCCCTTTTGGAATGCTTTGTACCAATTAGGAAAGGAATTGCGACAAAAGCAGGAAGTGCGCGCTGCACTGGTTGTCTCAGCCCATTGGTGTACAAAGGGCACCTTTGTGAATGTGTCAACCGAGCAAAAACAGATTTATGATTACTATGGTTTTCCTGATGAGTATTACAAAGTCATCTACCATGCCAAGGGGGCACCAGAAATAGCACGTGAAGTAACAACATTGGTAAAACAAGCCGAAACAACTACCGATTGGGGACTTGATCACGGTGCATGGCCCATGTTGATGCATTTATTTCCAGAAGGAGACGTGCCTGTATTTCAAATGAGCATCGATTATTATGCGAAACCAGAGTACCACTACAAACTCGGTCAGCAATTAAAGGCATTGCGCAGCAAGGGCGTGCTAATTATTGGCAGCGGCTCATTGATTCACAATTTGCAATTGGTAGGTGAAAAAATGATGAAGGGCGATATGACCCCATTTGGTTGGGAAGCGGAGTACGACCAATGGATAAAAAAACAAATCGATGCGCGCGCCGTTCAAAATATCATTAACTATGAAACGAGCCATAAACTAGGGAAGCTGGCAGCGCCGACACCCGATCATTTTGTGCCCGTGCTTTACAGTTTGGGGTTGATGGATCCGAATGATCACATCGACTACTTTTACGAAGGTGCATCTAACCTACCCGCCTTTAGTGAGCGGTCGTTTATTATTCGTAGTTGATTAGACTAGCTGTTAAATCATAACACATGCTTATCATCATAATGATAACACTATAATCAACCCAAGCAGAATCATTGATAACACAAATCCCGCCACAATTACACCAATGGCGGCCATAAAATTGATCATGAAATTGCGAAAGCCTTGATTGTCGCTACCCAATCCAATGAGTCCAAGCAATACTAAACCTACCATAAGTAATCCTAGAATTCCGAATTCCGTAATTAAGACTGCTCCAAAAATTAATAATGTCACCATTCCCAACACCATAAAAAAGGCCTTTCTTTTAGTAAGTTTCTTATCGTTAGAAGGTTCAGGTGTTTGAGTCGGTTTAGGTGTGTAAGTGGGTTTAGGTTGGTAGGTAGTTATGGGCTTGGCTTTTAATTCACTTGCGTTTTCAACGATGCCATTTTCATAGACAATTTTTTTCAACTCATTAAACGGTATATAAACAGAAGTTGAATCCAATAGCCGCAGCTTCACCGCAACGTCATTAATTACAGTTACTTTTCCAACCAATTTTCGGCGATCGATCGCAAAAACCGTATCAGATGTAGGTAAAAACGAGTGTCTCACTGAAGAAGGAGTCCCTTTTTTAGAGTCACCCATAACTTCTTCCTTGATGGTAGCAGTTGGAGAAACCTTAATGGAGGTTCTCTGTTCTTCCATCCTTCCCTTTTTACTTTCATTGCCCGAAGCAGATGCAAAATAAATGCCTTTACAGTACTTCCTCGATAGAAATAAATCCTGTTTACAACCCATTAAGCAGAGATGTAGTAGGAGCAAAAACAATATCGGATGTGCCTTTAGTTTATTCACCTGTTTAACTATCACTTATTCGTTGTTTACATTCAAAATTTGATTCATCTTTTCTTTGCGACAATCACCTTCGAAATGGCTTGTTTGAACACACCTCGTCAACGTATTTTTAATCGATGGTCACTTTCAAAATAAACCATCCTACTTTGTTCGGTAACTTCTATGTGATTAATCCTATCTATTGACAAGTCATGCAACACGCCATCCTTTTCATACAAGACGAATAACCGTCTTACCTCGTGAATGGTACACCTTGTTTTAATTGTGCCATCCTTTAGATAAATTCTGGTTTTTCCCAATTCAGTCCATTTGACGGTATTACCATTAATAGATAGTTTGGTGCACGAATCATTGCTTTGTGTTTGTCCATAAAGCTGTTGAACGACAATTATCCCAAACAGCAGCAATAAAAACCGTTTCATCACCAACACCTTATTCAATCTTTTTCTTCTTCTGAATATTGAATCCCATCATTATGCCTATGGTCGTTCCATCCTTTCGAGGAACAGCATAAATATTCACAGGGATGTTCAAGTAACCAGAGCGAAAGGTTTTGCCAACGGCCACAATTAATCCAGTAGACAAAGATACCTCACCCCTACTATCTAAGCGCTCTATTGGTTCGTAAGGGTTTTTTCCATTCTTTGAATCCCATTCATAATCCAGGTGCCATTTCCCGTAATTATCATAATATCCAGTTGCCTTTTTAACCAACCTAAAATTTGGACCAAAACCAAATTCAAATCCGTTACCAAAACGAAATCCAAGAAGGGGTGCATAAGAAGGAATAAAGCGTTGACTTTCAAGACCACCAATCATAATTATATTTTCAACCAATGCTTGGAAATTTCCAGCGCTGATGTACTGAAACTCTTGTTGCCAGCCGAATAAAAAATTAACGGGATACATTCCAAATTCACCATTACTGGTATTCGTACCTGTTAGAATAGAATACGCGTTACCAGTTGTTGCGTTGAAGCCCATTCGAGGTCCGTTCAATTTAAATCCATTTTTTGGCGATTCAATTGGCAAATCATAATTCACCAATAATTTTTCGAGATTGGGATCTATAGGGGTGCCCACAAGTTTTGCCACTGATAAAGAGATCATTTTTTGAAGTTCAGGCAAATTCAAGTACTCCGTTGTATTTGACCGGTCCACATTTGCAGTTGCCACATCAATAACCCGAAGCGTTATAATTATTTTCTCACCAAAACGTTCAACGCTTCCATTCATAACCTTTTCTGCATTCAGTAGTTTTCCAGCATCTGACATACATTGCTTTGTGAGACAAGTGGATAAGTCGTACTTAGCATTTTTAAGTACTTGAGCAACTTCGTACTTGTCCATTACATTGTAGAAGCCGTTTTTTTCCAACTCCAGTCGCACCATAAATGCCACTTCTTGTGGATCGTTAATGATGCCTCTGCTCTCAATATTGAGCACGGCCAAATTCGGTTTCTGTTGAGCCACCATAAGGGTAGTCAGAACGAAAGTTATTACAACTAGTAGATTTCTTTTAAGCATGATATTTTGCGTTTGTTGTTAGTATTTAATTTTGAAAAAATGTTTGGCCATTTTCGCGTTGCTCTGTCATCACAAAAGAGGACGCATTCACATAGTAAATTGGTCCACTTGGATTATCGTAACGCCGGTAAACCAAAATTTTAGGGGTTTGATTGATTATGATAATTCGCACCTTTACTGAAGTAGGACGAATAATTGTATCGTACCGAGGCAATGAATTGTTAGAATCATTTTTTGAAATTGCAGGCTTTTTTAAAAGCGAATCGGCTGTTTCAGTCGATGCCAGGGTAGCCATTGTTGGAGCATTTTCACCTTTTAATAACAAGTAGAGAGAGTCTTCTTTATTTACCGGCACACTGTAAACGAAATCACAAATACGGGCATAATTGGAGATGGTTTGATCAGCAAAAACAATTCTTGGAGCAGAAGAAAAACCAAAAATCACCATGTGTTTTGATTGGTTACATGGATAAATAGCTACCACCTCCGAAGTGGAAATATCATGGAGAACTCCTTCATACTGATATGTGATTTGCTGAGCTAGTGTATCAATTCGCCAAATCTGGACATTCTGTTTTACCCTTTTCCCTTTCGGTTTAAGGTTAACCTTTCCCAAGTCTTTTAAATAGGTAAAGTGATTGTCTTCCCAATCGATTTTAAATAACGGCGTTTGTTGTGCCCATGAAAACAAACTTGAAGCACTTATAACGACTATTAAGAGGTATTTCACGGTACAAGATTACAATCCTCTTAAAGGGATTGAAAATTGATTCGTGCGACGACCTGCCTTAATTTTTCAAAAAATGAATTTCAACCGAATGTCGGTAAAATGATTTAGGAGAAGTTGCAACTTTAACTTCTTACAAAGAAGTATTTGCATTTTTTGCAACTACTCAAGCGTTCTATTATTGAGGTATACTAAAAATTCCCTGTAGACAAGACCCTATCCAAGAAATTGATTAATGCTTGCCAACTTAGCACATCGGCTCTTTTGTTATAGGCGGCGCCCTTCATTGGATCATTTCCAGCAGCAGGATCGGTGAAGGCATGCACTGCCTTGGAATACGAAATCATTTGCCAATCAGCGTTCGCTGCCCGCATTTCATTTAAAAACGTTGACACTTCCTTCGCCGGCACATATGGATCTTCGGCACCGTGTAAAATCAATAGTTCAGTAACCATTGGTTCAACAGTTCGTAGACTATCCTTCGCTAAGCCTCCATGAAAGGAGACAACACCGCGCACTGGTAAACGACCACGAGCCGCTTCGATAGCTCCAGTACCACCAAAGCAATACCCAATCACTACAATTTTATCTGGATCAGCACCTAGATTGATTAATTGTTCAATAGCCGCCTTAATTCGTGCTTGATACAATTGGTAATTCTTTTTATAAAAACCAGATAATTTTGCAGCCTCTTGAAAATTCGATGGTTTCACCTTTGAACCATAAACGTCAGCTGCCAATGTTATGTAGCCCAGTTGGGAAAGTCGCTTAACGGTTTCTTTTTCATGGTCTGTAATTCCCATCCAAGCTGGTAATACAATGACTCCTGGTTTGCCAGTGTGCGGTTTTACTGTTTTTTGCGCCAAGGCATAATACCCTGTTAGAACAGTAGTATCACACATATAATTGATAGCCGTTTGAGCATGAAGCAAACCAAATGCGCAGAATAAAACTGTTAGGTATATTGATTTCATAATTTAGAATACCCTTAAATGTACAACTTTAGAACGAAAACTTTCAGCAAATAAAGACAACTGTATAGTAGGTTGGACTACAAATCATTCATGTTTTTTAAGTAATAGGCCGCTTGCGTTTGTATTTCCAGCTTTTCATCCCCTGCCATTTTCTCCACCTGCTTTAACATCATTGAAATTCGGTGATTTCCTTTCAATTTTTCAAAATGTTGGATATAAAAATTCCAATACAAACTATTAAAGGGACATGCCCTTTCACCGTAACGTAGCGACTTGGAGTAATGACAAGACCTGCAGTAATTGCTCATTTTATCAATGTAAGCCGCCGCAGAAATATATGGTTTCGAACCAAGCACCCCGCCATCGGCGTATTGACTCATGCCGCGTGTATTTGGCAATTCTACCCATTCAAACGCATCAATGTAGATGCCCAAGTACCAACGATCCACCGCATCAGGATGGATCCCTGCTAACAAGGCAAAATTGCCCGTAATCATCAAGCGTTGTATGTGATGTGCATAGGCCAAACTTAAACTTTGTCCAATTGCGTGTTTAAGGCAATTGAGTTTTGTTTGTCCTGTCCAATACCACTTTGGTAAATCGCGTTGATGGTGAAAGAAGTTTTCACTTGCAAAATCCGGCATGCGGGTCCAATATATTCCCCTTACATATTCGCGCCAACCGAGAATCTGTCGAATGAAACCTTCGGCTTGCTCGAGTGCTACTTTACTTGGATTTTGAAGGTACTCTGCTTCAACCGCTTTTATGACCTCCAAAGGTCCAATCATTTTAATATTCAGTGCAAACGAGAGGCGCGAGTGAAACAGAAAAGAAAAATGCGTGTGCATCGCATCTTGGTACTTGCCAAAATGTGGTAATAATTCCTTTATAAAAAAGTCAAGAACCTTTAAAGCCTCCTTTCTTGTCGTTGGCCAGCCGAATGATTCTGCGCTCGCTTCGCCAATAGTTGGTATGGCCGCTTTTGAAATAGCCTGCCATATTTCTGTATAATCGTGTTGGAATAGAGAAGGGTTGGGAATTTTTATTTCGCCTTTGTAGGTATGCCGATTTTCCTGATCGTAATTCCACCTTTCACCTATGGGCTGGTCGCCTTGCATAAGCACCTTGTAACGCATCCGCATTTTACGGTAAAATGTTTCCATTAAGTACTGCTTACGCACCCCAAACATGTCGGAAAGGGTATCTCTTTTAGTCAAAAAATGCTCCGTGTCAACGGCATTTACTTGGATTGACAAGGTGGCTGAAAAAGAGGCGAGTTGTTGATCGAGACGGTATTCATCGGGTAATTGGTACTCGAAATGGGTTGCTGCATATTCCTCAATTAACCATTTTAAATTGTTTGTAATAGATTGTTTGTTCCGTGGATCGCCTATCAAGAGGTGCTCAACGCGGTGGCCCTTTTTTTTCAAGTACGATGAAAAGTTATACATAGCCGCAAATATGCCGATGACTTTTTGTGCATGATGGGTTACATACGTCGCTTCCTCCTTCACTTCCATCATTACATATAAGACTTCTGGATTCACCACCTTGTACCACGTATGGCCATAATGGAGTTGGTCGCCGAGTATAAGTCGAATGGTTGTTATCTTTTCTTTCTGCATGTATCGCTGCAATAGATGACTTCTTCCCATACCCGTTCCCATTTTTTTCGCCAAACAAATGGACGTAAGCACGATCGGCAAATTTTTGATGGCAGATTGTTTTTTGAAACTGCTTTTCCCTTTTGTCTCATGCGCCTTTATGTATTAATTTTCATTTTGTGCGCCTAACAACCATCGTTTTCTAAAACTATTATCCGCGTCAAATAACCGAGCTTGCTTCTCCACATCGAAGTACCGATGGTTTCTGGGAT
>JACCDX011884782.1_pt1 | contig 11179 bp, 5 predicted proteins | sample 7449681 | NCBI WGS metagenome assembly JACCDX01 (sample SAMN15323450, study PRJNA562643) | freshwater metagenome | isolation source: river surface water | place: USA:Blue River Watershed | collected 2017-08-18 | reverse complement strand
GGACTATGATGGAATTAGATATCCAGACGATTGCAAGGCGGGTTGAGAATCTCAAGATTCGCAATGGCGCCCGCGATGCACGAATGCAGGATATCCTTGCTGTACGCAAAGGTGAGATGGGTCAGATTTATCCAGACTTATTCCCTGAAGGCATGGACAAGCCAATGGTGGCTAACTTCGTCGACGTTGCTGCACGTGACTTGGCTGAGGTTCTAGCCCCACTTCCATCTTTCAACTGCTCTACAACCAATGTTAACAATGACCGCGCTCGTGCTTTTGCCGATAAGCGCACCATGATTGCTAACAACTACGTATACCACTCACGTCTACAGTCACAAATGTACTGGGGTTCTGACTGGTACTTCTCATACGGCTTCTTGCCTATCTACGTAGAGCCTGACTTTGATTCAAATCTTCCACGTATCCGTGTTGAAGACCCAATGGGTGGCTATCCAGAGTTTGATAGATTTGGTCGATGCGTAGCATACGCCAAGCGTTACTTCAAAACACTTGGTGAGCTAGCAGTAGACTACCCAGAATACGCTCCTACCTTGCTTGGTCGTGAAGGTTTCAACCAAGACACCAGCATGAAGGTAGAACTTGTTCGTTACACAGATGCAAATGTAACAGTTCTTTACTTGCCAGACCGCGGTAACTTAGTTCTTAACTATGCTGCCAATCCTCTAGGCAAGATGAATATCTTTGTAGCAAGACGTCCATCACTTGATGATGAATCACGTGGACAATTTGATGATGTACTGTATGTACAACTTGCCCGTGCACGTTTTGCTAACCTTGCAATGGAAGCAGCAGAGAAGTCAATTCAAGCTCCTCTGATTGTTCCAACCGATGTGGTCGATATGCCAATGGGTCCTGATGCGATTATCCGCACAGCACAGCCAGCAGGTGTAGGCCGAGTTAGACTAGATGTACCAGCAGCTGCATTCCAGGAGCAAGCTGCACTCCAGAGCGAGCTTCGCTTGGGTGCACGTTATCCTGAAGGACGTACTGGAACCATTGATGCTTCAATCATCACTGGTCAAGGCGTACAAGCATTGCTCGGTGCATTTGACTCTCAAATTAAGGCAGGACAGACAATCCTGACTGAAGTATTTGAAGATGTCATGAGAGTATGTTTCGAAATGGATGAACTCCTTTTCGATGAAGAAAAGAGTGTCAAGGGTATCGCACAGGGTACGCCGTACGAGTTAAAGTACAAACCAAGCAAAGACATCAAGAAAGATACTTCTATTGAAGTACGCTATGGCTTGATGGCAGGACTTGACCCATCGCGGGCCTTGATTTTCTCTTTACAAGCACTTGGAGCTGATTTAGTATCCAAGGATTTCATTCGTCGTGAACTTCCATGGAGCGTCAATGTATCGCTCGAAGAACAACGAATCGAAGTTGAAAAGATGCGCAGCAACTTATCCGCTGCTGTAACTGCCACAGCGCAGGCTATTCCTGCCATGGCTGCACAGGGACAAGACCCATCTGCGCTAATCCAAAAGATTGCAGACGTTATTGAACGTCGTCGCAATGGGGACACTATAGAGGCTGCTGCGCTTGCCGTGTTCACACCCGAGCAACCTGCGCAGGCAGAGATGACTCCACCAGGCGCACAAGGACCAGTTGAGGCTACCCCGTCCCCAGTCGCTCCTGGACAACCTTCTGGTGGGGTCCCACAACAAGCACCAGACTTAGCAACAATATTGGCAGGCCTAGGGGGATAATGTGGCTACAAGAAAGAAACCAACAACAAAAAAAGTTGTTAAGAAAGTAGCTCGCAAACGCAAGACAACCAAAGAGCCTGTATTAACAAAGTTAGACTTTTGGGCAATTGCAACCAAAGAAGTTTATGATTCACTACGCAAAGCAGGAATGGATGAAGGTACTGCTTTAGCATTTGCAATGGACAGGTCAAGTTATCCTGATTGGATAATTGACCCATCAGACCCAATCAAAAATCCACTAGATGATTTTGAAGAAGATGAGGATTAAACATGTCGATGCAAGATGTACCTGGAGGACCAGGACGATTCGCTCGTAGAGATGACCTCGGAAACGTAAAGAAGATTCAACGAGAGGGACGTAACATCGCAGAAGCATCAGGTGGCGCATATGGAGAACGTACAGAGATAGCTTCGCTAGCTTCTGGCGCACCTATGGATAATCCTGAAGCAACAGCTACAGGTGTAAATCCACTTGCTGCAGCACTTCCTAATCCAGATGCATTCCTGCCTGGCAATGAAGCACCACTATCTGATGGTGCTGAAGGTGGTCCAGGACGTGGACGTAACGCTCAACAGACTCCAGTTGACGCAATTGACCAAACTGCAGTACTAGCACGTGCCATGTTTATGGCAAATCCTGATTCAATTATCCTAGCTAACATCGTCAATGCGTTCAATGAAGAGAATCGTTAATGGCTGATTTGCAGAAATCTAATCTTTCACCCGCCATGCGGGCTTTGTATGCTAATGAAGGAGAGGCACGTAATCGTGCTATCGGAATTCAGATGGCATCACTTACGCCTGACATGTATAGAAACTTTAATGAGCTGACTTCTACCTACCCAGGTATGAGCAAAGACCTCGTTATGTCTATGGTGAAGCAAGGATTATCTGCTAATACTCCTGGAATCGGTAAGATTGTTTCCTTAGATGGTATTGCTCAATTAAAAAAAGACCAGTTTAACGTAGAAAAAATCAAGAAGAACGTAAAACAAGACAAAGGAATCGTAGGTTCTATCTACGATGCAACTCTTGGTAACGTATATGACGTATTCAAGGGTGCAACTCGTGTAGGTTTTGCAGCATTACGTGCACCTTATGACCTTGCAACCACAATAACTCGTGATTTAGCGCAAGAAAAAGACCCAGGATTGTTCTTAAAAGACTTGGCTACCCTTGGTGGCAAGAATACAATGTTTGGTTCTTTAGTTGCAGATGTTTTTGATGGAAAAGGCGGGGTAAAAACAGGGGCGGGATTCTTTATCGACCCAGAAAGTCGAGTTGGCAAAGACCAAGCTAAGGCTATGGCAGCTTATGGCAAAGTAAATGGCGAGTCATTCACCATTGGACGCTTTGTTGCTAAGTCAATTGAATCTAATCCAGATAAAACTGGCTACAAAGTTCTATCAGGACTTGTAGATGCTACCTTAAACCTAGCACTTGACCCATCTATGTGGTTTGGCGCAGGTTCTGCTAGAGCAATTATCAAGGGTGGAAAAGAAGCTGCCAAGTTTAAGGCGAGCGCTGCTGAGTTTAGCCCTGTTGCACAGACAGAACAACTTAACAAAGAGATTGCTGAGTTTGCTAAACAACGTGAAGAGCTTGTTGGTAAATACACCAAGCGTAATACTGGCAAGTGGATGCGCAAGACTACAGAATTGCAACGTCTTGAGAAGCAAAGATTTGAAACACTAGAGCCTACTGTAAGTAAGTTGCTTAATACTTACGATGATTCTTACAAGGCATTCTCTCAAGATGAGTTAGCACAACAAGTTCTTGCTAATGAGAACATTGTTAAAGAAGTTATCTCTAACCCTGGCGTATATGATGGTGAATTGCTACGTGGTATTGATAAACTCTCTGCTGAGAGTGCAAACACTCTAGGTTTTACAGATGGTTACATTGTTTTAGGAGATGTTCCTAAGCGTGGCGTAATCTCATTTGGCGCACATCAAAGCGATGAGTATTTAGTTACTCTTGCTGGAGATGAACCACTAAAGACTCTTGACTTGCTTGAAGATATTACTAAACTGCCTGGCAAAGCAAAGCAGGCAGAAGTAAATCGTCGTCTACAGTTTGAAGAGTGGCTAGAAGCAGGTAAAGCAGATGCTAACCTTGCTCCTGAAGTACGTGCTGTCTTAGACCAAGTATCTTTGGCTAGCAGAAACGATGCTATGGAACTTAAAGGTTTTTCATGGGCAGTATCTGCTGCAGACCAACCTAAGACTCTTGGAGATATTCTAAAGACTATTGCCGATGCGAAGGCAACAGGTGGCTCTGCTCGTGCTATGCAATACGCCCTAGAAGGTATTCAAAAGATTTGGCAGTTTGATGCTATCAGTAACATCCGTTCTATCTACGGTGAGACTGGTGGCGTTATGATTACTAATGCTCAACGTATAGCCGCAAAGAATGCGCAGGTAGGAAATGCGATTGCAGAGATTGCTGACCCTTCTAATCTTGGTCCCAACATGGCTAGGTTACTATCTACTGTCAAGACGCTTGATGAAGATATCAACAAAACTCGCCAAGAACTTGAAGTCTTAACCAAAAACAAAGAAGCTTCAGAACAACGCTTAAAAGAGATTGATATCTTCCGCAACATCGTTGACCAAGACATCAATCTGCGTAAAGCTATTATCAATGACCCAGAGTATAAGGGCTTGAGTAAGATTATTGACCTAGATGCAGGCATTGCTGAGAAGCGTATCTTGCGTGAGTGGGCTCAAGAGAATGTTGGTCTAACCACTGCTTACAATGGAGACCTAGCTACAGACTTTAGTAAGGCATTCAAGTTCATGCTTGGAAGACGCTTTACTCAAATTGCAGAAGTAGTTGCTAAAGAAACTGACCCACTAAAGGTACATAGATTCTTTGGTAAGAAGCTAGATACTGAGATGGTAAAAGCACTTACTGCTGCTAAGACATCCGATGATGTATATCGTGTCTTTTTGTCATACCTAGGTAATCCTACTACTGACCCTAAGATATTCCGTTCTACCACACTACGCAAGGAAGTTGCAGGACTTACTGCTAATCCTGTTGCTCGTTTGGTTAATCCAGTATCTTATATATCTTTCCGTAAGGCAGAACAACTTGACCGTGTATTTAGCCGTTACTTTGTTCGCTCTACCGCTATCAACCTAGGTGATTTGAATAATACAGTTAACTCTGTAGAGGACTGGTTAAGCTCTGCACAGATTAAGACTGTAATTGGCAAGCAAGGCCAAGAGAAGTACATTGATGACATCTCTCGTAAACTGTTTGCTAGTACAAGTGAGCAAGAACGAGCAAAGATTATCCAAGATGGTATGGATAACTTAATTGAAGACCTTGCCAAGCGATTTGGTGCTGATGAGTCCACTATTAGTGACCTTAAAGATGTAATCAAGATTAATGCCGTACAAAAGAACGCAGATACCACCTACACAGTAGGTAAACTCTCCGAAAACGGCGAAGTATTGGTCTACAATGCTGGCAATGACCCTATCAAAATTGATGGTGGTCTAGCATATTATCAGCTAGCTCAGGGAACTATGTTCCTACCTGATAGCAAAGAAGTGCTCAAAGTACTCAACAAGTACCAGCTAAATGGCCTACGTAGTAAGGCTAAAGCAGGCAGAATCCTTGCTGAAGAGATGGGTGATGTTTGGCGTACTGCTCAGTTGGTATTCCGTGCTTCATACATGATTCGTAACATTGCAGAAATGCAGATGCGTCAGATGTTCTCTGGCCATGCCAACATCATTACCCACCCAATGCAGTTCATCTCAATGATGATTGCTAACTCAGGTAAGGGTGGAAAGCTAACACAGCGTGTTGCTAAGTACCAATATGACCTTGGTGGTAACGCATTTAACAACGTAGAAGCTGAAGGTGAGTTCCTAGAGGCTATTCGTGGCTACCAGATGTGGGCATTCCGTCGTGCTTCCGTATCTGACTATCGCAGTAACAAAGGTTCTGAGGTATTCAAGGTATACAAGGTAGTTGGTTCTGGCGATAAGAATTTCTTTGAAGGTTTAGCACATACTCTTAATCGTTGGGGTAGCGATGCTTTCAATCCTAAGATTGCAAAGCTAATGCTTACTGGCGATGAAGCTGCAAAGCGTAAGTTTGTAGATGATGTAATCAATGACTTTGATAATCCCAATAGTGACATCCGTAACTATGTACTAGGTATCTATGACCGTAATCCTGGTCTAAAGAACGTATTCTTGCGAGATGCTGGTGTGGATGCAGATAAGATTACCAAGGCTGACTTGTCACCAGAGAAGATATTTACATTCTTCTTTGATGATGCACAAGAGCACACCCTTGCTGGTCAAATGCGTGTTATGGCAGGCAATGGTCCTAAGTCACATGTGATTATGGATTTGCTTGCTGATGGCAAAGTAACATTTACCAACAATAAGGGTAGAAACGTTACAATCAGCATTCCTTGGTTTGATGGTCCATTGAACTCCACTCAGTTATCTGCACTAGAGACTGCTTTCAGAAAGTCCCTAAAAGATAACTTTGACCCTGCAGACTTGGCTGGTTCTAAGGTTCTATTCCAAAAAGAAAGCCTTGTAGGAGCTCCCGGCAAGAAGGAAATCAACAACATGGTTGATGCCTTCTTCAACCTATCCTCACGCCTTGAAAGCAAGTTTAACTTTGGTCCTGAATACCAGATGGCATACTGGGACTTTGTTGCTCGTTATGCAGATATGCTTAGTGTTGACGAACTTAAGTACGTTAGAAACCAAGCATTAAAGACTTTGAACCCAATCAACTTCCGTGTTGGCAATAAGGTAAAGACAATAGGCCGTAAGCACGATGTTCTTAGAGTCATTGACTCTAGATTGAAGAAAGTTACTGCTGGCAAAGAAAAAGCTGGTACATCAAACTGGCAGGCTATCCATCAGATGGCTGCTAGAGATGCGTCTAAGTATGTTCAAGACTTGTTCTATGATGCTAGCCGTCAAAAACAGTGGGCTCAAGCATACCGTTTAGTATTTCCATTCGCACAAGCTCACACCAACACTATGTATAAGTGGAGCCAACTAGCTGCTAGAAACCCTATCCCGTTGTATCGTTTTGCTAAGGCATACGATGCAGCTACTAAAGAGGGTTCAAATGTCATCTATGACATAGCTGGTATGTCTTATGACGATGACCAAGGCTTTGTATATCGTGAGCCAGGCAGCCAAGAACCTATGTTTAAGATTCCACTTGCTGGAAACTTGCTAGGTGCACTTGCTGGTAAGAACCTTAACATGGCTCAAGCTTTACAGGTTACAGCTCCAGTACAGTCACTTAACCTTGCATTCGGTGCAGTTAATCCTCTAGTGCCAGGTCTTGGACCTGCAGCACAGATTCTCTTTACCTCATCAGGTAAGGTTGATGAATTTGGTCCTGCATGGGACATCATGCGTGACATTGTAACCCCGTTTGGTGCACCAGATAGCCCAGATGACATCGTGTTCCCATCATGGATGCGTAAGACAATCCTCTACGCATTTGGTAATGACCAGATGGTACAGCGTGGTGTTAAGGATTGGGCTGCTTACCTAGCATCTAGCGGTGAGTATGGCGATAATCCTTTGGCTAATGACCAGACTCGTAATAGATTATTTAAGGATGCAGAACAGCTTTCTAAGTCTGTTGGCTGGATGACAGCTCTATTCCAGAGTATCTCACCTGCTACACCTATGAATGAGGTTCTAGCAAAGATTAAAGACCCAGACAACAAGTACAGATTCATGACAATGACAGTCTTGTATGAACACTGGGATAGAATCTCTAAAGAGAATCCTGGCGATTACGGCGCAGCTGTACGTCAGTTCGCTGAGACTTATGGCAAGAACAACATCTTGATTGCTCTTGGAAGCACAACATCAGCTGTACGTGGTACAGAAGATGCTTGGACTTGGTTAAACAATAACCCAGATGCTGCTGAAAAGTTTGCAACTTCTCCTGGAGATGTGGTTCCTTACTTCTTCCCCGGTGGAGAAGCCTCTGTTATGTACTATAACTGGCAGAAGCGCTCAGGCGCTCGCCGTAATCTATCTACTTCTGAAATGGCTAATGAGGCTGAAGGTCTTATCTACGCCATGGTCAAGGGACAGATTGCTGAAGAACAAGCTGCTAACGGCTATCCAGACTTCTGGTATCGCCAGAAGATTGCAGAACTTGACAAAGAGTTCGGTGGTCCACCACCAGATATGGTTACAACCAATACTGCACAGGAAAAGATATTCCGAGTTGCTGCTGCTTTGGAGGACCCAGCATTTGCTCAGTCTCCAATCTACAAGCAGATATCAGCATTCTATCCGCAGTACATGGAGTTCCAGAATCTGCTTAACAGCCTCAATGGTGCTAACTATGCACAGATTAAGGGCAAGAGCGGTATTGCTCCACTTCTAAGAGATAAGCTCGTATCTCTTGCTGAAACACTTATGCTAGAAAACCCAGCATTCTCCCGTATGTACTACGGAGTATTTGCTGGACAACTGGAAGGTTAATAAAACGTGGCAGATAAAAAGTTTGCATCCTCACCTGGGGTAACTGACCTCCGTAGTGCTGGCTACAACGCAGGCAGTACTACAGCCTTTCAGCAGGTTGCTTCTGGCTTGATAGGTGGAACTATCGGGGCTAATCGCTGGATGAACCCAGATGACCCTTACATGCAGTTCTTGTATGCTGCTGATAGCTCTGCCAAGGATGCCGCTTTTCAGAACATTTTCCGTGGTCTTGTAGACCAGAAAGCCCCTGCTGGCAGCGGTGCTAGAAATGCCTGGGAGTACCTACAAGGTACTATGCGCAAGATTGGTTTATCCTCTGCTAAGACAACTCCGGGAGTACCCGCTCCACAGGATATAACAGGCCTAGAGAACGTTATTAGGGCTTCCATAGGTAGTAACGCCACAGACCCACTTGCGTGGCTCACAGCGGCTGCTATGGGCTATTCTGACGGTAAGACTATCAAGCAACCAGATACAACCCCTCAGTTTAACCGCCAAGTCCAGAAAGCTCTACAGCTCAAGGATTGGGGCGATGCTAAGAATGCTCTTTACGACATTTACTACGCAGGCTTTGGATACCCTCCAACAGATGACCTAGTATCTAAGCTAGAGACCTCTTGGAATGCCGAGATGAAGGCTCAGACCAAGGCTGCCGTTACTGAAGGTAAAACAACCTTTGAGCCTATCTATGACATGAAAAAGCCTATCTATGACAAGACTAAGCCAGTCCTTACCAAGAGTGGCAAAGTCAAGAAAGATGCCAAAGGCAACATCGTTTATCAGCAAAAGGTTGACAAGAATGGCAACCCTATGTTTGAGCAGAAGAAGAACAAAGCTGGAGTATTGCAGTACAAAAGCGTTTATAGCTCAACCACAACTACAGCAGCAGAAGGCTTTACAGCTGCTGAACAAGAGCAGTTCTTAGCTGACTTCTTAAAGGATAACTTCCCAGAAGGTGAATTCAATGCTGAAGAGATTGGCGGAGCAGCTAAGTCTATCTTTGATGAACTGACAAGCGTTCACAAGAACAACTACAGCACAGTTCCTTCTTTCGATAAAATCAGTGGAACTATCTTAAGTGCAATTGGTTCTGCAGATGCAAACGTAGCAGCAGAGATTATCCGCAAGTACAAAGATGATGTCCGTAAGACTGCAGCTGGCAAGTATATGAGTCTTGCAGAAGAACTTGCTGCAGGTAAGGATGCTAAGGGTATTGTTGACGGTTTACTAAGTAATGTTGGCAACGCTCTTGAAACAACAATTTATGAAGATGACCCATTGATGAAGCAGATTCTAAACTTCAAAGATGAAAAAGGCAACTATCGTTTGCCAAACGATTTAGAGTTGTACCAGTTAGTTGACAATGACCCACGTGTTGCTTACACCTCACGTAAGAAAAATGAGGCTATTGATATGGCTCAGACACTAAGAAGCAGGTTGCAGCGATAATGGCAGAATTATACCTTGATGATGAAAGCCGCATTGCCGGTGCTATGAGTGCTTTAATTGCAGCTTCTAAAGCTAAAGCTGCAGCACCTAAGAAAGCTTCCGCAGCTTCTGTCCGTGCTAAAGAAGCAGCCGATGCTGCTACTATGCCAAAGCCAAACACTCCAGTAGTTGATGAGCAAACAAAATTCCAGCAGCAACAGAATATTACTCCTGCTACCAAGGAAGATAAGCCTACACGCGAAGACCGTATGGCTCAACTAAAGAAAGAGCGTGAAGACCGCGTAGCAGCAGCTGCAGCAGAAAGAGCAGCTTCTGACCCAACACTTAATTATGCTGTAAGGCCAGCAGCTCCTCCATCAGATGAAAACTACATCTACTACTATTCATGGGTTGGTGGAGTAAATACAGGTAGTTGGAGACTCTATCGTGCTGTAAACAATGAGACCAATCAAGCAGCTTATGGCTCACGAGCTATCGGTGGCAATACTCAAGCTAGTGCGAATTCAGCAGTAGGAGCTAATAGTCTTACTGTTCAACCTCAGCCAATAAAAAACAGCAAGGGAAAGATTATTGGCTGGACAGCTCCAGCAGGAAGTACAACTAACAATAAAGTTGTAGTTACTGGCAATGGAAACAATGGTAATGGCAATGACGGTGATGGCAATAACGGTAACGGCAACAACGGGAATGGAGATGGCAGTACAGGTGGTCCGACCACTAACATTGATGTACTAAAGTCCTTGCTTCGTGGCATGGGTTTCACAACCACTCTTATTGATTCATCTGCCGATTTCTTAAATAGACTTCTAAAAGACGGGTTAGATTATGACAATGCTATTTCTATATTCTTGGATTCAAAAGAATATACATTCAAAGATGGTAACAAAACTACCAGTCCCTTCTACACCGCTTATGGATACCTTAATGAAGGACTTACAACTCCTAAATCTGCTGCGGAACTCTTCAATGCAGTTGAAGGATACAAAGAAGTAGTATCTAAGTATGCACTTAGTGATAAGTACCTAACTTCAGATTCTTTGAAGAAGTATGTCAAGAATAACGTATCTGTATCAGAGCTTGATGAGCGTGCTAATGCTGCTCGTTTGAAAGCAGTTAATGCTGACAAGAATTACACTGATGCTCTAATAGGACTAGGTTACATCAAGACACCTACTGATTTGACAGACTTCTTCCTTAACCCAGATATTGGCAAGGAAGCACTTGAGCAGAACCGTTCTACTGCAGCATTCTCTGCAGAGGCTATTCGTCGTGCTCAACAAGGCGTCACATTTGATGCTGAAAGATTTAAGAAAATCACAGCAAGCCTAATGGGACTTGGATTGAGTGAAGAGAAGATTGCTGCTACTGCTGCTGAAGGGTTTGAGCAGATTGGTGAACAGCTACGACCAACTCAGAAGCTAGCAGGAATCTACGACAGAATGCCAGCATCTGAAATCAATCAGATTCAGCAAGAACTTGAATCAGAACAGTTCC
>JACCDX011422769.1_pt1 | contig 11179 bp, 10 predicted proteins | sample 7449681 | NCBI WGS metagenome assembly JACCDX01 (sample SAMN15323450, study PRJNA562643) | freshwater metagenome | isolation source: river surface water | place: USA:Blue River Watershed | collected 2017-08-18 | reverse complement strand
CCGCCTCCGGGCCGGTGGCGGCGGGGGTGTCGGGCGCGGGAGCCGGGGGTGCGGCGAAGGGGCGGCCGAGAAAGGACATCGGCGGGATTAGACCGCGCCGGGCGCGGAAGCTCACGCGGTTTTTTTGGGCGCGGAGGAGGAGTTGGATCAGCCACGGACACCGCCTAGGCGGATGACAAAGGGGATGCCCGGTTTGATATCGAACCGTCTCAGCCGGAAGCATCCGCCGCCGTAATGATCATTTGCAGCGTCGGTCAGGATCTGCTCGCTATCGATCCACGCGGAGATCGTGGATCCAGACCCCGACACGGATCCGGTCTGAAGCGTCACTTGCCGACGAGGATGCGCGCCGGTAGCTCGGTCAGGGGACCGGAGCTAAAATGGAGGCGAACGGAGCGCAGCGACATGCGCCCACGATGCCAAAAGCCCGAGGGCGCCGCCATTCGCGGTGGCACCGATGGGCGCGGTGGCGGGCTTTGCCGGCCTATTTCTTGAGCAGGCTGTCGAGCTTCGCCTGGCCGATCTTGCGGAGTTGCTCCGCGGCCCAGGGCGCGAGCTGGGCGGACTCGGGCCCGCCGACAAAGGGAAGCATCGGGCGCGCGGGGATGCCGGCCTTTGGCGCACCGAACTGGTGATGCGGCGCCTGGGGCCGACCCGTGTCGAAGGTGACGCTCGAGTTGGTGATCGCGGCGACGCGCCAGGAGCGGGCGAGGATGACGTCGCGCTTGAGGATGGCGGTGGCTTTGCCGGCCTTGATCTTGGCGGCGAGCGTCGCGGCCTTGAGCGGCGCTCAAGGCGCTGCGCGAAGGGCGGCATCGTTGAAGCTGCTCTGCGTGATGCTGACCATCTGCAGGCCCATCGCCTCGAGGATGGGCCGCCTGTCCGTGATCGAGGCCGCGGCCTTTTTCAGGCCCGGGGTGATAGTATTGCGGATCGAGAGGGAAATGGGGGCCGGGGATGGATCACCTGCGCTTCAAATGCTGAAAAGCCTCACAGTATTTCCGGGCTTCCGGCACTTTAATGTCGATGAAATCGGGAAGCGTAATGCGCGTGTTTAACGGTTCCCATATGATACGCATTTCAAGCTGCCTCCTGTATTTCCATTGCTTCACTATTTCAGGCGGATGCTTGTGCGCGGGGTGATCTAAACGAAGATGCTTATCTTTCGAATAATTCGCATAAATCACCTGCTGAATGCGAGGCATGCCGATTCTGAATCGCTGGTTTAAGATTTTACCTACCTCGAAGGCAAAAGCTCGGGCGTCGGAGATCCGAAAGCAAAGATCTTTGTTTTCATTGCTCAGCCATCGCAGATGCATGTCGGGGCAATAACGATAGGCACAGCAGCATACGAACATCTCGCCGCACCTCCGACGAAAACCTGTAATTGTCATATTGGATCCCCCTGTGCCTGGAATCCACCCGTCTTCACCCTTTAGTCCCACCGCAATGATACCTTTAAGCTGCGGATATTGCTCGAGCTCCCCTGGCTTAACTTCCCGCATAAAGCCGCTTGAGATTGTTGAACCGTCAAGCGGATCGCCGATCAATTCTCCATCGTGATTCCGATAATTCGTCAGTGAACTTATTCGGATAGATCCGTCGTGCATGAACGCGTCAAAATACCGACTTTCAATAAACCGATAGAGAACACGTTTCATGGTATCGAAGCAGAATCAAAAGGCCGTTTGCCACCGGTCCAGATCGTGGTGAAAGGCCGAGTAGACGGCGAGCTTGTCCCGCTGGTCGTCGGTGCTCTCGATCACGCCTTTGAAGTTGGCGTAGTCGAGCGTCTCGGCGAGGGCTGCCAGGATTTCGGGGAGGCGCTTTGGATCGACGACGATCCGGTAGCGGTAGTCGGCCGGCTCGGTCTTGTGGATCTTCCACGCGTCCACCTCGCCGGGCCCGCCGACGCGGCCGGAGCAGTGAGCGCGCAGGTTTAGCAGATCCTGGCGGCAGCGGGCCGGGAGGTGCAGCTCGCGCGGAGTTTTGCGGACGATCTAGTAGAAGCCGAGGAGTGGTGCAGAGCCACATGGTTCAGGCGTCTCCTTTCTCGATCTCCATGCCGGGCCGGGCGTGGCCGTCCTCAAAGGCCTGCTTCAGGTGGCGGAGCTCGGCGACGGCGCGAGGCTCGGCGGTGGCGTTGCCGACGAGCCGGGGCGCGTAGCCATCCACCTCGACACGGACCGTCATCGGCCATGGGCGCGCGCACCGTGGCGGGGGCGGCGGAGGCGGCTCCGCTACCGCGAGGAAGACGCGGTGCGGAAGCGCGGGGGTCGTCCTTGGCGGGCCTTGCCGCGTGGTCAGGCGGGGACTCGGACGGGGAGGGTGACGAAGGGGAGGCCGGCTTGGACGAAGCGGCGCTGGAGCTCGAAGACGGCGTGGTTGTGCAGCCAGCGGGTGAGGCGCGTTTCGCGGGCGAAGGAGAGCTGGCCGGCGAAGAAGACGTGGCAGGGGAACTCCTCGGCGGCGGCGCGGGCGAGTCGCATGACCTCGTCGGGCAGGTCCTGGCCGATGGCGGTGTAGGCCTTGGCGGCGATACCCCGGGCGGCGGCCCAGTTCACGTAGCGATCGACCGTGGTGGCGGCGTGGGCGCGGAGGGCGTCGATCTCGTCGGCGCCCTTGAAGTTGCCGGCGTCGACCTGGCCGACGTGCAGGAAGACGAGGTTCTTGAAACCGTCGCCGAAGAGACGGGGGAGGTTGAGCACGGTGTGGAGGCCGAGACCGTTGAAGCCGTTGACCAGCACGATGGCGGTGCGGGCGGACGAGCAGGGAGCGGGGAGCGGGGTGGCGGACGCCGGAGAGATGGAGCCGGGGGCAGGGAGCGAGGAGCCAGGGGCCGGAAGAACGGAGTCGGAGACGGAGGATGCGGGCGGAGCGGAGGGGGCGGGCTCGGTCGGAAGAATGGCGTCGAGCTGGCGGAGCTGGTGGCCGACGCGGGTGTAGTGGCGCTTGATGGCGAAGGCGGCGGCGACGAGGAGGCCGGTGACGAGGAGCGTGGCCCAGCCGCCGTCGTGGAATTTGATCACGACGAGCGAAGCGAGGATGAAGCTGGTGAGGGCGAGGCCGAAGCCGTTGATCGCGATCTTGCGGCGCCAGGACGGATCGGCGCGGCGTTCGTTCCACCAGTGGCGGACCATGCCGAGCTGGGAGAGGGTGAAGGTGATGAAGACGTTGATCGAGTAGAGCACCACGAGGAGGCCGACGGAGCCGCGGGTGACGAGCATCATGGCGAGGGCGCAGCCGCCCATGAGAAGGATGCCGTTTTGCGCGACGAAGCGGTCGCTGAGGTGGGCGAAGCGCCCGGGGAACCAGCGGTCGAGCGCCATGTTGGCCAGCACGCGCGGGCCGTCGAGGAAGCCGGCCTGCGCGGCGATGAGGAGCAGCGCGGCCTCGGCGGCGAGGGCGGCGATGACGAAGCCGTGGCCGAGCGAGGGCGACCAGCCGGCGGTGATGGCTTCGAAGAGGACGGCGTTGAGGGTTTTGCCGGGCTGGTGTTCGACGCGGTAGAGCAGGTAGGCGGCGAGCAGGCCACCGACGGTGATGGCGAGCGAGGCGCCCATGTAGAGCATGGTGCGGCGACCGGTGCGGACGCGCGGCTCGCGCAAGATGGGCAGGCCGTTGCTCACCGCCTCGATGCCGGTGTAGGTGCCGGCGCCCATGCTGTAGGCTTTGAGGAGAAGCGTGAGGAGGCCGAGCCAGCCGAGTTGCGAGGCGACGGAATGGACCTCGTGGACGGTCGAGGTGGCGACGGCGGGCAGCTCGGGTGCGTGATGGGCGAGCGCGTAGACGATGACAAAGGCGTGGGTGACGACGAAGAGCGTGAAGACGGGCACGAAGAGCATGACCGATTCCTTGACGCCGCGGAGGTTGACGAGGCTAAGGGCGCAGACTCCGCCGAGGGCGAAGGGGAGTTTCCAGGCCAGCCAGCCGGGCGGGAGCAGGCTGAAGAGGGCGTCGGCGCCGCTGGCGACGGAGATGGTGATGGTGAGAACGTAGTCGATGAGCAGCGCGGAGCCGGAGACGACGCCTGCGGCGGGCGAGAGGAGCTTGCTCGCGACGAGGTAGCCGCCGCCGCCGTTGGGGAAGAGCGAGATGATCTGCGAATAGCTGGCGCAGATCGCGACGATGGTGAGGACGGAGGCGAGGGCGACGAAGACGGCGAGCGAGTGGTGCGCGCCGAGGGCGCGGAAGGTTTCCTCGGGGCCGTAGCAGGAGGAGGAAAGGCCGTCGGAGCCTAGGCCGACCCAGGCGAAAACGGCGATGAGCGAGACCTGGTGGAAGAGGTTGCGGTCGGCGAGCGAGCGGGCGCGGCCGAGGAGGAGGGTCTTGAGAGACATGAGGGAACGGCGGACGGACGCGGAAGAGGGGAGGGAACCACTGATGAAACGACCCAACGGGCGTTTCTTTGGAGGATGAGCCGCGCGCCGGGGGCGGCGCGCGGCGGATGGGTTTCGATGGGCGGCCAAGGGCCGCGGGGGAGGGACGACGGCGGACACGGCGGTCCGCCCTCCACGCGATGTCGGTTAGTTGGCCGAGGGGTCGCGGGTCTTTTCCTTGGCCATCAGGGCGAGCAGGGTGTCGAGCAAACCGGAGCCGCCGGTGGCGCCGGTCACGGAGACGTCGGGCACGATGCGCACGCCGCGTTCGCCCACGGTCTGCATGAGCTGCATGACGGTGTAGCTGTGCGCGCCGAGGGCCTCGACGCCGGCGCGGTAGGCCTGGGCTTTGGCGTCGCCGGTGGCGCGGATGGACTCGGCCTCGCCGAGGGCGCGGAGCTTGGTCGATTCGGCTTCGCCGGCGGCCTGTTTGACGGCGGACTGGGCGCGGAGGTCGGCGATGCGCACGCCTTGGTCGGCGTCGACCATCTGCTGCTGGATGTTGGCGAGGGCGGTGGCGCGGACGAGCTCCTGGCGCTGGCGCTGCGCGAGCTCCTGCGTCTCGTAGGTCTTCTTTTCCTCCTCGGCGATTTTGCGGTCGGTCTGGGTCTTCATCAGCTCGGCGGGGGGCGTGATGTCGCCGATGAGGGTGTCGATCGCCTGCACGTCGTAGGCGGCGAGGGCGACGCGGATGTGCTCGGCGGCCTCGGTCTGGCGTTCGCTGCGGGCCTTGAGGAAATCGAGGACGGTGTGGTTCTGGGCGGAGTTGCGGAAATAGTTTCCGACGATGGGCTGCAGGGCGTGGTCGACGAGGTTCTGCATGGAGCCGAGGCGCGAGATGACCTTGGGGGCGTCGAGGGCGCCGACGTGGATGAGCTGCGAGACGTCGAGGTTGAAGGCGAAGCCGTCTTTCGAGCGCACGGTGATGGAGCTGAGGCGGTCGTCGTAGTGGTGGGCCTCGGTGCGGTTGGCCCAGTTGAGGACGATGTTGGTCGTGGGCACGAGTTCGACGCGCATGATGCGGGTGTTGATCGGGTGCTTGCCGGGATTGAGCGGCGTGATCCACACGCCCTTGTGGCCGACGTTGACGAGATCGCCGTGCTTGAAGGCGCTGCCGCTGACGTCCTCGTGGGCGAGGCCGACGTAGGAGATGACGACGCCGACGTTGCCGATGGGGATGGCGAGCATGGGCACCTGCTCGACGCGGACGAACCAGGGGTTGAGGTTCCACGAGCCGGAGAGGAGGACCTGTTCCTGCAAACCGCGGCGGCCGCCGGCCTCGAGGAAGGCGCGGGCGTTTTGGTAGTTTTCGTGGCCGGCGATGACGGGGCCGGCGATCTCGCCCGGATCGATCGGGCGGCCGTCGAGGGTGGTGACGATGCCGACCATGTCGGGCTCGACGGGGTAGACGTGGAGCTCGTCGCGCTCCATGCCGTGGTGCTGGGCGTTGTAGGCGGTGACGACCTGGAAGAGGGCGGGGTTGATGCGGTAGGTGCCGGCGGTGAGGAGGCCGAGCTGGCGGCCCTTTTCGCCGCCGCCGAGGAGGAAGCGGCGGGCGTCCTGGAAATTGTCGCAATCGACGACGCGGCCGAGGATGCGCTCGGCGGGGATGGGGGCTCCGTCGGCGGCGACGACGAGGGCGATCTCGCCGGCGGGCACGACGAGCACGGAGGCCTTGGCGACGGAGTATTGCCAGAAGCCGTAGCCGAAATGGACGCCGGGCGGAAGCGTGTCGGCCTGGTAGCCGGCCTCGTCGTCGAGGGCGATGAGGCGGCCGGCGGGGAGGCTGCGCTTGGCGAACTTTTTGATCACGACGCCGACCTGCGTCTCGCGGATCACGACGACGCCGAGCAGGAGCGGCGAGAAGACGAGCAACGCGAAGAGCAGGCCGCCGCGCTCGATCCAGCCGGAGGCGGCGAGGAGGGGCGTGGCGAGGGCGGCCGCGGCGACGAGGCCGAGGGCGAGACGCGCGGTGGCGGTGCGCGACGATTTGAGGGCGAGGCCCGCGAGCACGAGGCCGGCGAGACCGAGGACGAAGCGTGCGGCAAGCCACGCCACGCCGGAGGGCGAAACGTCGAACGAGGTCATTGAACTGTCTCCTGACGTGCCCGCGGGACGCGCCGGTATTGGCGGCGAGACATGCGGGCATGGTTAGTTGTGGGGAGACCGTGGAGACACCGCACGAGCGGGCCCCAGTGGATCACCCTTCCATTGGCCGACGAGGTTAGCTGACGGGCTTGGCGCTGGAAGGTCGCCTTGGACGCGGTCACCCGCGCCCGTTCGCCCCGTCCGTCGCGAGAGAGCGCGACGGAGAATTTGGGTCCCCCGCGCCGACGCCAAGGAAGTGGCGGCGGCTTAGGCAAGCGTATCCAAAGAACGACGACAGGATGCCGGAGCGGGGCCTCGCACGCAAGTTTCTCGCGCAGCTGGGGATTGGAAACCGTAGTGAGGCAGCGGCTTGCGTTTAAAATAGGCGGAGGGGCGCCCCGGCTTTTTCGCTGCACGGATACAGGGCGCTACGGCGGCGACGGCGCGCCGCCCTCCACGGGGGCGGACTTAGCCGAAGAATTTGACGACCTTGCGGAGGGCGGCGGCGAGGGCGGTGACTTCGTCCTCGGTGTTGTAGAGATAAAAGCTCGCGCGGGCGGTGCTGGGCAGGCCGAGCTTTTTCATCAACGGCATGTTGCAGTGGTGGCCGCCGCGGAGGGCGACGCCTTGCTGATCGGCGACGGTGATGACGTCGTGCGCGTGGATGTTGTTGAACGCGAAACTCACCATGCCGGCGCGGGGCGAGCCGGCGCGGGGGCCGAGCACGCGGATGCCGGGCAGCTCGTCGAGGGCGGCGCGGGCGAGCTCGCCGAGGCGGTGGTCGTGCGCGGCGATGGCGGGGCGGCCGATGCCGTCGAGGTAATCGCAGGCGGCGGCGAGGCCGATGGCGCCGGCGATGTCGGGCGTGCCGGCCTCGAAGCGCTCGGGGGCGGGCTTGAAGGTGGAGCCGGAGAATTCGACGTTCTCGATCATGCCGCCGCCTCCTTGGTAGGGGGGCATGGCGTCGAGGAGCGCCTTGCGGCCGTAGAGGGCGCCGATGCCGGTGGGGCCGCACATCTTGTGGCCGGAGAAGGCGAGGAAATCGCAGCCGAGCGCCTGCACGTCGATGGGTTCGTGGCCGATGGACTGGGCGGCGTCGATGACGGTGACGGCGCCGACGGCGCGGGCGCGTCGGCAGAGCTCGGCGGCGGGGTTTACGACGCCGAGGGTGTTGGAGATGTGGGTGAAGGCGAAGAGCCGGGTCTTCGGGGTGAGAAACTCGTCGAGGCGGGAGAGGTCGAGGCCGTGCTCGGCGTCGGCGCCGGCGACGGGAAGGTAGCGGACGATGGCGCCGGCGCGGGCGGCGACGAGTTGCCAGGGCACCAGGTTGGAGTGGTGCTCCATCTCGGTGAGGAGGACCTCGTCGCCGGGGGCGAGATGGGCGGCGGCCCAGGAGGCGGCGACGAGGTTGATCGACTCGGTCGTGCCGCGGGTGAAGACGATCTCGGCGGGATCGGCGGCGTGGATGAAACGGGCGACGCGCGCGCGGGATTTTTCGAAGGCCTCGGTGGCGCGCATGGAGAGTGCGTGGAGGCCGCGGTGGACGTTGGCGTTGTCGCGCCGGTAGTAGGCGTCGAGGGCTTCGAGCACCTGGCGGGGCTTTTGCGAGGTGGCGCCGCTGTCGAGGTAGACGAGGGGCTTGCCGTTGACCTGTTGGTCAAGGACGGGGAAGTCGGGACGGATGTCGAGGCCGGGACGCATGCGGTCGACACGCTGCAATGGCGGATGGCGCTTGTCCAACGGCCAATGCGGATTGGCTTGGGCCCGGGTGTCGGCGGCCGGGGTGCGGGAGGGAAGGCGCAGGGAGCGGCGGCGGCGCGCGATCAAGACCTGCCGTCGAGGGCGTCGATCGCGGCCCGCCAGGCGAGCAGGGCGCAAGCGTGGCGCGCGGGAAAGCGGTGGGCGGCGACGAGGGCGGCGAGATCTCCGAGCGAGTCCAGGTCCGGTGCGTGCGAGGGTGGGCGGCCGGTCGAGACGAGGGTCTCGACGAGCGCGGCGAGGTTGCGGGCTTCGGCGACCGAACATTCGGCGAGGGCGACGGTGGCGAGGGAGGCGGAGGCTTGGGAGAGCGCGCAGCCCGCGCCGGTGAAGCCGGCGGCGGCGATGCGGGTGTCGGGGGGCAAGGCGGGCGAAGGCGCGGGGCTGCCTTCGGCGGCGGGAGCGGCAGCGAGGCGGAGTTGGAGGGTGCAGACGTCTCCGCAGGCGGGATTTTCGCGTTTCGCGACGCGTTGGGCATTCGGCAAGGGGCCGCGGTTGCGCGGGCGGCGGCGGTGCTCGTCGATGACGGCTTGGTAGAGCTCGGCGGAGGCGTCGGACATGGGTGGGACCTTGCGAAAGGAAGGGACGATGGCGGCGCGGGACGCGGAGCGCAACGTGCGGGTGCTTCACCCGATGTTGGCCGAGGTCGCGGCCGCGGCGCCGGATATGGCGGCGAAGGCGAGCGCGGGAGGCGGATGCCGGCGTGTGGGCGGGAATTTTTAACCGCGAATGGACGCCGACAGACGCGAATGCCGAGAATCTTTTTAACCCCGGATTCCACGGATTATAACGAATGGCGGAGTCGGTTTATCCGGGCCCATCCGTGCGATCCGCGGTCGATGCTTCGGATGCTTTTCAGGCGTGGAGCTGGAGGCGGCGGGTGAGGCGCTGGTTTTCGGCGATGGAGACCATGCCCTGTTGGACTTTGTGCCAGCCGGCCTCGCGGAGGGATTTCCAGCCTTGGCGGCGGGCGAGCTCGCGCAGGGCGACGGTGCGGACTTCGGAGGAAAGCATGTCCACGACCTCGTCGGTGATGAGGAAGAACTCATAGACGGCGATGCGGCCGCGTTCGCCGGTGCCGCGGCACTCGGGGCAGCCGCGGCCGCGCAGGGCGTGGACGGACTCGGGCGGCAGGTTCAGGGCGACGGACATCTCGGCGCGGATATCGGGGGAAATGTTGTCGTCGGGCGCGGCGCAGCGCGAACAGACGCGGCGGGCGAGGCGCTGGGCGACGCTGCACACGAGAGAGGAGCCGATGACCCAGGGCTCGACGCCCATGTCGATGAGCCGGGTGATCGCGCCGATGCTGTCGTTCGTATGAAGCGTGGAGAGGACGAGGTGGCCGGTCTGCGCGGAACGCATGGCCACGTCGGCGGTCTCGCGATCGCGGATCTCGCCCACGAGGATGACGTCGGGGTCGTGGCGGAGGACGGAGCGCAGGCCGGAGGCGAAGTCGAGGCCGAGCTCGGCGCGGGTCTGGATCTGGGAGACGCCGTCGAGCTTGTATTCGACGGGGTCCTCGAGGGTGACGATCTTGCGGCGGCCGTCGCGGGCCTGGGCGAGGAGGGCGTAGAGCGTAGTGGTTTTTCCGCTACCGGTGGGGCCGGTGATGAGGGCGAGGCCCTGGGGGAGCCCGGCAAGCTCCTCCATGAGGGCGCGTTGCGGGGGCTCCATGCCGAGGCGGCCGAGGTCGAGGAGGAGTTTGTCGCGGCCGAGGACGCGGAGACAGACGGTCTCGCCGTGGGGGGTGGGGATGAGGGAGACGCGGAGATCGTAGTGGGCGCCGCCTCGGCTCATGGCGATGCGGCCGTCGTGGGGGACGCGGCGCTCGGTGATGTCGAGGTCGGCCATCACCTTCAGGCGAGAAATGAGGGCGGCGTAGTGGGTGCGCAGACCTTCGGGGGTGGGGACGTCCTGGAGGAGACCGTCGATGCGGTAGCGGAGTTTGACGGTGTCGGCGAAAGGCTCGAGGTGGATGTCGGTCGCCTCGAGGCGGAGGGCTTCGGAGAGGATCTGGTCGACGAAGTGGATGATGGTGGGATCCTCGGGGGCGTCGGCGCCCTGGACATCGAAGACGATCTCGCCGGCGTCGCCCGGAGCGGGGGCGCGTTCGGTGCGAAGGCGCTGGATGGTGTCGGCCCCGAGGCCGTAGTGGCGGCGGACGAAGTCGCGAAGGGCGGCGGGGCCGCAGAGGCGCGGGCGGACGCGGAGGCCGAGGAGGAGGCGCAGCCGGCCGAGCTCGGCGAGGGAAGGCGGCTCGGCGAAGGCGGCGACGAGGGAGCCGTCCTCGAGGGCGAGCGGGGCGAAGCGGTGTTCGAGGGCGAGGGCGGAGGGGACGCGGTCGAGGACCTCGCGGGGGATGGCGGTGGAGTCGGCGGCGAGGTCGACGAAATCGAGGCCCTGAGCCTCGGCGGCGGCGCGGTAGACGAGCGCCTCGGGGGCTGCGGCGAGGTCGACGAGGGCGCGGTGGAGGGGGATTTTTTGCAACTCGGCGCGGCGGCGTGCGGTGTCGAGCCTGGCGGGATCGACGGGAGCGAGACGGAGCAGGGCGTCGAGGAAGGGATCGGGCGACGTCATGGTGGACGGATTTTTTAACCGCGAATGGACGCTAAGGGACGCGAATGCGGAAGGATCGGTTTTTTGACCGCGTAGTCGGGCGGTTGTTTTTATTCGCGGCGAACGGGCGGCTATTTGACGGGAAGGGCGGGGAGCTTGACGGGTTTGTTGAAGGGGAGGGTGAAGCGGGCCTCGTCGCGGGCGAGTTCGGCGGAGTCGGCGTCGAAGGAGAGCAGTTTCCAGCCCTCGGCGACGGGGTCGCCGGGGGAGAGCGTGACGACGCGGTCGTCGACCGCGAGGTAGGCGATGGAGGCGGCGCCGGAGGGGAAGGCGGCGAAGCCGCGGTAGGAGGCGGCGACGAGCTTGGGCGGGGGCGGCGCGGGCTTGGGCGGCGCGGG
>JACCDX010950874.1_pt1 | contig 11180 bp, 8 predicted proteins | sample 7449681 | NCBI WGS metagenome assembly JACCDX01 (sample SAMN15323450, study PRJNA562643) | freshwater metagenome | isolation source: river surface water | place: USA:Blue River Watershed | collected 2017-08-18 | reverse complement strand
GGGTTGCCACGCTTCGCTCGCAATGACGATGGGGATAGCTAATCAAATTAAACTCTCGAGATCCTTCACTAAAGTTCAGGATGACAGTTTTTTTAGATTAATTATGAAAACCAAAATCGTCGGAATTTTAAACGTCACGCCTGATTCTTTTTCTGACGGCGGGAAATTTAATTCGCTCGATAATGCTCTAAATCACCTCAAAAAAATGATTGATGAAGGTGCCAATGTAATTGACATCGGAGCAGAATCCACAAGGCCCAGCGCCATTCCGATTGGCGAAGTAGAAGAATGGAAAAGATTAGAAAAAATTCTTCCCGCAATAATTTCTGTTGTAAAAAATTCCCCACGAAAAATCAAAACCAGCATCGATTCTTATCACTTCGAAACGATTAAAAAATCTTACGAAATTGGCGTTGATGTAATTAACGATGTTGGTGGTTTAGCTGATGAAAAAATTGTCGAATTTATTGCCGAAAAAAATATCGAAACGGTTTTGATGCATAACCTGAAAGTGCCTGCTATTACTGATTTGGTGATTAATCGTAATATAAATTTGATTGGCGAAATGTTGAAATGGGGACGCGAAAAAATTACGGATTTGGAAGCAAAAAATGTTAAAAAATCACAACTGATTTTTGATCCCGGAATTGGTTTTAATAAAGACGCTTTGCAATCGATTCGAATTTTAAAAAATATCGAAGCGTTCAGAGTTTTAGGGCTTCCAATCTATGTTGGTCATTCCAAGAAAAGTTTTCTTGATGCCGTAAATATTGCTGGCGATCGTGCGCAAAAAACTTTGGTAATTTCAAAATATTTAGCCGAAAAAAAAGTCGATTATATCAGAATCCACGATGTAAGAGAAAATTTGTTAGCCGTCACCTTGTAATCGAAAAAGCGCTTCTTACATAGCTCTGACAATCAAAAATTTACACCACTTCAAACACTCGCAACTAATCACAAATAATCACAATTTATGTCTAATAAAGTAATCGGTATTGACCTTGGAACCACCAACTCTTGCGTGGCCATCATGGAAGGCAAAAATGTTAAAGTTATTGAAAATTCAGAAGGCGTTCGCACAACTCCTTCAATCATCGGATTTTTAGCAAATGGCGAAAGAACGGTTGGCGCGTCAGCAAAACGCCAAGCCGTAACCAATCCACAAAATACAATTTTTGGGATTAAAAGATTAATCGGTCGCAGAAATGATGATCCAACTACAACTAAAGACAAAGAGCTGGTTCCTTACAAAATCGTGCCTTCAGCAAATGGTGACGCTTGGGTTGAAGTTAAAGGTGAAAAATATTCTCCAAGCCAAATTTCTGCTTTCACTTTGATGAAAATGAAAGAAACCGCCGAAAGCTATTTAGGCGAAAAAGTTGATAAAGCGGTAATCACAGTTCCGGCTTATTTCAACGATTCACAACGCCAAGCAACTAAAGATGCTGGTAAAATTGCCGGACTTGAAGTTCTTCGTATTATCAACGAGCCAACTGCTGCTGCACTTGCTTACGGCTTCGACAAAAAAGGCGGACAAACTATCGCTGTTTACGATTTGGGCGGCGGTACTTTTGACGTTTCAATCTTAGAAATTGGCGATGGCGTTTTCGAAGTTAAATCAACCAACGGCGATACTTTCCTTGGTGGTGAAGATTTCGATATGAGAATCTTAAAATTCCTTTCAGACGAATTTAAAAAAGAACAAGGCGTTGATTTAAGCAAAGATCCATTGGCTTTACAGCGTTTGAAAGAAGCTGCAGAAAAAGCTAAAATCGAGCTTTCTTCTTTGATGGAAACTGAAATCAACTTGCCTTACATCACTGCTGATGCAAGTGGTCCTAAGCATTTAAACGTTAAACTTTCTCGCGCTAAACTTGAGCAATTAGTTGATGATTTGATTCAACGCACCATCACTCCATGTGAAAATGCACTTAAAGATTCAGGCTTAAAAGCTTCTGAAATTGACGAAGTTATTTTGGTTGGCGGTATGAGCCGTATGCCGAAAGTTATCGAAACTGTGAAAAAACTTTTCGGAAAAGAACCAAATAAATCAGTAAATCCTGACGAAGTTGTGGCGATTGGTGCGGCAATTCAAGGTGCGGTTTTACAAGGCGACGTCAAAGACGTTCTGCTTTTAGACGTAACTCCACTTTCACTTGGAATTGAAACTGCTGGCGGCGTGTTTACTCGCTTGATCGAACGCAACACAACGATTCCAACTAACAAAAGCCAAGTCTTCTCAACTGCTGCTGATAATCAAACCGCAGTTACAATTAAAGTCTTCCAAGGCGAACGCGACATCGCGGTTCACAATAAAGTTCTTGGAGAATTTAATTTAGAAGGAATTGCTCCAGCTCCACGTGGCATGCCGCAAATCGAAGTTATTTTCGATATCGACGCCAACGGTGTGGTGAAAGTTTCTGCTAAAGATAAAGCGACTAACAAAGAACAACAAATCAGAATTCAATCTTCTGGTGGTTTGTCTGAGGCCGATATTCAAAAAATGGTGAAAGATGCCGAAGCCAATGCTGAAGCAGATAAAATCAGAAAAGAATTTATCGAAGCTAAAAACCATGCTGATGCTGCAGTTTACGAAACTGAAAAATCAGTGAAAGAACATGGCGACAAAGTTGATGCTGAAACTAAATCTGCAATCGAAACTAGTTTGCAAAAAGTTAAAGATTTAGTGGCTAAAGCTGACGCCACTGCTGCAGAATTAAAATCTGCAACGGAAGAGTTAATGCAAAATTCAATGAAGCTTGGTGAAGCAATTTACAAAGCAAGTCAAGCTGGTGCTGGTGCTGGCGCAGCCGAATCTCATAACCACGCAGAATCTGGTAATGCCGGATCTGGTGAAAAAGTTGTAGATGCGGAATATGAAGAAGTAAAAAAAGACGAGAATAAGTAGCAACATTCGTCATTTTGAAAATTAGTGGAGAAGTTCTTAGGCCTAGGTTCAAGAGCTTCTCCACTTTTTTTATTTATGATAAATTTCCAGACTACTTTTTGCTTGAGAAGATAATCTCAATTGAACGAAAATTTAGCGGAAATTCCAAAAACACATGCATCAAGCTCAAGAAAAACAGAGCGATCCATCCGAAGGAATAGCTGTAGAAATAAGCAGCTAGTGCAATAATCCAAATCACGATACAAAAAGTCAGCGCAGTTTTTGAAACTTTATGCCACTTAATAATCTCAACTTTCGAGAACCAGTTTAAGTAGTGATAAGTGTAAGCAAAAGCAATGAAGGCCTGAATTTTTAAGCCAGCAGCCGATGAGATTAAATCAAGATTCTCTGAAGAGAGACCAAACATTTTAGCCAACGCTTTATTCAAACCTAAAAATCCCGCATCTGAATTAACCACTTCTAGTGCCTGACCACTGAGCAAATATCCTTCACGCGTCATAAAGACAAAACTAAGAGAGCAGAGAACAAAAACTACTAATGAAATATAAGAGGACATATTTTTACTTTTTACAGCGCCAGAGAGCATAAAAAGGCCAGTAAAAAGCCAGACATGAATCAAAGTTGTGATCAGAATTCCGAAAATCAAAAAATAAGCCGGAACATCAAGAAGCAAAAGCGACAAAAAAATTGCGGCAACAAATGAATTAAAGCGCCAGAACCAGTCTTTGATGTAAGTTAAAATGTAGGCAGAGGCAAATGTGACAAAAACTAAAATCGGCGTTAATAGACTAAGAATTGCCAAAAATTCATCATTTTTAACTTCATGATTTTGCAAAAAATTGTTCAAAAAAGCGCTGTCTTTAAAATAAAAACTAAGCTCAATTATGAAGAAGAAAAAAGCGGCTAAAGAGCAAATTACAATTAGTGCAATCCAATCTTTTTTACCGGCGATAAAATATTGTTTTTTTTGCAACCACGATATTTCGGTCACATAATGCAAAGGTCCAAGCACAGCGTAGGAAAAAAGGAATAATTCAAAAGGCAGTAACAGCGCCAATGCAACTGAGCAAAACATCAAAGCAATGTTAATCAGGTCAACTTTTGCGATATTCATAAAAATCAGGTAAGAAATTTGCATAAAAAAAGCTCCGGAAAATCTAACTCTTCCGGAGCTTTTTAAAAAATATGATCAAGACAAACTAATCAACCAAAACTGACAGATTTTCTGCACCATGCATTTCAGCATAGCCGCCTTTCACGTCGATTTGTTTTACGATATTTTGTTTATCGTCATAAACGGTAATTTGACCTTCACGTAATTTTGCAATTATCGACTCATGGCCAAACATAATACCAAGTTCGCCTTCAACCGATGGAACTACAGCCATGCTGCATTCACATTTTAGGACGATTCCTTGTACCGAAATGATTTCTAAATTTAAATTAGCCATTGTTACTTAGCTTCTTTTAAAAGTTTTTCACCTTTAGCGATTGCTTCGTCAATTCCGCCAACCATGTAGAAAGCAGATTCAGGAAGGTGATCATATTTTCCTGAAAGAATTTCTTTAAAGCTGCTGATAGTATCTTTCAAAGACACTAATTTTCCTGGCGCGCCAGTGAAAACTTCAGCAACGTGGAAAGGTTGCGACAAGAAACGTTGAATTTTTCTGGCTCTGGCAACTGTAAGTTTATCTTCTTCAGAAAGTTCATCCATACCAAGAATCGCAATGATGTCTTGAAGAGATTTGTAAGCTTGAAGAGTTTTTTGAACTTCGCGAGCAGTGTCGTAATGTTCATTACCAACGATACGCGGATCAAGAATTCTTGAAGTTGAGTCCAGTGGATCAACTGCTGGATAAATACCGATCTCAGCGATTTGACGTGAAAGAACTGTAGTCGCATCCAAATGCGAGAATGAAGTTGCCGGAGCAGGGTCAGTCAAGTCGTCAGCTGGAACGTAGATCGCTTGAACTGAAGTGATTGAACCTTTCTTAGTTGAAGTAATACGTTCTTGCATTGCACCCATTTCTGTGGCAAGAGTTGGCTGATAACCTACAGCTGAAGTAATACGACCCAACAATGCAGAAACTTCAGAACCAGCTTGAGTGAAACGGAAGATATTATCGACGAAGAAAAGTACGTCGCGACCTTCTTGATCACGGAAATATTCGGCTTGAGTCAAACCAGTCAAAGCAACACGAGCACGTGCTCCAGGTGGTTCATTCATTTGTCCGTAAACCAGTGCAACTTTAGAATTTTTAAGATTATTTACGTCAATTACGCCTGAATCCATCATTTCATGGTAAAGATCGTTTCCTTCACGAGTACGTTCACCAACACCGGCGAATACTGAGTAACCAGAGTGAGCTTTAGCAACGTTGTTAATCAATTCCATGATCAATACAGTTTTACCAACACCAGCACCACCGAATAGACCGATTTTTCCACCTTTTGAGTAAGGAGCTAAAAGATCGATAACTTTGATACCAGTAACAAGAATTTCAGTTTCAGTAGCTTGTTCAGAAAGTTCCGGAGCTGAAGCGTGGATTGGGCAAAGTTGTGAAGTTGCAATCGGACCTCTTTCGTCGATTGGTTCACCGATCACGTTCATGATACGTCCAAGAGTGCCTTCGCCAACTGGAACAGAGATAGCACGACCAGTATCGATAACTTCAGTACCGCGAGTCAATCCGTCTGTAGAATCCATCGCGATTGCACGAACTGTTCTTTCACCGATGTGAAGAGCAACTTCTAGTACTAATTTTTTACCATCATTGATACATTCTAGCGCGTTATAAATCGCCGGCATTTCGCCATTCTCAAACTCCACATCAACTACAGCGGAAATAACTTGAGTAATTTTTCCTTTATTTGTCATAAGTAAAAAAACAGGTTAGTAAATCTTGTAAAACCACGCTAGAAGCGCGTTTAAAAGAATTGTAAATCGAAAATTATTCGAAATACATTCTTAATTTTTCTAGAATTTTGGAAATTTTATACCGGCAATCATCCTTGAAAACCGGCCTTGTAGAAAGGGAGCGGCAAAATAATTTCGGATGATTTAATTCACAAGCAGAGAGTTAAAAAATCATCACAGATTTACTAAGACGGAACTTTATTCATAGCATTTCGCAAAACTCCAGTTTTGTCATTTATCATCTGCACTTCAGTCATAATATCTTTGCCGATTGGAGCCGCAGCGCCAGAACCACTTTTACCATGTTCCACCACAACTGAAAGTGCATATTTTGGATCTTGTACTGGCGCGAATCCAACAAAAATTGCATGATTTTGATTTTCGTTAATTCCACTTTCAGTTTTCGACATTTCTTTTTCACGTTTTGAAATAACCTGCGAAGTACCAGTTTTACCAGCCATTTCAAATCCAGGAACACCAATTCTTTTAGCGTAAGCAGTTCCACCAGCTTCATTCATCACGCGATTCATTCCTTCTTGAATCAAACTCAAATTGCTAGAAGAGACTAATGGCTGATTTTTTAGCTCCTCATACTGTTCGGAAATATTGTGATTACGAACTAAATAAGGCTTGATCGGAATTCCACCATTGGCAATACGCGCTGTAATCAAAGCCATTTGCAATGGAGTTGCTAAAACGAAACCTTGTCCAATTGCTGTGTTTAAAGTATCACCTCCCACCCACGGAGTTTTGAAAACTTGGCGTTTCCAAGCATCCGACGGCACGTTGCCAGCTTTTGCACCGTATAAACTGATATCAAATTTTTCGCCGTAACCGAATTTGCGCGCCATATCAGCAAATTTATCAACACCAATTTGGCTGGCGATTGTGAAGAAATAAACGTTGCAGGAATTTTTAATCGCGTTGACTAAATCCATCGAACCATGTCCACCATCTTTCCAGCAATGGAAAGTTCTGCGACCTGACTGAAAATGACCGTTACAAAAAACATGAGTATGCGGATTGACGCCATTTTCTAAACCCGCTAATGCCACCATCAATTTGAAAGTTGAACCCGGCGGATAAAGCGCCGCGATCGGTTTGTTATTCAATGGTTTTTTCGGATCAGTATTAAGTTCGTTCCAATATTGTCTTGAAACACCTTCAACGAAATTATTCGGGTTAAAAGATGGGCTAGAAGCGTAAGCTAAAATCTCACCGGTTTTCACATCCATAACAACCGCAGAAGCTACTTCATCTTTGATTCTGTCCGTAACATATTTTTGCAGATTCAAATCGATGGTCAAATGCAGCTTAGAACCTTCAAGTGCAGGACTTACGGAAAGTGTACGAATAGGAATTTCGTGAGCATTAACCTCAACATATTTTACGCCATATTTTCCGCGCAAAGCTTCGTCAAAAGTGCGCTCAATTCCCGATTTTCCAATGCGGAAATCAGGATGCATGAAAAGATTTTGTTCGTTGCTATCAATTTCTTTTTCTGAGGGAAGAGATACGTAACCAAGGAAATGCGCGGTTTCAGACCAGTAAGGATAATGTCTGATAATACCGCTTTCAATTGAGATTCCAGGAAGAAGATAAGAGTTGGTTTCGATGCGCGCCACATCATCCCACGACAAATTATCCATCAAAGAAATAATACTTTTGCGGCGAGCATTTTTGATTTTAGCAAGGAAAAGATTTTTCTCTGACTGCTCCAGATTCAGGATTGACGCGAGTTTATCGATCAAATCTCCGGTGTTCTTTTTATTCTCGAAATAAAGAAGTAAGCGATAATTGCCTTCGTTTTTTGTCAGAGGATTATCATTACGATCAAACACCGTACCACGTGGCGCTGGGTTGAGCATCGGCTTTATACGATTGCTATCCGATTGAATTTCATATTCTTCATTTTTCACCAATTGCAAATATCCCAGCCTTGTGACCAGAGCTGTTGCCAACACTGATTGCGCCGCACCAACAAAAAGTGCACGACGATTAAAAATTTTATTTTTGCGGATATCTCGAAGCATTATCGTCGATTAATTGTCCAAAAGTTTTGTGTTCAAATACTCAAAGAATTTGTGCACCACAACATAAAGAGCTGAAGATAAAGCAAGCTGCACCAAGACTGTAGTTATGCTATAAAACTCACCGTTAAAGACTGATAAAATCAGCCATTTCATTAACAAAAAGCAGAAACAGAAAGAAATGAATTGTTGCCAGATTTGTTTAAAATTTTCGCGAATCATTAATTTGTGATTGAGCAATGCGAAAAATTTTGTCAGCACAATATAACAAAGCGCAGTAGTTCCCAGCGGGTTTCCATTCAAAGCATCGTTCCAAATTCCCATCAGAAAAATAAACCATACAGCAAAAACATTTCTGAAAACGGCGAAGTAAAATACTGCCATTAAATCAAAAAGTGGAACAAGGTCGGAAAGGCCGGCAATTCTGATGTCAGAGACATTGAAAATGACGAATAAAATCGCCACTAGATGCAACAGAATGACGCGTGAAATTGATTTTTGCGCAAGCATTTTATTTGAAAATTTTAAAAAATCAGGCGGGCGGAAAGCGCGGGGGAAGTTATTTGTCAGTCAATTTTTGTCCAGAAAAAATCATTTCTAGAACTAAAAGATTTCTCTACGTGTAAAAACTAGTCACACTGAGCTTGTCGAAGTGCTTCGACAGGCTCAGGATGACTTTAAACTATTTTTTGCTAAACATTTTAGCGAAATTTTTTCTGGTACGTTTTTTCCAGAAGCCGCGGTGATAAGCGTCAGAAGCCAAAAGTGGAATTACTGAAGTCGCTTCAGCAAAAACCATTTGCTCGTAAGTTGTGTCAACTTTTCCCCAAGAACAAGCTTCTTTTAGAGTTGAAGAAGAGCAAGCTCCGTCGCGTGAATCTGCAACTGTGATCTGAATTGCATATTTGTGCATTTCAGCTTCAACACCAAGAATTTCAGCACATACAACTGTATCTTGTACGAAGTTTTTCGGCACACCGCCACCAACCATCAAAAGACCAGTTGTTCCAGCTTTAATTTTGATGTCGGTTAATTCTCTGAAATCAGCGATTGAATCGATTGTCATGTGTTTTTTCGGGTTTTTAACTTGATGTAAAACCAAACCGAAACCAGCAGAAGAATCAGTGAAAGCTGGGCAGAAAATCGGCACGTTATAATCGTAGCAAAGCTCGATTAAAGATTCTTTTTTCTTACCGTGTTTTTTCAAATATTTTCCCATTTCCCAGATAAACTCGCGAGATGAGTAAGGACGGGCTTCCAAAGAGTTAGCAATTTTGTAAATTACGTTGTCACAATTTTGTAAATCTTTTTCGTCGATGTAAGTGTCGTAAATTCTGTCGATGTAATTTTTGCGAAGGAATTGGTCATCAATGAATGGAGTTCCTTGGTAATGTTTGAAACCAAGAGCTTCGAAGAAATCCATATCAACGATTGAAGCGCCAGTTGCAACGATGGCATCGATCATACCGAATTTAATCATGTCGGCGTAAACTTTCATACAACCGCCAGCTGAAGTTGATCCAGCTAAAGTTAGAATGTTTGAACATTTTTTGTCTTTCAACATCATGTTGAAGATCTCGGTGGCTCTAGCCAAATCGCGAGAAGTGAAAGACATGTGATCCATCTGATCGATGATCGGACGAGCATCAAAAGAAGTGATGTCAATATGTTTAACTGGGCGTTTTAGCAGCTCTTTTTTAGTAACCATTTTTTTAAAAATTGAGGTTGGAAAATTTTATACAGCAGAAGTTAATTCTTCTTTTTGCTCTTCGATTTCTTTATACATTGAAATTAAAGGTTCGTCAGAAACTTCGATTTGAAGATTTTTGTTAAAACCGTTAAAGTCAGTTCTGATGCTGCGCGAGTAAGCGCCAAGTTGACCGATTTCGATATAATCACCTTCAGCAATATTTTCCGGTAAATAAAACGGACCCTTCATGGTATCAAGCGAGTCACAAGTTGGACCGAAAAATCCGAAAGGAATATTTGGTGCTAAAAGCGCTTCTTTATCTTTAATTCTGATTGCTTTTACCGGATAGATGAAACCGGGGAAACCGGCGTCAAATAAGCCACCGTAAGTTCCATCATTTAAGTAAAGCATGCCTTTTTTCTTGCCTTCAACACGAACTAGAAGTGAACCAGATTCAGCGACCAAAGCACGTCCTGGTTCGCACCAAATACGGCAATCGTTGAAGCCAAGTTGGTTGATCGCATCGAAAATTTCGTCAAAATAAGAATGTAAATCTGGAGGAGTCATTCCCGGATAAGATGAAGGGAAACCGCCGCCAACGTCGATGACATCAGCTTTAACTTTAGCTTGTTCAAGAACGTCTTTAGTAATTGTAAGTGCGTTACGATATTCGATTGGATCCATACATTGTGAACCAACGTGAAAACAGATTCCAAAACGTTTTGCTGCAGCGCGAACTTTTCTAACTAAACCAACAGCTTCGCTTGGTAAAATACCAAATTTGCCAGAAAGATCAATCGCAGCGTGAGAGTTTGGAATTGCCAAACGCACATGCAAACCAAGGTCTTTCGCGTTGTTAGTAACGTCGAGAATTTTTTGAAGTTCGTCAGAAGAATCGAGAGAGAAATCGCGAATTCCATGATTGAAATAAGCGTCAAAAATTGCTTCGCGAGATTTAATTGGATGCATGAAATACATTTTTGCATCACCACCAAAAAGATCACTGATCAATTTTACTTCAGCCATTGAAGCAACGTCAAAGTGCTTCACTCCTGAATCGAAGAGATGTTTAAGAACGGTAGCGTCAGGATTACTTTTTACTGAGTAAAGAATTTCGCCAGCAACTTTTGGACGACGGAAATTTTCTACGAAGAAATTCACAGCGCGTTTGATTGACTTCGGACGAATAAAATAAACCGGAACTGACGGTTTTAATTCTGCGACCTCTTGAGCAACTGTGCTTAAATTATTTTGAGTGGAATCGGCATCTAAACTTTTGGGAGCTTGTTCTTGCTCCTTGGTGATTTTTTGCTTGTTGAACAAATAGTGAATTTTCGAGTTCACCGCCCCGTCATATTCTTGAGCCTGATCCATTTCTTTGTTGGGATAGTTAAAATTAAGTAAAAGAAGATAAAACACTTAATTTTTGTTTGGACTTTAACATGCCACGGAGCCTTGATACTGTTGGTTCCGCGCCACTATTTCCAAACGCAATTTTTTTGAAGAGGGCGCAAAGTAAGAACAAAATTTTATTTGTAAATAAAAAATCTTTTAAAACTTTTTTACACTGCTTTCGCCTTGGATTTTCAAGGCTTCTTTTGGGATCAGAAAATTGATTTTTTGAACGATATTTTT
>JACCDX011478088.1_pt1 | contig 11182 bp, 28 predicted proteins | sample 7449681 | NCBI WGS metagenome assembly JACCDX01 (sample SAMN15323450, study PRJNA562643) | freshwater metagenome | isolation source: river surface water | place: USA:Blue River Watershed | collected 2017-08-18 | reverse complement strand
CTTTGAAATCCACTACAATCAAATATAAAATCGCATTCTATTTTTGAACCATCTTCTAATATTATATTGGTGATAGCAGTTTCATTTTCTTCAAACCCTGTTATTAACCCATCTACATAATTTATACCTCTACTTTCGGAAACCTCCTGTAAATATCTTGCAACCAATCTGGCATCAAAATGATACGCAAACATCGATTCATCATATTGAAAATTATGATGAAAGGAGTGACCATCACCTCTCCAATTTACGAAATCGATTCCATACTTTCTCGTTGAACCCGTTCTCTCTTTAAACTCATCTAAATCTATATTTAGTTTTTGCATCAAACCTGGAAAGTTTGGCGTAGTTCCTTCGCCCGCTCCTAATATATCAATTTTAGAACTGGCTATAACCGTTACATCTGAATCTTCCATAAACTGCTTTGCATTTAAAGCAGTTAACCAACCAACTGTTCCACCACCTATTACTATTACTTTTTTCATATTATAGAATTTGTGTTCTTTTGTTTTAAATTACAAAATATGGTAAAAGTTAATCTACCAGATTCAGCATCTTCACCAAAGCATCTATTTACCGAATGCCATTCGTTTGCGGAATATATTATTAATCTATTATAAATATTATCAAATTCTTCTATAACCTCACCCAAATCATTGTAAATAGATGTACCTGAATTTGCTATTGGATTGGGTGTCATATATAACACACCGGCGTAATCACTATTAAAATCTTTATGAATTTTATTTGTATTAGCGTTATCTTCTTCCAATGAATAATGAAAATAACACCTATAATCCGCATCTACGAATATATTATTCTTTTCACACAACTTTTCGGAAACCAATGATGTTAATTCAGATGAAACATCAGAATCAGTTAAACACCTATATCCTTTCCATCCGTTACCTTCACCTGATTTCGTATATGTAAGTGATAAAGCACGTTCTCTAAAAGAATCTATATCGGATATACAATTATCTATTATAATCATAACCCTTCTACTTTATTCCATTTACCTAAATCACAACTACCCATTTTAGGAGTAAATATTTTTTTACCTAAAGGACATCCACACTCCCCACATACGAATCCAAATACAACGGATTCCTTTCTACTATCACACCCCATACATACGGCTAATCTTCTTTGGGCTAATTCGGATTGCTCTTTGGTTGGATTCTCAGCTCTCCACCAACTAATTGCTATTTCTTTTATTTTATTCATAACTTATTTTGAATTTTGTATAAACGATGACAATCTTCATACATCTCTAATTCCGTTAACCTATTCATCAACCACTCACCCATTTTTTTGAACTCCTCTCTTTTCAATGTTACATAAACAGGCAATACTTTATACTTTACTAATATAATCTCTTTACACTTTCTATTAGATTTCCAATTATCTAATTTATCTACAAATTCGGATAAGTGTTTGGGAGTTAGCTGAATTTTATCCAATCTACTCCAATGAAAGGTAATACACCCTTTTTCTAACTTATGTAACACACTTATATTCATACTTCTAAATATAATCTTTTAACAAAATGGGGGAGGGGGTTGGGGGGTTCGTCAAAAAGAAAATTTTGTCGTAAAGATTTTTCTTATCTCTATTGATAGTTCACTCTATACAACATCTACATCCCTTCATTTTAACCAGGTTTTCCTCGTCTTAAACGCTCTTTCTATCCACCATAGGGGAAAACGTACCACATAGTAAATAACTACCAAAATTCCTAGTCCTATTAGCAAAGGAAATAGAAGCATCATAGTAAGTATATCGGTCAGTTTCCACTCCATAACCTTTTATTATTTTAAATATTTCTCTTGTAATGTTTTCAATTGGTTTCTTAACTCCGAATTTGCATCCGTAAGTGCTTTTTGTGCTGCCGCATCTCCCGCTTGTGCCGAACGTATCGTTGCTTCGTTGTTTGAGATTCTTTGTTGTAGAGTAGATGTAGCCGTTTGTACTTCTCCTTTCACCGCATCCACTGCCGCCGTTTGAACATCGGCCAGTTGTGTTGAAGGTGTGGCTACTTTGGATACCATAACGGAATCCTTAGTTACGACTTGTACTTCTAACTCCTCACCTTCTGCTGAAGCCAATACATTATATGTAGTAGTAGAGGATGGAGTATTCTTACCAAAATAGAATATATCCTTTATGGTATTGAAATCCCCTCTTAACTGAACTATCCTATCATTGATTATCTTTAGGTTATTAGCCAATACATCTTCAGGCACTCTTTTGTTCTCATCCAATGGAGTAATAGGGAGTGAGGTTACTGAATAATCGCCGGTCAAATTTAAATCATATATCTTATATTCATCTTTAGGTTTAGAGGATGTAGGAGAGAGTGTCCAATTTATCTGCTCTATTAATCCTCTATTAGAATCCTCCGTTGCCCACTTCACTTCTTTAACCCCCGCAAATTTACCCTTTTCTTTTTGAGCCGTAATGGATGTTTCCAATACATTTATATCAACCATCAATATAGGGATAGTCTTTCCCATCTTTACTCCTAATATCTTAGAGTGTTCTTTATATGAGAAGTGAGGATTTGTTTGTAATGAGTCCGAAAGGTTCTTAATCAATTCCTCCGAGCCCAAATAGATATCCGTTCCCTTTATATGTACAATTACACCCGATACTGATAAGAGTGGGGTAAGTTCTACGTTTCCGCTCCCTTCTGTTATCTCAACGGGTTTAATCCCCTCTTTGGCAGATATCTTCCATACTCCATCCTTATAAGAGTATCTCTCCGGTGATTGTGTTACTTCTATTTGCATAATTGATAAGCCCTTTTATATATCGTAGAATCCTTTATATTCCCTCTACGTTTCCTTTGTAATTCATAAACCTTTCTTATAACCTCTTTATAGATACCTTCATCAATTGAATTCGCTACTACTTCGTTAATGATAGAGTCATCCGAATACAATCTATTCTTCTTAATCACATCCACCTTATCCATATAGTTAATCATCGTTGCCACTCCTATTGAAGTACTATATTCCGATGCGATTTTCATATAATCCGTATCTCTTAACATATCATTTCCTTTGTTAATAAATATCACCATCTCCAATAAAAGAAAAACCGCTAAGAAGGGGTTTCAGACAGCAATGGTGTATCACACCCCATGTCAAAAAAGGGTTTCCCCAGCGAAAAAACCGGGCTCGGTATTTAAGCGGACCCGACCCGGCGTGAGCAAAGGGTCTTGCTCTTGCTTTACGTGAAATTCAGTTGGGGGGGGGGTATGTGTATATGTGGATATACGAATATGCGAATGCGTGCGGACGTAAAAAAGCCCGTAACTCGCTAAAGTTACGGGCGGTTTGTGTTATAGTTAGATAGTTGTCTAACTATATAATTAACTAACCTTCTAATCCTATCTTATGTGTGTACTGCTTCATTAGTCTATTGGCATTGTGTATAAGTTCTCTACTCGTATATAGTTGGGATACCTTCAGGTCTTTACACCATTGTATATACTTAGGGTCTGCCATTGTCTGCTCTCTCTGTCTATATAGGGATTCAATCTTATCTATATCATTGTATGCTTCTACTATATGTGTACTCATATCTTAGCTGAATTTAATTTTATTAATTGTGTCCGAATTATGCCTGTGCAATAGGGGGGTGCAATATCAATGCCTCTTTTATATACTCATCCTGCTCTGCTTCAAACGCCTCCGCAGCCTTCTCATACTGCTTCAACATCTTAAGCGCTGCTCTTAACTCATTTAACCTACCGGATGCGGACCACTTAGGTGAACCATCCTTCATAGCACGGATACGTTTCATTAATACCGCCTCCGCTTTCTCTAATACTACAATTGCTTCATTCATGTCTTATTTATTTAGTTTATGTTTAATTACGTTCCATAACTCCTTATATAGCTTCTCCGATGCGTATGCTTCTCGCTCATAGGGGTTTCTACTATATGCTACATCGTTGTACTCTTTCCATTTCGATGTAAGGGGTTGTAGGGAGTGTGTCCATTCGTGTATGATTGTTTGCAGCAACTCCTTTACGGTATCTATGTTGTTATAGTATATAAAGATGGCATGGTCCTGAGGGTCATACTCACCCATATCAGTGTCCCAGCCCTTCCAATATGATACCAATATACCTAGCTTCTTTTTATTGTTCTCGCCCATATGATTTCTGCACCACGTCTCTGCCATTCTACCTATACGGACCACATCCTTTCGTTCATTCAATGCACTGCTTAACTTCCATTTCATTCGCTTCGTTTGTAGTGGTTATAAAATAAAATAGATGGCTATTCGGTTTAGCCATCTATTGTGTTGTAACGCTTGTTGTAAATGTAAATCAATCAATCAGAGAATAACCAAATAATACCGAATGCGTTGAGCGGTGGTGCAGATTCGAACTACCTCCTCCCGGCTGGACGCCGGGCATGCTACCATTACACCTCCACCGCTTATAGGGGGGGTTGCCCCCATTTGATTACTTCACTACTGAAGAATCCACCTTAACTGAGTCAACTGCTGTTGTATCAGCGTTAACTACTGCTGAATCCACTGCTACTGCTGTCGAATCAGTTGTTGCTTCGTTTGTACCTTTACCACCACATGCTACCAATGTAGCTGCTACTGCGAAAATTGCGATTACTTTTTTCATTTTTGTTTGTTTATGTTTAACTAATAGTTTAAATTTAAGTTAGTGATGGGACCAGCGGGTGCCGGTCCCTCCACATAATGATATTAAGCGAACATTTCTTTCTTAATTTCACGAGCCTTCTTTAAAGAAGTAGTGAATTGAGATTCACCTGCTACTCTAACTCTATAAGATACACGACCTGATGGGTAGGTAATCTTTTGGATGTTAGATACTGGTGTTTCGTAAGTAGCTGTTTTCTTAGCTGTCTTACGGTTCTTAGATGTAACCTTAGTTACTTTACTTGTCGCTTTTGTGCTCTTTGCTTTGTTAGCCATTTTATACAATTTAATCCAGCGGGTGTTTAATACAGGTCCCCACCTTCACCTTTGATTTATACAAATATACGAAATATTTTCGATATTGCCAAATTTAATCGTTAAAACTTTCATATAGTTCCTCCCAATTCACCTCATCCAAGTCGATATCATCGTGGCCTGGGTTGAATAGTTCGATAAATAGTGTCATCAAATCATTGGGACCGGTTGCTCTACGAGCCATATTATACGCCCCTTCAGATTCAGTTAACCAATTGTACGAATTCCATGTGTCCCAATTGGTCCAACCATTGTACTCATTATACGTCATATATTATAGATATTTAACAGTTATTGGTAATCGTAGTTTCAAAGCATCGATGGCAAACTCCATATTTTCATTAATTGTTAAAACAGCCTTACTATCGTTGGCTAGTGTAATATATGAACCGCGTTCACTAATATTCAATCCATTACTAATACATTCGGTAATATATTCATCTGTCACATAATCACTTAGTGGGGTATTACGGTCGTATCCACCATTTGGTTTAGCTAATGCAGTTGGATATGCTTTAAGTTGGTTGGTGTCGGTAACTTCAATAGTATATGCACCATAAAATTGTTTACTTGCCATTATTATGCGTTTAAGGTTAAAGATTTAATTTCATCGGCTGTAAGGTCATCGTAATCACCTGCTAACTCCTTAGCTGCTGCTAAATCCTTGCCGGCGGTTAGGATAGCTGATTTACCAATAGATGGTGCCCCTTTACCGGCTAATGCGGAGGCCTCCACTTTAGATACTTCTAAAGATTGTATATACTTAATGGCGTAATCCTCATTACCAAATAGTTTTTTGATACCCTTACGTTTGTGGGTTAATTCAACTAATTGTGTACGTTTCTTGCCATCTTTTGTTCGTAAGAACTTCACTTTTGGGGTAATAGTGTAACCGCGTGGAATAGTATAACTCATATTAATTGTTTTATTGTCTCTCATTTACATAGTAAATATACGACATTTTTTCCGAATTGCCAAATAAATTTAGTACTTTTTTCTAACGTGTTGATAATCAATGGGTTATATAGTACGAATATATTGGGGTGAACCATCCCATAACTGCCCATTTAGATACCAGTTCCAATTCTTTTGTTGGATATGTACGCCGGGGATACCATTCAAACGTTCTTTTGTAGTGTTAGTATGCCATCCAGCACTACTCACCCACATTTTACCATCAGCCTCTAAAGCTGCTATCTTATTACCATGCAACTTCAAATAGTATATAGTACCCTCACGCACTACGGACATATTTGATTTCTTAAAGGGAACTCCATCTAAAAAGTTCCTAACTGATTCCTGTGTAATTTTTCTACTCATAACTCATTGATTTATTGTTTGTTATCTAATTGGTCAACCGCATCAGCGTAACCATTGGACCAACTCATTTCCTTTTCCCATTCAATGGCTTCTACCAATAGGGTTTTTTGTGATTCTGAAAGGTCTAGGCTTTCAATGATTTCGATTGTTTGATTTTCAAAGTTACTCATATCTTTATTGTTTATATAGTTGCTAAATATCTTTTACCTTCTGCTACTCCCATACCTTCGTAATATTCCAACGCCTCCACATCAGCCTCGTCCACATCGTATAGTACGCCGGCAATGTATTGTAGTTTAGGATACTTACTTACAACAGCCCATACCCTAATGATTCGTCTATATAGTTGCTTAGGTAGGTCCTGAGCGTTAACTAATAGTTCATCGTAAAGGTATCCATCGTATAAGCCGTAAAGCTGATTAGTCAATTCAAATTGTGTAAAATCGACTTCCCTTAAAATAGAACCAATTTCAGAAAGTGTTTCAACACTCATATTGGCATGTCTATCGAATCTAGTATATCCACTCATAGTATTACTTATTTAAATAGTTAATAAAACCTTTCCAATCCAAACCGAATAAACATAACGTACCCATTGTAAGGGCGATAACCGCACAACCCAATTCGTTTAACGGACCGGCAAAGTGTATATAGTTAGCAGCAGTACCATTTAGAATAGTATAAGCCACAAAATACGAAACGATAGATGTTAAAATGATTTGATAATTTTTCATCGTTGAATAGTTTAATGATTAGTGAATAGATAAGATTGAATCAATAGCTGATTTCGAAAAACCAAAAGCCTCTTTGATTTCACGTCTCAACTTAGCTTCATTCACATAACGACCCATCTTAACTGAATAATCAGCCAGAATACGTTTCAATGTGATATCTTCGTTTCTGAACAACTTGATAAAAGAAACAATTTCAGAACGTTGTTTCTTAGTACGGTAAGGTAGGTTATAAACTTTACCGAACATATTAGTGTAAGTAATAACCGGCAAACCGGCTTTAATTACCCTTTCCCTATTAGCTGGGATATTTTTAATGTTTCCAAAAGATTCGTAATTAACTGATGCGTAACTCATAATGATTGATTTAGGTGATTAACTTTCTTTACATAGTAAAGATACGCAATCTGGCCGATATAGCCAAATATTTTAACAAAAAAGTTTTGGAAATATGAAAAATTTTTTATTGAAAATCAACCAGTTAGCAGAGCTATTGATTATCAACCAGTTAGCCAGTTCTTCAGCCTCTCTGCTCCCGCCCTACCACCCTATAAAGATACGAAAAAAAACTGATAAAGTCAAGGGGTGTGGATAACTTTTTTCGGTACAATCTATTCTAATAAAGTCCTATTATTTTTTCCCTATTTAACATAATGCAAATTATACAACAAATTTTTGGATGTAAACTCGCTATTATAGGATTTTTTTACTTTCACGTTTTAGGCTCACAAAACTTTTTTAGACTCCCCTAAACTTTTCAGACCGGGCTAAACTTTTATCTCGCCCTGGAGCAAACTAAAAGGCGTCCCTCCAAATCCACGATTCACATTTGTAAATTCCAAAAAAACTTATTCACATTTGTAAACTGGGCACTGTGGAAAAAAAAATTTTGCTCACGACGCCGATGGGTGGGATACTTACTGAATAAATTGTATCCACTTTGTATGTAATATATGTGTATTTGTATATAAGTATATCAATATATATTTTGATAGGTAGCTGAGAATTTACCACTTTATCCCACTTATTCCCACTTTGAGTATTAAGTATTTATATTGACACCTTTATGAAGTGTATTTTGATACCTATTTTAGAATAGTTTTGATGTTAGGTATATAGTTCCCCAAACTAATATAAAGCTCATAATCCATAATATTAATTTGAATAGATAATACTTTATTAGGACTTTATGATATCGTTTCATTTTCCTTATTCAGTTGAACTTTTAGTATCTTTAATTCTCGTTCACTCACTTCAATCTGCCTTCTTATCTCCCTACTTATCCCCCCTTCCCTTATTCTTATACTATGGTTAAGCAATTCCTTTAAATCCCTTATCCTTACCATTAATTCGGCCATCTGCGCTCTCATTAGATTAATCCCTTTTTAGTTTCGATTGGTTTATCTTTACGGTATCGGTTTTTGATATCCAATAGGTTTTCATATTTCGATTCGTTAATACCTAAATATCCTTTTAGTTTTTCCATATCGGCTTTTGTATTGTATATCCCTTCGTATGTTATTTGTAATTCGATATCGGTATTATTTAGTATTGATTCCCTCCATACTCTTATTCTATCCTTTACCCGTTCGATTTGGTTTTGATGTTTAGATATCCATTCATTCGTTATTCCGTATTCCTTATGCCATTCTCCATTCTCTTCAGCCCATACCATACTTATTGCACAATCGTTTTCATCTTCTCTTATTAATCCTATCGTTTTATCCCAATGAATACCTAATCCCTTCAGCCTTTCTAATTCCTTACCCGAATGCGTTTTAACTATTACATTCCCATTCCTTATATCCCTTATTGGGTTTTCGTTTGTATCCCTCCATATTCCAAAGGGTTCGTGTATATAGGTAAGTCCTAATTCATATCCTATCCATTCACCTATCTTTGTACCTCCTACTCTACTACCTGCTATTAAAAGTATTTTCATACTACTATTACTATTTTATTTAGCTGAATTGGTTTTATTAAGGTTTTCCGCATCGTCTAACATTTGTTGTAACTTTTGGATTTCGGCTTTTGTTTGAACACTTAATGGTTTTCCTTTCAACTCTAAAATTCTTTTGTGTAATGCGGCTTTAATTGTACTCATTATCTTTTATCTTTGTTATATAAGTAATTGTATATATCCCCTTCGTCCGCAGATTTTGGATTTGATACGGAGCAATCGAATTCACTAACTATCTTTGAACTCCATCCATCGTACCCTTCATTCCCACAAAGTACATTTAGAATAAAATCGTGTGCTTCGGCTTTCGTTTTGAATTCCGTTACCTTATTGTATGTATCGCTCATTCCGCATTCCTTATGCGTTACCGAACTCCAATACGGGATACCTAAGAATTTCTTTTTTCTTCTTATTGTGAATACTTTTATTTTTTCCTTACCATATTCATCCTTATAAGTTTCCTCAATGATTCTATATTTCATATCCATTTATTTATAACTTGCCAAAACCATTTTTATCCCTATTCCTTTCGGCAATTTCGAACCCCTTTAATATTTCCTTTATGAAGTTTAATATTCGTTTCATACTATTCGTTTACTAATTTCGCATTTAGGTACATCGCTGTAGCAATGATAATCATTCCTATTCCACCTAAGCCCGGCGAGTCATCCACTTCACCTAACACAATCCCCATACCTCCAACGGCCGAACACACTACTTCCGAAATGCTCTTTAAGATTCTCAAACGTTTCTTTGTACGTTCGGTTCTATCCTTTTGTATTTCGGTTTGATATTTGATTACTTTAATTGCATCGGATAAATCGATTGGCTGGCCTTTACGGACTAAATCGGATAAATCTTCTAATCTTTTATCTTTCATATTGTATTATTTACTATCAATAAAATTTTCCCTTTACGACACTGATTCCCCCAGCCCCCCTTCGTACTATTGTATCCCTTCCTATTTCGGTTTCACCGATTCTGATAATATGCATTTCAACTCTGTCCGATTCACTTACTAATTCCATAACTCTATTGCCGCCATCTTTATATCCTTTCAGATACGTTATACCCAATGCTATTGCTACTAACAATATACCCGATACAAATAAAAATATTCTTTGTTCTTTGCTATCCATATTAAAAGTATATTTTTCTTATTGAGTAATATTGTTCATTGTGCGTATCAAATCCGGCATTCATCAAATGAAATTCAGCTGCATCCATTGTTTCAAATCTTAATATACTATATCGATTTGTTTTGTGGTTTTTATCCACTATCGCAATATCCTTATAATCGTTTCCTCTTAAAATGATTTGTGGTTTATCGTTTCCATTCATTCCATAGGTAGGTATAAGGATATCAGCTTCCCATCTCGTAGCAGTGTATTCAGTATGTAGTGCCAAATCCTTTGACCACCATTGGTTGTCCATTAACCATTTACCCTCACTACATTCGTATATACAATACCATCCTTTCATATTAACCTAAATGATGTCTGATTAAAATTGTTAGTGAAATTCCTATCCATATTGTATTGAATAGAATTAATGTAGGTAAACTTTTTTTCATACTTGCCCAAATTAGAAGTGAGCTCGTTACCAATGTTATGTAGTGCATATACCATAATTCAATACCAAATAGTAAGCCGGGAATAATAATGATTGCTTTAGCCATCCAACTACAAAATTCAATAGTATTGTAATTAATCCAATATTCCCTATTGAAAAACATTTTGTATCTATCCTTTATATTTTCTAAGCCCGTTATTTTATAAAGCACAAAAATATAAATTATAAAAATAGGTAACCAATATAGTAATAACATAAACTTAGTTTAATAATGCTTTGATAACGGTATAGATTGCATATAACCCACCAATTAAAATACTGAATCCAAAAGCGATACCGCCTAAGTAAACCATATTTTCAATCCAATACCCAATTTTTTGTTTTGTTTCTTTTTTCATAAAACGTTTTTTAATTAACACTACCTTTATTTAGACAAATATACGAAAAATATTTTTAATTATCAAATTTATTATTCAACAATTTCATATGTTTGTTCAAACACATCGGGTTTGCATGGATAAAATTCTCCTTTCACTCCTTTGATTACATAATCGTTTCTATCTAACATATAGGATGCACCTTCCAATGTTTT
>JACCDX010481126.1_pt1 | contig 11182 bp, 9 predicted proteins | sample 7449681 | NCBI WGS metagenome assembly JACCDX01 (sample SAMN15323450, study PRJNA562643) | freshwater metagenome | isolation source: river surface water | place: USA:Blue River Watershed | collected 2017-08-18 | reverse complement strand
AGAAGAGGTAATTGCTCGAGAAGCTGCGCGCGTTAATGCGATGCATGATCATGTAAAAGGTAATTTCACTGACAAGCTAGGTCATGCCCAAAGTTATAGAGCTAAAGATTCCCGCTTTCTACTGTGGGTGCATTGCGCCTTCACAGATTCATTTTTAAAGGCACATTTAGCACTTGGTTATCCGATTGATAAAGGTGCAGATGCCTATGTTGCCGAATGGAGCAAGAGCGCGATTCCGCTTGGTTTAACCAACGCTCCGATGTCTGTCGCAGAGTTAGAGGCAACTCTGGATGATTTCAGAGCCAATGATTTGGCACATGGTGAGCGAACCGATGAAGTTGTTCGATTTATTTTAAATCCACCATTTGGGGGAGCGGGAAAGTTCTTTTACAAAGTTATTTCTAATGCTGCGATCGCAACGTTAGATCAGCGCGAATTAGATTTGCTGGGTTTAACTCCACGATCAAAGATGTGGCTTCGAATTTCTAGAATCAGCCTCGATATCTTCCTTGCAATTTTGGGACCAGAACCACCGGCGATGCAGGTTGCTCGCGAACGCATCGCTCGCTCATAAAGTGCCAGCACTCATTGTTTAATCGTTTCACAGTTAATTGGTGATACATGTAATACCTTGCAAAGAGGTACCCCTCAGTAAATCTCTTTAATAAAAATTTCAAAGTGACACTCTTTTCCTTGTAAGAACAGCAGTAGCTCAAGGAGAGAAGGAGTTCACAATGAAAAAAAGTTTTTCCAATAAAACAAAGATGCTGGTTCTTTTGACCGCTATGTCTTTCTTGTTCGCCCAGGCAGTTCCTGCTAACGCAGCAAACAAAACTATTACCTGCTACAAGGGAACAATTGTTAAAAAGGTAACGGCGGCAAAACCAAAGTGCCCAACTGGTTATACAACAACTAAACCAAAGGTGACAGCAAAGCCTGCTGCAACTACAAAGCCTGTTGCTGGTGCAGCTGTTGCATTCTCCGGAACATACAAAGGAAAGCTTTCAATTGTGTGGGGCGATACATACCTACAAGTAACCGGAGTAAATGGAACTGGATCAGGAAATGTTCTGGGGCTTACAGATATGTCAGGAACAGCATCTGCCGCACCTGCAGGAATCTGCGACACCTTTGATGCAAAGGGTTCAATCGCCGGTGGCGGAAGTTCTCTCAATGTGACATTTGATTCAAGTGCTAAGGGTTGTGCTGAAGATGAGTCAGCCCCTACAACAATCAAAATCACCGGAACAGCAACCATCACAGGTGGCACCGGAAAGTACGCGGGAGCTACAGGAGTTTTGAAAGTAACTGGAACCTTCAGTGTTAAGGGTGGTTCTAAGGAAGATGCTGCATTCACCATGGATGTCAGCGGAAATATTAAAACTAAATAACAGCTGAACAACACACTAAGGAGATTCACGTGAAAAGATTGATTTCATCAATACTCGTCGCAGGTATGGCGGTATTAGGGCTAGCCGTTACTGGCGGTTCAGCGTATGCAGCACCAGCCGCAACCACCTTAATTATGTCGGGTGGCAATGGTGTTTATGATCTAGGCCCAGTTGTCATCAATGGAACGGCAAGCGCGGCAGGCACTGTTGAGTTCACAGTTAATGGAAAGGTTGTTGCAGGTTGTGAAGCTGTTGCAACAGCAACCGTTACTCCCTTTGTGGCCAAGTGTTCATGCGTTCCAGCAAAGCCTGGCGTCACTGTGATCACCGGAAAGTTCACTCCCACAGATGCGGCGAATTTTGCAGCTGCGGTTTCTAATACCCTGAATGTAAACATTGGTGTACCTGTTCAAGGAATTGTTTCACCAATTCATATTTACGTAGATACAGTCCTTGCTAGCGGTACTTCAGGTCCACTCGCTCCACGTTTTGGCGTTAGCTGTGCAATCCAGAGTGAGTACATCGTCGGGCAGGGAATTGTCTTCCGTGTGTATGCAAATAATGCTGATCATGGTGGAGTTGTCATGGATACAACAAACACCGCAAAGGCCTTCATTGAGATAGCTGGCGTTAAGGATCCAATTCAGATGTCCTACGGAAATCACAGCGGAGCAGCGTTCTGGACTGGGGTTTTGCGTACTGGCACAAACCCAGGTCAATACAACACACTCGGCATCATCAACTACAAGGTAACCATGGTGGCAAAAGATTCAACAACCATGAAGGTTCTATCAACAAAGCTTGTAGCGAAGATGGAAAACGGAAAGCGTGTTGTCGGTTCTGATGGACGCACAGTGTATGAGCGCGTTAGCTACTACCGCACAGTGAAGTTGTCAGTGCCACTTAAGGGTGCGGTCGGAACATGGAAATCAAACTTCATGCCTGCATCTCAATTAACACTGTTTGCGCTTCCAAAGGCGTAAGCCACTTCTTTTAATACTCATTTAGATACATAGGAGAGAAAATGAAAAAGAGAACATTGGTGGTGCGCATAGCTGCTGCCTTCGGTCTAGTGGCTGCGATGGTTGTGCCGGCACAAGGTGCCGACACAGCCTCGACGCTGATCACCTTAACCGCACCTTCAGATATTAAAGATGTTGCACCTTTGCCCTTTACAGCGGTGAAGTCAGCAGCATTCACAACACCAGAGAGCTCAATCAATCTTGAGATAACCCCTCAACAGGGATATGTAGGTAGTGCATTTTCAGTAATAGGCAAAGGTCTAAAGCCAAATACAACAATGGATTTGGTGTGGTCAACTAGTGAAGGAACATGGATCACCGATATACAGCCCAACACCGTTAATTACATGGGAGTTAAGTATTCAAAGTTCTATGTGAATATGGCAAAGGTGACAACTGATGCAACAGGTGGATTTACCTTCAAGACAAAAGCGCCATCTGATTTTGGTGGGGTTCATGATATTTATGCTGTAGTTGATGGCGTTGCAGTTGCTCATGGTGGTTACCAAATGCTTCGCACCGTTTCAATCTCACCTACAAGTGGACCAATCGGTACACCAATCACAATTACATACACAGGAATGGGTGCCAGCCTTTACACAGCAGGTGGCTCAGTTCTGTATGACAACAAATACGCAGGTGCTATGCAAGCTTTGTGGACACGTGGCACAGGTAAGGCTGTAATTCGCGCATCTGGTGATGTTGGAAAGCATGTGATCTATGTTTTAGATGGCATAGGAATTCCATATCTAAATATCATTCAATCACCAGTCCCATTTGCTAATGGTGGTACTCAGGTATTTACCGTGACCAAGGATGCTGGTGCTCCAGCACCGTACCTCGTGTACCCAGACAAGGTGACACCTACAGTTACGCAGAAGACAACACTTTCAAATATCGGCCTAAATCCAAATACAAAAGCGGTTGCGACCCTTTCAAGAGATGAGGGACCAGTTCTTACTAAGGTAAAGCTGGATGTGAAAGGGATGTCTACAACAGGAACCCACACCATCGAGTGGGCAACTGTTGTGGGCAACCGCGTTAACTGCACAGGTACCTGCTGGGTATACAACTCAGTTCCCATGGGAAGTGTTGATGTAACTGGCGCAGATTTCTCTAAAGAGATTCAGATACCTGATCACCTTGGTGGTTGGCATGTTATTCAAGTAAAGAAGGCTGGCGTGATTGAAGCGCAGGTTCCCTTCTATGTTCAAGAAAGCATCATGCCGTACTACGACAGCAAGGGAAAACTCCTCAGCATGGGTATTGCAAAGGCTGATCCATCAGGTATGCCTGAAGCACGAAATGGCTCAGGTGTTCCAACTAATAAATTCAAAGCTGGCGAAGAGTTCACAATCGCAATTAAAGGCGTCGGCTGGACTCAGCTAGATAACACTCTGGCTGTTACATATGACAACTCATTTATCGGTTATGGATGTGGCTTTAATTCAAATGGATACATGGTTATTCACTTGAAGGCGACAGGAAAACCAGGAACACACATCATCGATCTATGGCCTTTGTTGTACACAAACCAGCCATCATTTGCGAACACTCCATATGGAATGCTTCCAATCTTGACCGCTGGTCGTGACTTCCCAGGTTTAGCACTTGGCTATCAACTTCCTTCAATCCACTTTGCGATAACTATCGTTAAGTAGTTTGTCGCGGGACAGGAACCCCGACTCTCATTTATTTGAGGGTTGGGGTTTTTCCATGTCTAGGCATCCACCAATTCCACCGTCCCAGCAGAACCATTGCACTAGGAAGAAGTAGGCCGCGAATGATCGTTGCATCAACGATCACACCGATTGCTAATCCGACACCTAGTTGTTGCAGACCAGCAAAGTGCCCAGTTGCCAATCCGGTGACGGCGGATATGAAGATGAGAGCAGCTACAGTAACCACGGTTCCAGAAGATCGCATACCTTCACGGATAGCCTCTTCATTGCTTGCACCACGATCGTGTGCTTCTCGGATGCGAGAGACGATGAATATTTCATAATCCATAGAAAGCCCAAAGAGAATGGCAAACAGCAAGATCAAAACCCAGGCTTCGATTTGCTCAAGTTGATAAGTGCCGACTCCAAATTTGAAGACTACAACCAAGGCTGAGAAAGCAATGCCGATAGATATCAAATCAAGAATGATGGCTTTTGCTGAAAGAAGAATTGATTGAAAAGTTCTGACCAAGATAAGAAAAGTTATGAACAGAATTAGGATAACTACAAAAGGAAATGTCTTGGACAGTGCGTTCAATAAGTCAACGCCTTGTGCCGGCGCTCCACCGAGATAGAAAAGTGCGCTATCTGGGAAACCTGAATTCGGTATGTACTCATCTCGTAACTGCTGTACAAGATCTACTGTTTCATCCGCACCGAGATCATGCTGACCGAAAACATAAAGCCGAATAAATCGACCGGTCGGATCTACATATGGCCATTGATCCCCGCTTGCCACGGTGAAGACTTCAGGGTTATCTGCGATCTTCTTGGCAAATTCAAACCGTAGATCTGTTACATCCTTTGCATTCCTCTCAACGCCAAGATCAATCACCAGCGTATGAGGCGTAATGACACCTATTCCAACCTTTGAAGTTACCGATTCCAGAGCTTGTGCAGACTCAAGGTGGGATGGAATTGCAGATAATGAGCTTGGAGTTACCTGCAACCACAATAAAGAGGAGAGCGATATAGCAATCGCCGAAAGAGTGATTGCAAAGGTGGTTTTCGGCTTGGAAACCGCAATATTGGTCAAGAAATCAAAGTTGTTGTCAAGCAATCCCTTGAACCGCTTCGAAGAATCTCCGCCCAAATGCTTCAACAGAATCGGCTGCAATGAAGCCGCCGCCGCAATAGAAACTAGTGGAACAACCAAACAAGCTAACCCCAATGAACGAACAAATGGAATTGGTACTAAAACAAGAGTTGCTAACCCCAAAGCCACTGTGAGTCCAGAAATTACCGCTGTGCGACCAGCTGTCTGCATGGTCTGTTCGATACGGTCGACGGTTAAATCTCTGTTGTGCCGGTATCGATGAACCATGATCAATGAGTAATCAATTGCCAGACCAAGGCCAATGAGTTCAACAATATTTGGAACATACAAAACCATCAGAAATTTCTGCGCCAGCAAATAGATGATGCCAAGAGAGGTCGTAATTGTGACAAAACCAAATATAAGTGGGATTAACACAGCCCAAGAAAAACCCAACGCCACGATGAGCAACATCAGAGCAAGTGCAATAGCGATCAATTGCCCCCGTTGTAGATCTGAAGCAAGGATCGGAACGACATCAGATTTGATGGCTGGGGGACCGGTGACTAAAGCCCCATCCAACCCGTTGATTTTCAACGCTGTTCTTAACGCCTCTGTGTACTGCGAAGCCTGGTTCAGATCAAGAGATGTTCCAATGTTTGCGTACAGAGTTCCGCCAAAAGCCTTCTCTTGAGTGATTTCAGAGCCAGGAATTACCGAAGCAGCGCGAGCAAGTGATGCTTTGAAATCAGCGATCTGAGCTGCAGTGGCTTGTCTGTATTTGTATAAGATGGTGAAACTTCCTTCGGTGTTCTCAGAGAATCTCTCCTGCAACACCGCACTTGCCGCCGCTGATGCACTCCCTGGAATCTCTAAAGAGGTGGTTAATTGATCATCGAGATGAATCGCACCAAAAACTCCAGCGACACTGAGGCTCACCCAGATTGCTATCACGAGGCGCTGAGACCTGAGAGAAAACTTTGCACACCTAGCAAGCATTTGTGAATTCTATTGTTTCAACCAATTGTGAAATCCAGATGGCATGATTAGGACATGAATAACGGGGTTGTAGTTGAGCTAATCGCTCCAAATGAGTGGCAGCGCTTACGTTCTATTCGTTTACAGGCGCTAACAGAAAGCGGACATGCTTTTGGTGGAACTCTTGAAGCCGAGAGTGCAGAGGATGAAAATGCTTGGCGCAACAAGTTTCAACAGAATGATTCCCTGATCGCATCAGTAGATGGTGTGGATGGTGCAATGTTGTATATAGAAGTGCTTAATGGAGATTTTGGAGCCACCTGTTGGATCGGTGGATGCTGGAGTGATCCACGTTTTCGCGGAAAAGGCTTAATGCGAGCGATGTTCAACTTCATCGATCAACAGGATAAGGATTGGAAGATTCAAGGTTTAGGAGTCTGGACCGACAATTACAGTGCTATTGCCGCTTATGAAAAACTAGGATTTGTAAAGATGGGCGAGGACACGGAAAGTACTCGCAAACCTGGAATGTTTTATCAGCGGATGATCCGAAAGAGTGCGGTTTAAGCGTTCTCTAACTTGTAACCAAGCCCACGAATTGTTTGGATTAATAATGGATTTGCAGGATCTGCCTCAATCTTTGAGCGCAAGCGCTTGATGTGAACATCTAAAGTTTTAGTGTCACCGTAGTAATCCCCGCCCCACACACGATCAATAAGTTGTGAACGAGTTAGGACGCGACCTGCGTTGCGCATAAGGAACTCAAGTAGTTCAAACTCCTTCAAAGGCAAGGCAACAACTTCACCATTAATGGTTACTTGGTGCTTCCCGATATCCAGTTTGATTCCAGCAACTACATGGATTCCGTTCTCGCCATCAAGGGCCTCGTCAATAATGCCGCGACGTAAGACCGCTTTAATTCTGGCAATCAGCTCACGCGAAGAGTATGGCTTGGTTACATAATCATCGGCTCCCAGTTCAAGACCAACTACCTTGTCGATTTCAGCATCTTTTGCGGTCAGCATGATGATTGGAACTTGTGAGGTTGTCCGGATAATTCTGCAAACTTCGATTCCTGAAATTATAGGAATCATCAAATCGAGGAGTATTAAATCGGCTCCTTCTTTATTGAATTTATCTACCGCTTGCTGGCCATCTTCAGCCACCGATACGTCAAATCCCTCTTTTCCAAGCAGGAATGCCAGGGCTTCAGAGAAGGATGCCTCATCCTCAACAATCAGAATCTTTGTCATTTAGCACTCTCTTCAGTCGCTGAATAAATAGGAAGTCTTAGTGAAAAGGTACTGCCAACATTCTCCGCGCTCCACACCTTAACTTCGCCGCCATGTTTAAGCGCAACATGTTTGACGATCGAAAGTCCTAAGCCCGTGCCACCCGTAAGACGTGAACGAGCCGGATCTACTCTGTAGAACCGCTCAAAAATGCGATCAAGGTCTGTATCTGGAATTCCAATTCCCTGGTCGGTAACTGAGATGTCAACAATTCCATCCTCTACCTTCGAGGTGACGGTCACCTTGGTTCCTTCAGGTGAGTAGTTAATTGCATTTTCGATCAAATTTTGAATCGCCATAATTAGTTGTTCGCGATCTCCCAGAATTAATCCATCAACATGGTCGGAGTTGGAGACAACAATCTGGCGACTATCTGCCGTTACTTGAGTTTGATCGATAGCTTCTCTAATCAGATCCTGAACTTGCAGTTCGCTAGGTACGGATAGTGGATCTGAATCTTGAAGTCGTGAAAGATTAATGATCTCTTGAACAAGATCAGTTAAGCGCTTGGACTCTGTCTGCATGCGGTTAGCGAACTTTTCTACAGCCTCTGGATCATTCTTTGCTCCGAGTACAGCTTCGCTCAAAAGTGAAAGCGCGCCAATCGGTGTCTTTAATTCATGAGAAATATTGGCAACAAAGTCACGTCTTACTTCATGCACACGCTGTGCTTCGCTTTCATCACTTAGTAATACAAGTACTAAATCATCTTCGGTAAGTGGAATGACATTGACAGTTAACTCGTGACGACCTTCACCAATTGGGCCACGTGGAATTTCAATCTGTCCCATTTGACGTGAATGCTTGCGGCGAACAACACGAACAGTTGCTAATAACTCTGCGCTTTGTACCTTGCCATCCTTGAGAAGACCTATTTGCTCGATGCCAGGAGTGACAAAAATGGGAACCTCGCCATGGGCCAGAACTATGGCTTCTCCATCAATCTGGGAGAGGGTGTCGATGAGCATCGCAGGCAGCAGACGCTGGTCTTGAGCCTCGACATCCTTGCGAAGGAACTTCACCCTCCTAACTCTATAGCCTGCCTAGGCCAGTTAACCCTGCGTTCACTTTCACGACAGAGTCCATTCATGCATGCGCCCTAGGTTCGCGCCATGGCTCTTATTAGATCAGTATTTCAAGATGAACTCGATGGCGTCTCTCAGTCCCTGGTGGACCTCACCGACATGGTGGCGGTTTCAATTTCAAAGGCAACTGAATCAATTCTCAATTGCGATTTGAAGCTTGCAGAAGAGGTCATCGCATCCGATGACACCATTGATGAGTTCCAACATGCACTAGATGCACGAATCATCGACATCATTGCGCGTCAACAACCGGTAGCTTCTGATTTGCGTGCACTTGTAACCGCATTGCGAATGAGCGCCGACCTTGAGCGCATGGGAGATATGTCCCATCACGTTGCGAAAATTACCCGCCTACGTCATCCAGATGCTGCGATCCCAACTGAACTCATTGCAAGTTTCAAACAAATGGGCGAGGCTGCAGAAAAGATTGCACGCAAGACCGGTTCAGTTATTGCATCTCGCGATACCGAGGTTGCGCTTCAAGTTGAAAAAGATGATGATGAAATGGACAAGCTTCACCGCTTGCTTATCGGAACTCTTGTTGATCCAAATTGGAAGCATGGAGTTGAGAGTGCGATTGATTTAACTCTTCTAGGACGTTATTACGAGCGCTTTGCCGATCCTGCGGTTCCTGTTCCACGACGCGTGTATGACTTGGTAACAGGCAAGTTTGCGTAAGTAAATTGACCACACTTGTTCCACCGTCACCACGAGAAATAACAACTGAGCCAAGAACTTCTGACAAGGTTTTTCGAGGCTTGGTTACAGCAGGTGGCCTATCCTCGCTTTTGATTTTAGGGCTCATCGCTATTTTCTTGGGGTATCGCGGCTTTGAGGTACTAGTACAAGAGGGATTTGGCTTTATCACCAACTCCGATTGGTCCGTTACCGTGGATGAGAATGCAAATGTTGTGGAGAGCAACTTTGGATTAGCAGCAATGCTCGTCGGAACTATTCTCTGCGCATTGGTAGCGGTGGTGATTGCACTTCCTATCTCTGTGTTTTCCGCGCTTTTCTTGAACTTTTATGCACCAGATCGCCTAAAGCGATTCCTAGTAGCCCTCATCGACATGATGGCTGCATTTCCTTCAATCCTCTTTGGTATCTGGGGATTCTTAGTTTTGATGCCAACCGCTGAATACTGGGCGAAGTTGATCCACAAATACTTGGGTTGGATTCCAATCTTTGATTTGCAGGTTCCCGTGTACACACGCTCGCCATTTGTGGCTGGCGTAGTACTTGCAATCATGATTATTCCAATCATCACATCTGTTTCACGTGAAGTCTTTTCGCAAGCACCACTCGATCGCATTCAAGCTGCATACGCTTTAGGTGCAACCCGCTGGGCGATGATCAAGGCGGTTGTAATTCCTCACGGAAGAAATGGCGTTATTGGTGGAGCGATGCTTGGTTTAGGACGCGCCATGGGAGAAACAGTTGCGGTCTTTACAGTCCTCAACATTGTTTTCCAAGTTAATTGGCAGGTTCTTCTAGGTGCTGGTGGAAATGTGGCCTCACTTATTATCTTGAAGTTTGGTGAAGCAAATCCATACGAGATCAAGGCGTTAATGGCGGCAGGTTTGATTCTCTTCTTGTTAACCCTGCTAGTAAATGCGATTGCAAATGTAATTGTGAAAACAACAGGAAAATCAGGACGATGACAACTATCCCAACCCCGATCAAGCCGTGGAAGGCAACCAAGAGAGAACGCATTATTGATCTTTCTATCTTCGTGCTTGCCTTGCTTTCTTCATATCTGGTCGTTGCCGTGACTGAGATGAAGGGAAAACTTGCTCTATTTGTGGTTTTCTTTGTGGCTTATATGCTCTTTACATCTTCAATTAAGGGTTTTCAGCTAGGTAGTGCTGCTGCTAAAGATGCAATAGTGAACTCATTGGTTGCTTTTGGCGCTATTGTAACTGTTATTCCAATCGCAAGTATCTTGTTTACGGTTGTACAAAAGGGCTTACCAGGCATTTCTCTAAACCTGTTTGTGTCAGATATGTCGATGGCAACCCCAACAGACCCACTGTCCAACGGTGGTTTATTGCATGCAATAACTGGAACCTTGGCATTGGTCACGCTCGCATTAATTATGAGTGTTCCGATTGGTATCTTGACCGCACTTTACTTGACCGAGATCAAGGGAAGATTTACATCTCCTATTCGATTCTTAGTTCAGGCGATGAGTGGTGTTCCATCAATTGTGGCCGGACTATTTATCCTCTCTGCAATTTTGTACCCAATCACCAAATCCTTTTCTGGGTTTATGGGAGCACTAGCTTTGACAATTTTGATGATCCCAACGATTGCAAGAACTTCAGAAGAAGTACTCAATCTGATCCCAAATGATTTGCGCGAGGCGGGAGTTGCACTGGGTGGCACTCAATGGCGCACAGTTGCGATGATTGTTTTGCCTGCAGCCAAGAGTGGTTTGATCACCGCGGTTATCTTGGGCGTTGCAAGAATTGCTGGAGAAACTGCACCACTGCTCTTGCTCACAGGTGGTGGCGACAAGGTAAATCCAAATGCATTTAATGGTCCTCTAGGTTCATTGCCGTATTACATCTGGAAGTCATTTAACGCGGGCTCACCAGAGGCGATAACTCGAGCATGGGCTGGCCTACTTGTATTGGTCGGATTAGTTCTCATTTTGT
>JACCDX010275836.1_pt1 | contig 11190 bp, 14 predicted proteins | sample 7449681 | NCBI WGS metagenome assembly JACCDX01 (sample SAMN15323450, study PRJNA562643) | freshwater metagenome | isolation source: river surface water | place: USA:Blue River Watershed | collected 2017-08-18 | reverse complement strand
GGCAAGAACATCTTCTACCGGCTCACCAGCGGCCCCACCCTCGCCGTGATGCAAACCCTCTACCAACAGTTCTGCGCAACCCCCGACACAAGGAGCAAGAAATGACGATCGACTGGACGAACTTCACCCCCTGGACGGCCCTGGCCGGCGGCATCCTGCTGGGTATTGCCTCGGCCGCCTTCATCCTGGTCAACGGCCGCGTGCTGGGCATCAGCGGCATCCTCGGCGGGCTTCTGACGCCCAAGCGCAGCGACGCCAGCTGGCGCGTGTTCTTCCTGCTCGGGCTGCTGCTGGCACCGGCCACCCTGTCGCTGCTGGCGCCCGGCCTCATCAGCGCGCCGCGCATCGAGGCGGGCAGCGTGGCCATCGTGGCCGCCGGCCTGCTGGTGGGCCTGGGCACGCGCTACGGCTCGGGCTGCACCAGCGGGCACGGTGTGTGCGGCCTGTCGCGCCTGTCGCCCCGCTCGCTGGTCGCCACGCTGGCCTTCATGGCCTCCGGCTTTGCGACGGTCTACGTCGTCCGTCACCTGATCTGATTCCAAGGAGCCATCCATGCACCGTCTGACTGAATTCCTCGTGGGCCTGCTGTTCGGCTGGGGCCTGCTGATCTCCGGCATGACCGACCCCGGCAAGGTGATCGGCTTCCTCGACCTCGCGGGCGCCTGGGACCCGTCCCTGGCCTTCGTGATGGGGGGCGGCGTGCTGGTCGGCCTGGTCGGCTTCACCCTGGCCAAGAAGCGCACCACCAGCCTCCTGGGCTCGGCCATGCACCTGCCCACCTCGCGCGACATCGACCGCCGCCTGGTGCTGGGGTCGCTCACCTTCGGCGCCGGCTGGGGCCTGGCGGGCTTCTGCCCGGGCCCGGGCATCGTCGCCATGGGCGCCGGCGAGTCGAAGGCCGCCCTGTTCGTGGTGGCGATGATCGCCGGCATGCTGGTGTTCGAGGGCCTGGACCGCTGGTCCAAGGCCTCGGCGCGGCGCGCAGCCGGGGCCTGAGATGGGCGCGGGACGGCCGCTGCTGCCGATGATGGACTGGGCGCGCGGCTATGACCGCGCCACCCTGTCCAGCGACCTGGTGGCGGCCGTCATCGTCACCATCATGCTGATCCCGCAAAGCCTGGCCTATGCCGCGCTGGCGGGGCTGCCACCCCAGGTGGGCCTGTACGCCAGCATCGCGCCGCTGCTGCTCTACGCCGTGTTCGGCAGCAGCCGGGTGCTGGCCGTGGGGCCGGTGGCGGTGGTCTCGTTGATGACGGCTACCACCATCGGCGGTCTGGCCCAGGCGGGCTCTGCGCACTACGGGGTGCTGGCCGTCACGCTGGCCTTCCTCTCCGGGGCCATGCTGCTGCTGATGGGCCTGCTGCGCCTGGGCTTCCTGGCCAACTTCCTGAGCCACCCGGTGATCTCGGGCTTCATCACCGCCTCGGCGCTGCTGATCGCGGCCGGGCAGCTCAAGGTGATCCTCGGCATCAAGGCGGAGGGCCACAACTTCTTCGAGCAGGTGCTGGGGCTGCTGCGGCAGGCGCCCCACACCCATGCGCTCACGGCCGCCATCGGCCTGGGCACCGTCGCCTTCCTGTTCTGGGCACGGCGCGGGGTCAAGCCGCTGCTGTGTCGCCTGGGCCTGGGGCCGCGGCTGGCCGACGGCCTTGCCAAGGCCGCGCCGGTGGCGGGCATCGCGGCCACCGCCCTGCTCACCTGGGCCGGCCAGTGGCAGGACCAGGGCGTGCGCATCGTCGGCACCGTGCCGCAGGGGCTGCCGCCCCTCACCCTGCCCGCCTGGGACTGGTCCTTGTGGCAGCAGCTGGCAGTGCCGGCGTTGCTGATCAGCGTGGTGGGCTTCGTCGAATCGGTCTCGGTGGGCCAGACCCTGGCAGCCAAGCGCCGGCAGCGCATCGTGCCCGACCGCGAGCTGGTCGCCCTGGGCGCGAGCAACCTGGGGGCGGCCTTGACCGGGGGTTTTCCGGTGACCGGCGGCTTCGCGCGCTCGGTGGTGAACTTCGACGCCGGCGCGCAGACACCGGCGGCGGGCGTGTTCACCGCGGTCGGCATCCTGCTGGCGGCCCTGCTGCTCACGCCGGCCCTCTACTACGTGCCGCAGGCCACGCTGTCGGCCACCATCGTGGTCGCCGTGCTGTCCCTGGTCGATCTGCGCATCCTGCGCAGCACCTGGGCCTATTCACGTGCTGATTTCCTGGCCGTGGTGGCCACCCTCGGGGTCACCCTGGCGGCCGGCGTGGAGCCGGGGCTGGTGGCGGGCGTTGCGCTGTCACTGCTGCTGTACCTCTACAAGACGAGCCGTCCGCACATCGCCGAAGTCGGGCTGGTGCCAGGCACCGAGCATTTCCGCAACGTCCTGCGCCATGCGGTGCGCACCAGCCCGAGGCTGGCCAGCCTCCGGGTGGACGAGAGCCTGTATTTCGCGAATGCCCGGGTGCTGGAGGACCGCGTCAACGCGCTGGTCGCCGAGCGGCCGCAGCTACGGCATGTGGTGCTGCAGTGTTCGGCCATCAATGACATCGACGCCAGCGCCCTCGAAAGCCTGGAGGCCATCGACCAGCGGCTGCAGGATGCCGGCGTGGCTCTCCACCTGAGCGAGGTCAAGGGCCCGGTGATGGACAGGCTGCGGGGCACCGGTTTCCTGCGGCATCTGAGCGGTGAGGTCTACCTCAGCCACTACCAGGCCATCGCGGTCCTTGCGCCCGAAATCGTGGAGCAAGCTTCCTTGGTGTAGGCCCGTGATCGAGGGCGCGCGGGGGCGCCCGGTAGCGCCCTTGAGCGCCGGGATCAGCCCGGATCGCGCGCCGACGCCGGTAGCCCGAACACCCGGTCGAACGTCCAGGTGAAGCCCACCGCGTAGACAAAGAAGAAGGCCAGCAGCCCCAGGTTTGCCACGAAGGCCGCCAGCGGCGTGATGTCCAGCCAGAGCGACATCACCGGCACCAGCAGCACCGCGAGCCCGCCTTCAAAGCCCACTCCATGCGCCAGCCGCCGCGCCAGTGACCGGCCCCGCACTGCCTGGCGCGACTCCCAGCGCTCGAACAGCCAGTTGAAGCTGTAGTTCCAGGCCAGCGCGATCATCGACAGGACGACCGCCAGACCCAGGGTGGAGGTCTGCGGCTTGTCGAAGGCCAGGCCCAGCACCGGGCCGACGAAGGCGATGGCAAACACTTCGTACAGCAGGGCCTGGACGATTCGGCGAGTTCTGGGGGCCATGGGCGAAGAGCAAAAAAAAGCGGTGCCTGGAGGGGCACCGCTGCGTGCTTTGGCGGAGAGGCAATGATAGCCCCACCAACATGCTCAGCTCCGGGTGCATCGCTTTTTGGTGGCGCCAGGTAGTCGAACTGCCTCTCCTCCATGGGTCGGCTCTCGGCCCAATGCGGAAGTTCGCACCGTCACCGTGAGAGATCGCGTCTGGCATGTACAGGCCTGGCCGTCGGCGCGTTACCTCAGGGGGCGAGCCACCGCCAGCGGTCGCCGCTCAAATTCGCGCGTCGGTGGCCATTTCGGCTCAGCTCCAGCCAGTCCATCTCCTCAACCTGGGCGCTCAGAAGTGCGAAGTGATGGCCGGTGTCTGCGGACGCTATCCCGCCGCGCGCCGATTCCAGGTCATCTCCCGGTGCGACGGGTCCGAGGTAGTCGGCCGCTGACGCCGACTGCCGGACACGCTCCCAGCGGACGCGCACCTCGGGGTCTGAAGTTTCGACAGAGATGGTCACGCGTGCCCGCAGCTGCCAGTTGAGCCGATCGCTCCAGAAGACGAAGAGCGCCTGGGGCTGGAGTAGCAGCTCGCGGACCTTGGGACTGCGCGAATCCGTATAGACGCGCAGCGTCTGGCGGTCCGCATCCACCTCGCGAAGCACGACCACACGTGCGTTGGCGAGGCCATCGCTGCCCACGGTAGCCAGCACTGGGGTACGCCAGGCGTGGTGGCGGTCCTGGCTGGCACGCGCCAGTTCCCGCCAAATCTGTTCGCGGATCTCGTGTGGTGTCTGGAGTGAGGTTCTCATCCCCTCAACGTACCAGGGGCCTGACCGTGGTGAACCCACCGTCCACGGCAAGGATTTGTCCGGTCAACCTGGCAGCCCCATCACCGAGCAGGAATGCCATCACATCAGCCACCTGCTCGGCCGACTGGATACCACCCAGGGGATACTGACGCGCAGCGCCCTCGCGCATGGCCGGCATCTTGAGCATGTTGGCCGTCATGGGAGTTTCCGTCATTCCGGGTGCGACCGCGTTGATGCGTAGCCTCTGGCTGGCATAGGTGGCTGCCGTGCTGCGCACCAGTGCCTCGACAGCGCCCTTGGCTGCCGCAATGGCCTCGTGGTTGGCCACGCCGATCCGTGCGACCACCGAGCTGGCCAGCACGGCGGCGCCGGGTTCCCCCTGCAGCGCCGCAATCCAGGCCTGCAGCGTGAAGACCGCGCTATCCAGGTTGACCCGCATCACCTCGCGATAAGCATGGACCTGGGTGCGATGCAGCGGGGCGATCAATGTGCTGCCCACGCAGTGGGCCAGCAGCGATGGAGAAGCGCCCATCAGGTCTCGGCAGGCTGACACCGCGTGCGCAGCTCCCTCCGGCGTGGTGGTGTCGGCCACGATGCGCGCATGGGCCTCGACATCGGCCAGGCGATTGGCGTCACGCCCAACCGCGGCGACCCGCAAGCCCTGAGCGTGGAGCTGCCGTGACAGGGCTCGGCCGATGCCTCCCGTGGCACCTGTGATGAGAACGATGGACGTCATGGTTGGAATTCGGAGGCAACAAAAAAGAAAGGGAGTTCGAGGAGCGGGACCACCCCGCATCGGCTCGGTTCACGCAGCTCAGTCCAGGCGGGAGGCCCAGCGCTGCAACATGGGTCGAATGCGAAGAAAGAGTCGATAGGCACGTTCCATCAGCCAGACCGATCCCGGCAGGCGACCGGCCAGGGCCAGCCAGCGCCAGCCCGGCAGGACCGCCCATAAGGCCAGGAAGGCTTGGGCACCGCTGAGCAGTTCACCGTCACGGCGCTGCACGTGGAACCGCTTCAGCAGCTGCTGTCGTGTGGTGCCAGTAGGTAGGGGCACCGCAGCGTCGCTCACATCGGCGAAGCAGATGGGCGTACCAGACCGAAGATGGCGGTAGACGCCGATCTCGCGTCGGCACAATGGACAAGCGCCGTCGTACAGCACGGTCAGGGCAGGCGGCGTCTGGGTCAATTGGGTCGTCGATGAAGTCGACATGTACAGCCCCGGTCGTGTTCAGTAGCGGTAGGTCCGACCGCTTGCCAGTGCATCGCGCAAGGACATCTCAGCCCAGGTTCCCTGGCCTCCCCTGGCCAGGATCTCTTCATGCTGGCGACGTGCCGCAGCCAGATCGCCTGACTCCACGAAGCCTTGGCCCATGTAGGAACGAACCAGGAGGTTATTGGGATTTCTTTCAATCGCCGCCTGGTAATAACGGACCGCCTGATCCATCTGACCGAGCTTCCGTTTGAGGAAGCCGCGGTAAGTCAGGACGCGGTCGTCGCGCTGATCAGACATCGCGTCGAGCACCCGTGCTGCCGCAGCGTATCTTTCAAGATACGCCAACTCGCGAACCGCCTGGTAGCGATCCTCGTCGCTCAAGGCACTGGACTTCACCGGCACGCACGTGCCAGCCCTGCGGTCGTGGATTTGGCCTTCAGGGCAACGGGGCGTGGGAGTGGGTGCAGGTGGGGTGGTCGCGTCATCACCGGCTGCGAATGCCAGCGGAATCAAAAGCGTCCAGGCTCCCAGGACAAGTACACAACGGGCATGAATCCGGGCGGGGGAAAGCATCAGGCGAACTCCTTCCGTCGAAGCATCAGGTTCAGGGAAGCATCCACAGTGAAGCGAAGGATCGCGGCGGGATGAGCAGACCTCATGTCGCAAGCCGGATCAGAACGGCAGCGGAGGCGAGAATATGCGACAGCGTCAACAGCACCGACATGCCGTGCAGCCAGGCAAAACGCCGCTTTTCGCCCCGATCGGTCGCCGCGTTGATGGCAGGCATCAGGACTTGCCGCGCGAAAACTGTGGTGATGGCGATCAGCCCCAGAACCCAGGCACTCCAGCGATCCAGGGCCCAGCAAAGAACTGCGGCGACAGCAGCCGAACCCAGCACGAACAGGTAAAACGGCGGGAACGCTCGCCGGATCAGAAATCGTGCCTCCGCGATAGGCAGCACCTTGAAGACGAATGCGGCAAAGCCCGCGGAAAAAAGAAACATGCCGCCGAACAGCCACGCCGTGGCAAGCAGCGCGGCACCCGACAAGAGGGAATCAAGCATCTGGGCGGCCGTCCTTCAGGGTCTACAGTTTCCGGGAGATCCGGACAGCAGCGTCAGAGCCCGCACTCACGCAAAGAAGCCAGGCTCGCAGCAAGATGCCAGGCTGTCCGCTCCAGCGACAAGTCGCATCATCCCGGTGGGAGACCTCATCGAGCCGGCACTGCTCCAGCTGCTCGCGCACTGAAACGAGCATGTCGATTGCCCCAGGCGGGTACTCGGGTGAAGGCTCCCCGGTTTGCCGCCTTTGCAGCCAGCGGTCGATCCATTCGGTTTGGGCCGCATAGTGCCGATCAACGAAGGTTTCGACCGCCTGGATCGTTGCGTAAACGGCCTGCGCTCCCGCCAGAGCAGGCAAAGCGCCCGTCAGCCAACCAGCCATACGCCACAGGGGAAGAAGTGCGCTGCGCCGGTGCGTCGGAATGATCCTCTCAATGCATGCGAGATGACGGGCCTCAGTGGCGAGGTGGTCGCTTGCGAACGCTCGAAGTGCCGGGTCGCGGGCCACCGCGAGGACGCCGCGGTAGATCATCACTGCGCCCGATTCGCCAGCATGATCCGTGCGGAGATCTGCCATCAAGGCGGGGGGCAGCCGCAATACCGGCGAGCTCGGACCGGGTTCGGTCGGCGCTGCTCGCACCTGCGGCGAGTCCGAGGCCAGCTGAGCGGGAGCGGACTGCAGGCGGATCAGCCCTTCTTCGCCCATGCGTTGCACCAGCCCTTGCCGGCGACCTGGCGGGCGCCAAACAGGGGACAGCCGCCCCACGCATCGGTGGCCTTGCCCTGGAACAAGGCGCAGTTGTTGCAGACCTGCCCGGCTGCGTACTTCGGCTGCTTCTTGGGATCGACCTTGGTGGCGTCGTGCAAGTACCCCAGAGCCACCGCCTGCGGGTCTTTCTCGTCCAGACGAGCCTGAGCATGAGCGGCTCCCGCAAGAGTCGCACCGCCGGCAGCTACGGTCATCAGAAATATGCGTCGCGTCTTCATGGATGTCCTTGTGGGTTGCACAGGCCGGTTGGATACAAAGCGGCAAGGGCCTGGGAGCTAGGCCGCTTGTCGGGGCCTCACTATAGCTGCAGAGTTCAGACAATCAAATTCATCTCCAACTCATACGGTTTTTTTTCGCTATTTTTCTCGGAAAATACAACTCAAACCCGACTCATCCAGGACCATGTCAAGACAGAAACAGAAGGCCACCAGTGCCCGCACGACGACAACCCCGGCGCCCCTGCTTCGCAGCGCAGCGGTCGCACGAATGACCCTGATGCCCGTGGCGACGCTGCGGGTGTGGGAACAACGCTACCAGGCGGTGCGCCCCGCCACGACGGCGTCCGGGCACCGGCTCTATGACCTGGCAGATGTCCAACGCATCCTGCTCCTGAGGCAGTTGACCCAGCAAGGGCACGCCATCAGCTCGCTGGCACCGCTACAGACCGAGCAATTGCAGGCGTTGGTCGGACAGCACGTCGGCATCGCGCAAGCCATACCACCCGGACGCCGGAAAACGGCTGGGGCGCTGCGGTTGGTCGTGGTCGGGCGGGCGCTCGCCGAGCGGCTGCGCCGGCCTGCAGTCACCCAGCAAGCCGGGCAGTTGATCGAGGTGGGGGCAGAGTTCGCCACGTTGGCCGATGCGGTGCAGGCAGCACGAGCGGCCAGCCGCGGCCGGAAAGGGAGGGTGGATGCGCTGATCTGGGAATCCCCCGGCCTGTCGCCCAGCGCGCCGCCAGAGTTGGAGGCCGCGCGTGATGCATGGGCGGCCAGCCAGGTAGCCGTGGTCTATCGCTTCGCCGGGGCCGCGGCCAGAAAAGTCCTCGCGGACACCGGCGCCCTGCTTTTCCATGACCGGGCAGACGATGCAGGGCTGGTCGCCGCGCTTGCATCACTGGCGTCGCGCCTCGCTCGTCAGCGGGAGCCAGCCAACCCGCCCGGCCATCAAGCCTCATCAGGAGGATCCTCATCAAGACTGGCGACGTCTGCTGCGCCTCGCCGCTTCGACGATGCCGTGCTGACAGCGATTGCCGCACTTCCCTCCACGTCGGCGTGCGAGTGCCCTCGTCATGTCGCTGAGCTACTCATGCAGATCGCGAATTTCGAGAGTTACAGCGCGGACTGCGCCAGTCGCCATCAAGCCGACGCCGAACTGCATGCTCACTTGCATCAGGTTGCTGGAATCGCTCGCCAGCTATTCGAGTCGGCCATTGAAGCGGTTGCTCGCCATGAGGGTTTGTCGCTGCTTTGAAGGCCCGTGGAGCGGACAGGCCTAAAGATATGGGGCCCCACGAGGGTGCCAGCGTAGCCCGGAGGATGTTCCAGTAGCGCACCTGAGGGAGCCCTGAACGGATCGGACTCCAGTCAAACGATTTGAAATCTGTTCGAAATGATATTCGCGGACCAGAAGAGATTGTTTAACGAACTTGCCCAATTTTCTGCCCCCATTTGTTGGTGGGGTCGGGGATTCGAACACCTCAGCGCTCGATCCGTCCCTGCGCAGGTCAGGCCACCGGCAGTTGCGCGCTAGCACTCTCGTGTCTACAATGTAGATACCAACGAGGAGTCTGAACCCATGGAAACCGTCATCCGGAAATGGGGCAACAGCCCTGCCCTGCGCCTACCCACTGCTGTTCTCAAAAAGGCGGGGTATCAACTTGATCAAAAAGTGGATCTTGTGGTCTCACGCGGTCGGATCATCATCCAACCGTCGAAGAAGATTGAATACGACCTTGATGCGTTGGTAAACGGCATCCATGCCGGCAATACCCATGAGGAGGTCAACTTCGGGCGACCCGTTGGAAACGAGGCACTTTGATGCCACCACGTGCCTATGTCCCTGATACCGGCGACGTCGTGTGGCTGCAAGTCGATCCGCAGGCCGGGCATGAACAGGCGGGGCACCGTCCTGCCCTGGTGATCAGTCCGGCCAACTACAACGGCAAAACAGGCTTGATGGTCTGCTGCCCGATGTCCACCAAGGTCAAAGGGCATCCATTCGAGGTGGTCACCGAGGTCGACGGCATCGAGTGCGCGGTCCTGTCGGATCAATTGAAGTCTCTGGATTGGAAAATCCGACGCGCCAAGAAGAAGGCCACGGTCAGCGCTGAAGTCATGCTGCATGTCAGGGCCAAGATGAAGGCGCTTTTGCAGATCCCATGACGAAAAGCAGCGCACAAGGACAGCGCCGATCAAGACTGCCGGGTGGCCATGGGGTCAGCCGATCGCCCACAACAAAAAGCCCCGCCTGGGGCGGGGCTTTGAACACCTGATCACCCGACTGAGCGAGTGAGCGGGTCTTGTTCTTGGCGGGGCAGTGGAGAGGGTTCGACCAACCTGCTCAAGTCCGGATGCGTCGTTATTTGATGAGGCCGGGGATTCGAACAAGGGGCCGTGAGATGCCTCACTTGTAGCCCGTGACGCCACGCGCTACAATGAATACATGATCCGGAGCTTTCGGCACAAGGGCATTGAGCTCTTCTTTCAGACAGGCTCCAAAGCCGGGATTCAAGCGGCCCATGCGCCACGCCTTGCTCGGCAACTATCGGCGCTTGATGCAGCGACTCGTCCAGAGGACATGAATCGTCCTGGATGGGATTGGCACTCCCTCAAGGGCGGCTTATCAGGTCACTGGTCAGTCAGCGTCAACGGCAACTGGCGCCTGACCTTTGCATTCGAAAACGGCGACGCCGTATTGGTTGACTACCAGGACTACCACTGAGGTTCACATGTGTTCCATGTTCAATCCCCCCCACCCCGGGCTGACTCTGCGCGATGACATCCTGCCGGCGCTTGACCTGCAGGTCGGTGAAGCGGCCCTCCAACTGGGCGTGGACAGGACGACACTGTCCAAGGTTCTCAATGGGCGAGCCGCGATCAGCCCGGCGATGGCACTGCGCATCGAGCGCTGGCTCGGTCGCGATCACGGAGGTTCTGCGGAAGTGTGGCTTGCGCAGCAGGCTGCCTACGACCTCTGGCAGGCCAGGCAGGCCGTCAAGGCCTCCAAAGCGCTGTCGGGCATCAAGACGCTGAAGTTCCAGGCGGCATGAGGTCCGCGCGCATGGGCCTGAAAAAAAAACAGGCACCCGAGAGTGCCTGCAAATTGAATCCGAAAGATTCAAACAACTGGCCGCGCAGTGATGAGGGCCCCTCCAAACTGGCGCTCGCCCGTCGGATTCACATGGCCGAAGACAGCCCGTCGCTACTGCGAATTGAAAATCAGCACCCGGTTACCGTCCATGTCTACAACGAACAGCCGGCTACCGTACATCAGCAGGCCGCCCGGTTTAATACCTGTGCCGGTACCGGGATTACCGACGGTCGAGAAATCGGGTTGACCAAGCACGCGGTCTGCCGGCTGGAAATTACTGGTCGGGAAGGTGTTCCAGATGAGGACTCGATTTCCATTGGAGTTGCCGTCGCTGATGGCCAGTTGGTACCCGTTGGACGTCACCCCCCGGTAGGGTGAAAAGGTCCGGCTGGTGGGCGCATCGGGAGCTCCATCCTGGTTGTCGTCATACGCCGTGTTCCTCTCCGGCGAACCCTGGCCCACGATCACGTCGGCCGGGGCCTGATTGCGCGTGGGAAAGGTGTTCCAGATCAGCACGCGGTTGTTGCCGGAATCGACCACCGCGAGCCGCTCGCCGTCCGTCCAGAGGCCCATCGGCAAGTCGAGGGTTTCCAGACCGGGTGTACCCGGCGACGCCGGCTTGTTGTTGCTGGCGCATTGGGTGGGACCGGGCTGCCCGAGGATCACATCCGGCGCGGTTGTGCTGTCAGTGGGGATCTGGTTCCAGATGAGGACGCGATGGTTGAAACTGTCTGCCACCAGCAATTTGCCCCCGGGTGCGATGGCCACCGACTCCGGCCATTTGAAGCCCAGGGCGCTACAGGTTTGCGGATCCCGGCCGAGTTCC
>JACCDX011010123.1_pt1 | contig 11196 bp, 5 predicted proteins | sample 7449681 | NCBI WGS metagenome assembly JACCDX01 (sample SAMN15323450, study PRJNA562643) | freshwater metagenome | isolation source: river surface water | place: USA:Blue River Watershed | collected 2017-08-18 | reverse complement strand
GCCACCCCCAGCGACTTTAGCGACTGTGTCAACCAACGCCAGCACAACCGCCGCCTCCGCCGCCACTGCCGCCGCGAGCACCAAGAAGATTATTGACGAGATTTCACTCCGCCGCCGCGATGCGGATGTCTCTCCTTTAGCAGAAATTCAACTTCTGGAGTACATTCCCAAGAAGCGCATCGACATGCTGCTTGAATCCGACTTGTTACACTGCGAATTTGAGAAGATCGGCGAATCGGAAGAGTTCGCAAATGCGCGCATTGAACAAGCCCGCAAAAACTACGCCAACGAAGTTGAACAGATCAAGTCGTACAGGAAGAAGTACGATCACAAATTGCGCGGGGTTGTCGTGGATTACAAGAAGCCACGCCACATGTGGGGTCGCACCTTCCCATTTCGATCCCTCGGCATCACCAGCTTCCGCCGCAAGGTGCGCAACACCTTGATCCGTGGGCTGTACTACGACTTCGATCTGTCGAACGCGCAACCCCAAATCATCCGACACTTGTGCCGCAGACATGGGGTTGAGTGCAGTTCGGTGGAACACTATTGCGACCACCGCGAAGAAGTGTTGGAAGACGTGATGAGACACTACTCTGTCAGCCGCAAGAAGGCGAAGTCTCTGTTTATTCGTCTATGTTTCAAAGGGACTGAACAGGGATGGCTGAAGGAAGAAGTGTACAACAACGCGCAGGATGCGCAAGTACAGATACTCCACACCCGCCCTTCGCCATTTGTCGCGGCATTCCAATCTGAATTACAGTCCATCGCGGAATGGGCGAAGGAAGCCAACAAGGAGCACATGTGGGAGACCACGCGCAAGCTGTGCCTTAAGAAGAAGGGAGGAAATGCGCTGGGCTCCTTCTTCGGATTGTTTAACCAGGAAGTTGAATTTCGCGTCGTGGAGGAGGTGATGATGCATCTAATTCGCAACACCAACTTGTTTGAAGCGCCAACCAGCAAGAAACACAAGGTTGGCGCATACGAATACGATGGGATGAAATTGCTGGCGGAGAACGTCGACAAGTTCGGAGGAACGGAAAAGGTGCTGGAGTTGCTCAACCACGCCACCTTCGACCTGACTGGGTTCCCGCTAAAGTGGGAGATCAAGGACATCACCGACGACGATTGTTTGGAGATGGTTGATTTTACGGAAGTGGTGGATGACGCTCAGGAAGCGGAAGCGTTTGTGGAACACGAGAAAAATTGCAACGAAATCATTGCAGCATGTGATCGCCAAGACACGGGTATCGCGGAAGTGTTGATGAAGATCCACCCCGGCAAGTTCATCTACGCCATCGAGGGTGACGTCGTCGAATTTTCGCAATCGAGTGGCCAGTGGTACTGCTGGAGCAAGTCGGATAACAAGTGGGTTCGTGGCGATTCTGAAATTCGCAAGGCGATTCAGTACGACGTCGCCGAGCACTGGGAGTCGCTGATGAAGCCGCTCGACGAGCGATTCAGGGAAGGTGGTGGTGAGAACGACGACCCACTTTACGAATTGTGGAAGAAAGCAACGAAGGCGATGACCGAACGAGTGAAGAGACTGCGCACGTGCGCCGGCGTTGAAAGTGTCGTGAAAATTGCATGGACACACTTGAGCAAGCGCATCGACTTTGACGAAAAGGCGGACTTGTTCGGATGCGACAACGGAGTGTTGGACATAGCCAACGGTGTGTTCCGTCCGAATGCACCGAGCGACTTTGTCACTTTCTCTTGCAAATACGACTTCAAGCCCCTCGTGGTTGGCATGCGGGTTGTCGGCGAAGATGGGAGTGAGAGGATTGTGTCGGAGGATGACTGGTCGGAAAAAGACTTGGTGTTGCGCGCGGAGGTGGAAGAAATTCTTTGCCGAATTTTTCCGGATGAAGAACTGCGCAACTACGTGATGAAAATTTGTTCCACGGGTGTATCGGGTCGTGCCATCGAACGTTTTTACGTGTTCAACGGCAGTGGGCGCAACGGAAAAGGGGTGCTGAACGACCTCATGGGAGACGTGTTGGGTGATTACTGCGCGACAGTCAGTGAGGCAGTGCTAAGCCAAGACCCTTCACGCCGCAGCGCATCCGGTCCGAATCCTGAACTTGCGAAGCTTGATCGCAAGCGCTATGCCGCGCCAAAGGAACCACCAGAAGGACAACCAATCCAAAATTCAGTGATGAAGTTGTTGACAGGCGGCGGAAAGATGACGGGAAGACAATGCAATAGTAACAAGACTGAAGTCCGACTAAATTTGACGCTGGTGCTTGAGTGCAATGCGAAACCAAAGCTCGCGGAAACACCAACCGAGGCGGACTTGATGCGCATCGATGACATCCTTTTCGCGTCACGATTCAGTCAAGATGAGGAAGAGTGGAGTGACGAAAATCACGTGTATCCACAAAATCCAGCACTCAAGACCGAAACTTGGAGAAGAGAACACCGCAACGTGTTTCTCAACATGTTGCTGGAGCATTTGTTCCAGGTGCGGGACGTGGGATATCAGCTCGACAAGTTCCGCCCAAGGTCGGTGGTGGAAAGATCCCTGGCGTACGTACAGAACTCCTTCGACATCCACAACTTGTTTGTTGAGTTGTTTGAAGAGTTACCTTTAGGAGAACCTGCGAGCGGTGAAGAGGATTGGACGTTGCCCGCGATTGTCAAGGAAATCCGCGAGAGTTCCCAATTCAAGCTGCTTTCGAAGAAGAGACAGCGCGAATACAACGCGTCGGTTCTCAAGGAGTTTTTCGTCACCAATCGCTTGTACAGAAGAATGGTTTACACGGACAACAAGAACAACACCTCCAAGTTGCGGAACTGGCGCAGAAGGGAAATTGACGAAGCCGACAAGGATTTAGGAAGATTTTAGGAAGTGCGTTTGTCACAAAATATTTTCTTGTGTACATATATCACAAACCCCGGAAACCCCCCGCCACCTGCCCTTTGTCTGTTTTAGAGAGATGCCACGCTCAATCGAAGAAAAGTACTCTTTCGAGCACATCGAAGAATTTGTCCGCGATTGCGGCGAATTGTTCGACAGGGTGAAGTTCCCCACCAAGTCCAAGAGAGCTGGAACCGTCGGCGAATGGAGACATGCGTTCAACAACTTCGCTGGAGTGTATCTCGACGAAGACGAGTTTTTCGAACTGTTGCGACTTGGCGGCTACGACTTCCGCAAAGGGAGTATTTTTAACCGCGAATCGGTGCAGCCGCTAATCGTGTTCAAGAAGAATGTGTCAGCTGGATACTTCACCAGACGATAACCCCTTCGAAATTGTACGTGCAACTGTAAAACTTAAATTACAAAAACGACAAACATGCCGATTCGCGCCAGACCAAAAAGGTCACACCGATTCGCGCCGGACCAAAAAGGTCGCGCGCGAATGTTTTTTCATCTATTTTGCTACTTCTAAAACGAAACCCCGGCAATCGAAACCTCGATGCCGTTGTAGTATACACGAATTGATGCACACCGATTTCCTGCGGATGTTGTTGCCGTTGGCGCAGTCCCCCACCTGTTGTCGATCGATAGATAGGCATTGTTGTAGTCAAATTGGTCGTACAGAACGAGCGTGTAACCAGGCATAGCAACGACGGTGTCGTCGATGTCAGCCGAGCCCATTCGCTTCATGGACATCGGTAGTATCGGAGTCCACGCGTACTGTCTGTCGCCCGCCGTCAAATTCCCAATCCAGCCAGCCACGGCGGATGGCGCAATCATTTTGTTGGACGTCACGTAGAGGAGTTCATTCACGACGGCGTTTGTTTTGACGGTGATATTCCCGACGTTGGCGGCGGATGCATCGATGGTGTTGGCGATGAGAGCATTGCACTTTGTTTCCGCGATCGATGCTGGTAGATAAGGGGTTGACGATGCGCGCTGTGTGATCTCCGCGGAGACACCGACCTTGTTTGGGATACTGCTCACCATCGTGAGGTTGTTGCTCGTCCACGTTAATACGTCGCTGTTCACGACCCATGCAATCGCGGCAGATTGGACACTGAGTGTCGGAAGAGTGCTGTGCGTGAATCCGATGGTGAGAATGACGGTGTACGTCTCGCTGAAATTACTTTGCGGTGCATCCCACTCGAACGCCGCCATCGACATGTGAGATTCGTACGTCATGTTGGTACTTTTCTGTGATGTGGTCACGTCGATGCGCGATGCGGCAAGTGCATTTCCACTCACATCCGTGCATGCTCCCTGCGCGACCACTGCGCCGGTGGAGGAATTCACGACCTGGTACTCGACGCTGTTCAGTCTATCCCAAAACACGCTGTTTGCGCCGGCGGTCGGTTTGGGGTTCGACCACGAGCGGTAAACTGATAGCGGGAACACGAGACTGATGACGTTCGAGAACATTGGGGATGTGACCACCGTAGCAGCTTGGATAGACACGGAGGACGTGTACGTCGAGCTGGTGAGATGACTGCCCGAGTAGATGGTCGTTGCCGTCTTCGGCTGCAGCGTGGCTTGCATGATGTTGGAACACTGCACGAATGCATCTCCGACAGTCAGCGACTGAGAGATGGCAACCGCGCCTGAGACATCTAGAGCCGCCGAGGGGTCGTCTTTGCGAATCCCGACGCGCATGTTTGGAACATCCGCCGTCATTGTCGGATTGGAACCGCTTCCGAATCGCAACTTTGTGCCGGTTGCGGCAGTGACAGTCGGAACTGTCAGTGTGCCTGTCAACGTCGCGTTGAAGAGGAAGAGATTGTTGGACACAGACAAACTGCGGCATGATATGTCGCCAGTCACCGTTGCGCTCCCTCCGACAGTCAGCCCACCAGTCATGGTTGCCGAAGCCGCCGACATTGCGCCAGTCACCGTTGCGCTTCCCCCGATAGACAGTCCGCCAGAAATGGTTGCCGAGGCCGCCGACATTGCACCAGTCATGGAAGCGGACGCAGCCGACACAGCCCCCTTCGTTGTAATATTGCCGTTCGAATGATTGATGTGGAGTGAACACGTTCCAGTCGCGCTGTGGACGAACGCTGTTGTGCCCCAGGAAACAACGCACTGGTTGGCGGCGGTGTACGAACCCGTTTGGTTGTTGGCGTTTCCGACACAAAGCCCGTTGTAGATAGGTGGGTTGGTGATGGCGGCGGTGAAGAAATTGTCGTTGTTTCCGGTGCCATACGCGGCGATCCGATTCGCGGAAGGTCGGAAGAGAAACCCTCCATCGATTTCCATGTTGCCACTCAAAGTCAGCTTATTCCCGAGCAGCGTTGTTTCCGTGTTGGTAAATCGCATACCATTGCTGCTGCCGCTTCCGCTCTTGCCGATCCACAGGTTGGTTCCACCATAGGCCACCACTTGGTCACCCGCGGCAACTCCATGGATGTGTTGGTTTGCCGCCGCCGCCGCCGATTGCAAAGTTATGCGACCACCGGACGTCGATCGGAGGATAGTGCCGCTGGCATCTTCCGTAATCTCCGCGCCTCCCTGCAGGAATGCTCTGCTGGACAACAACATCTGACCTTGGGACGTGAAGTTGCCGCTCGCATCCAACGACCACCCGTTGTTGCCCAAGGTCGATGTTGCGCGGGTGTAGTAAAGTCGCGTGTTGCCGGACACATCGCGGCATGTGACGTTTCCGTCCAGCACCAAGTTCCCCGCGCTTGTGACGGTCCCCGAGAATGAAGGGGATGCGACATTTGCTTTCGCGGCAAGTTGTGTAGAGACCCACGAAGTGTCGGCCTTCGCCCCCAAGGTGGTAAGCAGCGCATCCACCGTGACCTTGTCCGCCTTCAGGTTCAATGCACTCTGTGTTGCACTGGAGATTGGCTTTTGCGCATCCGAGGTATTGTCCACGAGACTAAGACCAACATATCCTTTGTTTAGACCTGTAACCGATGTGCAGTTGCTGAAGTTGGGCTGTCCAGTGAACACGGGCGATTCCTTAGGGGCGCGCAACAAGACTTGGGCTTCCAGCGCAACCACCGCTGCCGCAGTCGCGTATGATGACAAACTGGTTGTCATGGTGTCGGTGTAGGTGTTCGCAGCGGTCAAGGTTTCTGTCAATTTCAAGTCAACTGTCATCTTGTCGTACGCATACCCTCCCACGTAAGTCTGTACTTCACCCATCGATGTTTTCGTCGCTAGGTTGTTGCTCACTTGACTTATCTGGGTTTGTAAGTTGGTGCGCGCGGTGTCAGTGTACGACTTGCATCGCGCTTCGACAGCCGCATCAAGATTTGATGTCTCTGTCTTAGTGAAGTGATTTGCAGACAGGTGGTTGGTGACCTCTTGCATCGTCGTCTTCGTTGCAATCGCATCGTTGATGGCTTGAATCACGTCCTGGTTCTGCTGGATTGCGGTACTGAGCTCTGCGATCGTGTCCAAAGTTTCCGGTGTTGCATTTCCGATGAGGTCGGCGATCTTCTGGTCGGCGTACCCCTTGCATTCGTCTTTGGTTTCTTGCACCTTCTGAGTTAGCTGCGTGGGGTACGTGCGCGTGGATTCGACGTACTCGCAGAAGGATGCATCTACAATGTTGTTGTTCGGAAGGATGAGCTTGCCGTCCGTCTTGATGTCGCCGACGATGAACAGCCGCCCTATAGCGCCCGTGTCGGCATCGTTGACGATGGCCACGCCGCCGTAAAAAACACTTTGCTTGAAATTATTTTGAAGGGAAGTCATGTTGCGCGAGGTTTGTTGCTGTGTCAATTCTTACTTTACATCAACAAAAAAATCATGGATAAAAGTCATACAGGTCGCCTTCAAACCATTCCGCCGGAGTTCGGATCGGAAAGTTGAATGAGTCGGCGGGCAATTGATCGATAAACACTTCGGCAAGGCGCTCTTCGATCACGTTGAGACGCTCGTCGTGCGCATCCAATCTTTCAGTCTTCTGTTGGTCGGCTTCCTCCAGTACCGTGATTTTCTCTTCGGCGGCGGTCATCTTCTCCTCCAGCGCCGTCGCGCGGTCTTCCAACGCGCCAATCTTACCTTCGTACCCCTTCTCCGCGTCGAATTCAAAGATGGCTTGCTGGGTCCAAACCTTCGTTACCAGGTGGTTGTCCTTCGTGATGGTCGCCTGCGCACCCAACTCCGGCGTGGTGTTGCCGAAGGTGATGGTGCCCTGGATTAGTTCCCCCAAAAGGCTGACTACCGGCGTGGTTGAAAAATCGATCATGTGTGACCGCATTTCAAGTGCTTCCGTTTGCGATGTGCCGATGATCCGGCCGAGTCGCACGTCCGAATCGAACTGGGTTTCTGCGCCGAAGCCCACTCTTCCGCCGTCTGTCGCGCAAAGCACATTTTGGAGGCGCGCGGTATTGCTGATGGTCGCGTTGGCGCACTGCACGTCGTCGCAGTTAACCCTCCTGGCGTTTATTGTACCGCTGCTTCCGATCAATTCGATGGTGGTAGGGTTCAACAGGATGTCGCTTTGGTCAAGAATGCGCAAGCGGCCATTGACTGAGGTGTAGTCGACTGGCGCAGCGTACGGGGAGGCTTCGATGAAGCGTATGCGGCGCTTGACTTCTTCCATCTCATAGTTGTCGACCACTTCATCGATGGCTTCTTGCGCCGCATCGTCCGCGATGTTTCTCACTGCGCCGCCTATGGCATCCATCATCGCGCCGCGGAAGGAAGACATGATGGAACCCATCACGAGACTTCCGAGCACGCCAGCGGACACGGAAATCAGCGCCGAGGTCAGGGAAGACACCAGTGAACTTCCGCCGCCGCTGTCCGCGGGCGCACCATCAGCGCCATCCAGACCCCCCTGTGAAAAGTAGTCCCAGTCGTCGGAATCAAGCGGGTTTTGCGAAGACACCACCACGCCAGGTGTAAATTTGATGAAGGTGTCCCGATCATGGCGCACGATGTCGTATTGCTTGTAAGGTTGGTTTGATTGCCATTCACCCACGTATCGAAAGCCTTGGCCGCGCGCAAGTTGTAGGGAAAGCAGCCACAGGTTTGGGTTGTCGGGCGCCTTCTCGAGGATCGCGTCAGGCACATCTCCCTCCTCCACTGCATCGATTTGAAAATCCAACGGCAACTCTTCGAATTGCCGATTCACCCACCCTTTTGTCACCAAGTGTTGATCGAGCAGTTGCGCGTCATTGAAGGAAGGGTCGACTGGCGCAAGGGTCGGTGGATACCCGAACACGATGTCCACGCCTTCCGCCAAGTGCGCATCGACTGCTTCGGCCAGCGCACTTTCGTCCAACTTCACGTCTGCCAGGATGTCGATTTGCCCCTGCAGGAGGCCAAGGTTGTTTTGCACGGTGGTTGTCAGGGAAGTGATGTTCGTGGACAACGTGTTGACTTCTGTTTCAACTGCAGCGAATTCCGTGTCGTATGTTTCCAAATCAACCTTGCCCGATTCCAGCGCCACGACTGCTGTCGCAAGTTCGCTGATTTGTTGTTGAGTGGCACCATGGCGCTGTTCGGAAAGTGTTGCGAGGGTGTCATGTTCGGTGCGCAGGGCATCGTGTTCATTGCGCAGCACGTCATGTTCACTGCGCAGTGCATTGTGTTCCGTGCGCAGCGTGGAAACTGTCCCGATGGAAGCCCTGGTCTCAATTTCGTTGCGGAGGTCCACATTTAGCTGTGAAACAGCAACTTTATCGGCCTTAGTGTCGACTATCTGCCGGAGGTTCTCCAATTCTGTCTTGTCGGATTTCAGCAGCAGATCCGCCGCGACAGTGTCCAGGTACTCGATGTCCGCTTTTGTCTGCATCTCTTGCTCCAGTGCGTCGGTCCGGTCGGACAGCAACTCCAGGGACTCCTGCGATGCCTTCGTGGCTATTTGCGCAGTGAGCGCTGCCAGCGCATCCTCATTTTGCATCAAGTACTGACCGAGCTCCAAAATAGTATCGATGCGCTCCTGCGGCAAACCACCCATGATCTGCTCGAAGCGGTCGTTGATCAACTGGCGCGCATCCACGTCGTCTATCTTGGATGAAATAAGTTGCGCGATGTCGGAACCATTTAAAGACAACGTGTCCACGAAGAGTGACCGGAACGTTGCGTCGGCGGTTGACGTAATTTCCCCACGCGAATCGATCTCCAGTCCAGCGCCGATGTTAAGCCCCCCAAAGAATGCACTCAGGGCGCGGAATATGTTGTAGCCGCCAAGCTGCGCATATCGGATGTCAGCCTCTTCTTGTGTGAGTGATGTCTTCTCCCTTGTCCACGCGATGCGGTTGTACTTGTCGGGATCGTAGTATTGTTCGTCTGGTCTGTCGGTGATCATTGTTGTCCAGTGTGTGAGTGCCGCTAGCTTACATCTTGCGCAGATTTTTTTCTCCGCCGACAGTATCCCGATTAACCACAACAGAACTGCGCACCATGTCATCCATCAACTTCTACCAGCAGAAGAAGGTCAAGAAGCACATCAAGCGGAAGGAAAACCCGAGTTATCATCTGACGAACATCGACCTCAACTCGCGCATCCTGATTGTTGGGGCATCTGGCGCTGGAAAAACCAATGCGTTGCTCCACTATATCTACAACTCACCCAACACCTTCGCCAAGATCGTCATATGCAGCAAGGGGATAGAGGAGCCCCTGTACGAGTTCTTGAAGGAGGAGTTCCAGAAAAAGTCCCTGCGCGGCAAGTTGGAGTTCCACAGCCTCGAATCGATGCCGACGCTGGAACAAATTGCCGATTTGAAGGAAGACAAAGACGAGGAGTGGTTGATAGTGTTCGACGACTTGGTCAACGACATCCCGAAGAAAGACACCAAGGTGAAGAACTACTACATTGCGGGCCGCAAGTTGGGATGCACAATGGTGTTCATCAGTCAGTCCTATTTTCGCGTCGATAAGGTCGTCAGAAACCAACTCAATTACCTCCTTCTTTTGAAGTTGAGCAGCGCACGGGATCTGCGGCTAGTCATGTCGGACTACGCCCTCGGTATTACTCCGGAGGAGCTCGTGGAACTCCACCGGGACGCGACCCGCGAACCGATGCAGTTCCTCAAGATAGATATCAACACGGGCGATGAAAACAAGAAATTTAGCAAAGGCTTTTTAGACTATTACACGTGCGGCTGTGCGGAAGCTTCGGAGGAGGAAATTGAAGCATGATCGCACACAGCATCACACCTTACAAAGTTGCGCACGCGAGGTGTTCACAACGGCGCACAAAATGCGCACTTCCCGATGATTTTTTTCTCTTTTAGTGTTACATATCATCGACGACCCGCCGCCTAACTACCCAACTACACGTACACAACAACACATCGCCGCACCACGATGGATTTTCTGGAGAAAGCGCGCCTTGAGCGCCAAGCGTTGGAGAACGATCTCGCGATCACTCAGTCATACAAGCGACTCGCCAAGATGTACAGCGCGAAGGTGAATGCGCAACAATTCCCGAACGCACTTGAGTTGTCATCAGCGTACGACATCACGTCTCTGATTGCAGACAACATCGAGGACGGCAATGTCACATACGAAAAACAGAAAGCCGCCGCCATCGCAGGTCTGACCCAGTTGTTAGGAGCAAACTACGCCGCTGATTACGTTTCCCAGTTGGCAGAGTTGGACGCCGCCGCAGGCAATGCTGACGTCAAGTTCATTCCGATCTTGGCGGCTCAGATGAAGAAAGTGAAGACCGAACTCCAATCGCGCTTCGTTCAGAAAGGCGCAACCCCAGACGCCATCTACAACTTTCTGACCGCGTTCCTGTGGGGGGAAGTGCGCTCCGCCTGACAGATCTCCAATTCCCGCCTCAAAGATGTCAGAGGCAAGGCGCTGCCGCTCAATTCAACCAACATCGAGACTAACTACCGGCCACCTGTCAACACGATGTTCAACCTCTACATTCCCAACGCGCCAGTCGCGGTACCGGCACTCCAAGGTGCGCCGCGATTGGCGCCGCGCATCGACAGGAACGGACGACCACTCCAGCAACAGGAGCAGCAGCGGCAGTTCGGCGAAGGGTACCGGGCTCCCATTGTCGACGGTACTGACCCGCAAATGGAAGACGTTTACAACAACGCCACGGAAGCCGATCTTGCAAACATGGGAGAACAACTGCAGCGGCGAAGATCGTCGTTGCCAGCGCCAGTGATATCCGCACAGGCACCTTCCGCGCCGTCAGCCGCCGCTGTCAACACGCCGCTCGAACAAGAAATCGGAAAACTGTCTCCGGAATCGAGAGCAATGATGGAAGACATCCTGCGCAAAGTTCTTGCAGCCCAAGCTCAGTGGGCGGGAGCTGCCCAATCACCGTCGACGGAAGAAGAACAATC
>JACCDX010082257.1_pt1 | contig 11196 bp, 10 predicted proteins | sample 7449681 | NCBI WGS metagenome assembly JACCDX01 (sample SAMN15323450, study PRJNA562643) | freshwater metagenome | isolation source: river surface water | place: USA:Blue River Watershed | collected 2017-08-18 | reverse complement strand
TATAAGTTTTTTCATTACAGCATAAAGATTGATAAGTATTAGAATTATTTTTAGAAATGTTTGTAGAAAAACATAAAAAGCGTTTTCCTCCTGCACCATCTAAGCTATTATATATGTTTCCATCTTCAAATATAAGATGATTAGGAAGTTCATTTATTCTTTTATATGGTACATTTTCAAGTTGATTAATTAAATCTTTTTTTATAGTTTGTTGAAATAAAACAGATTTTCTTGATTTAGAACCATTTTCTTGACCTACTTCATTTCTTGTTCCAACATATATATCATTAAGACTTGGTTTTATACTATCAGACTTATTTCTAACAACAAAATTAGATGATTGACCTTCTAACTTATCATAGTTAGAAATTTTAAATGCTTTTGCCATTAGAATAGTTATATATTGATTCTTTCCACCTAAGTAGTATCTTCCTTTTTCATCTAAAGTTAAATCTTTTCCTGTAAAATTTATAGCATTTCCTAAATTTGATACAAATCCTCCTTGAACGGCTATCCATTTTTCATCAGAATTATTATTTGGACAAACAGAATAATCAGTTGGAATTTCATTATGCTTATTATTCTTGCAAGTTCTACATTCTCTTTTCACCATATCTTTATATGTTTTTGCTTTTTCTTCATTACATTTACAAATATATGTAATTGGTTGAGATTTAGAAAATATGTGTTCTATGTTAGATTTAATAACATAGTTTTTTTCATTGAAATAAGTTAATATTTCTTGACGAAGTAAGTTTTCTTTTTCAGATTTTTTCATTGAGATTTTATTATTAATTATAATTTCTTTTTGTTGAAAATCAGTTAATTTGCTCATAAATGTATATATTTTATATAATATATGCATTTCTTTAAATGAATATTGTAATAGTTTGTGTAATTCTCTAAAGGATAGGGAAACCTAATGCACCACCTGAGATACGGACAATGTTGTGATTAAGACCAACAATGACTGTTTCAAAGATTTGTGGAATTGGAGCACCAGAGGTAGCTAAAGTACCTGGAGAAGTTAATGTACCAGTAGCTGCTGCTGATGTTTGAGCATCAACTGAAGCACCAAATTGGAAGGAAACGTTAGTTAATTTACCATAATTGGTAGAACCCATTGGGTTGGTATTAACTAAATCTAATGTGTAGGAAATCATATGATAACCTGATTCACGTGGGATGGAAACAGCTGAGTAGTATGGAACAACTAATGAGAAGTAGTCAGAACCCATATTGACTAAACGAGCAGTGTTTTCATAGAATAATGAGGTTTGGTAGATTGGATCAGTTGCAAGAGCTGGAGTGAAATTGACACCAGTAACGATTGGAACTGGAGAAGCTGCTGTATAGTTGGATTGTTCTGCAGTGTTGGTTTTGTTACGAATAGCAAAGAATAATGCTTTGATGGAGTGTGCAAAACGAATATCAACAGTTTGAGCTTGATTTGGATTGTAGTTTTGGCGTGGAGCAGTTTGAACTTGTTCCATTAAGATATCACGTGGAGCTTTACCCATTTGAGAACGTTCAACGTTGGAAACGATAGCATATTCAGCCCACATATCACAAGTTAATTGTGGAGATGAGTTGGATAAGTTGGTTTTTTGACAAGCATCAGAACAACCTAAAACGAAGTTATCAACGATTAATAATTCATAGATATCACGGAATGTAACGTAGTGAATAATTTCGTTATATGGAATAGCTGCTGCTGGTAATGCAATACCAGTATCACGAGCATAGAAGAATGGTAATGGAATGTTTAAGATAACTGATGGTAATGTACGAGCGCCAGCTGGACCAACAACTGATAATGGGTCATTGACTTCAGCATAGTTACCAATCATATTGTTATAACCGTTAGCTTTACCTGCTGGAACAGTGAAACCTGCCCAGAAGTCTAAGTAGTATGAATCCATACGTTCAGCAACTAAATCATTGAATGATAAGTTAATTTCTTTGATTAAGTTGTGACCTAAGTTACGGCACCAACGTAATGAACAGTCAGCTAAAGTCCAACCGTTTGGAGCTGATGATAATGTAACTGATGGAATATTAACACGTAACCAAGTACGTAATAAATAATCACCAGCACGGGAGATTTTATGACCCCAGGATTGACCGAATCCTGCTGTACCACTTGTTGTGGATAAAACAGTTGGCGCAATTGAGAACCATGTTGCTTTACGGACTTTTTTAACAAAGTATGTGACAGCTTGGTCACCACCGTACATATATTTTTCTGGTTCATCGTACGTCGCTAAATCAACGAATGCTGCAGTTAAATTAGAAGATGATGTATTGGAAGACATTGTATTTTAATATACACCAAGAAAAAAATAATTTTTTAATTTTTCATTTTTTTTGATATAAAATATTATTTCTCAAAATAATATTTTATTTAACCTATCAATTAATTATTTTTATTATTGAATACTACTACTAATTTTTATTATCATAAAATAAAAATTTTATTGTAAATAATTCATTTGGAATATTTTCTTTACTATATTTTATTTCTTTTATTAAAATGTTTATTCTTTTATTAAGTTCTTCGTTATTTATGGTTGTTTTATTTCTAAAACAACCATAATGTATATCTTTTCCTATAATATAATTATCAGGGTTAAAGCGAATACATATAAAAGGTCTATCTGCAAAATCTGAAAATAATTCATTATATCGACTTTCATCACATTCTGGAGTATATGATTTATGTTTATGTTGTTCTTCATCTATTTCTATATTAATAATATGTGTAAAACAATCTATTATTAAGTCTGGTTTTCTATCTGAACAACCACCATTTATTTTTCTATCTATTATATCAAAATTAAAATGTTTCTTAAGTTCATTTATTATAGTATTTTGTTTAAACAAATATACTCTTGCTTGTTTTGAATTAGGAAACAAAAATGCGAAACAACCAGCGCAATATTCTCTTTGTGTTGATAATCCATAATGAGCCTCGTTTTTAGAACATAAAATACATTGATAACCAGCAAGACATTTATCTTTATCTTTTTTATGTTTGGAACAAAATTCTCTTATTTTTTCACCAAAACTAGCTACTGTAGTACATTTTATTCCGTCATTATCTACATATTTACATTTATTACTACATAAATCTATCTCATTTTCATCCTTGTGATTGTAACAGTGAATTTTTTTATCTGTTCCATATACAGCTTGTTTTTTACATTTATCAACTATACATTTTGTACTTTTTAGTTCAATGTCTGTATCTCTCTTATGTTTTACACAATATAAAAGTTTTCTATCTTTCTCATTTCCATAAGACGGTTGTGTTCTACATCTTCCTTTTTCATCTAAATGAATACATTTTGAACTTCTTAAACATATATCATTTTCTCTTTTATGAGATTTACAATAAAGAACAATCTCTTCTTTTTCATCTCCGTAACTTGCTTGTTTATCGCATTTTACATCATCTTTAATAAATTTACAATATTGAGGCATATTTTATAAATTTAATTTTTACTATTTCAAAATTAAGTAATTTTCAGTTAAATCTTAGTTTAAATAAAAAAACATTTTATTTTATTATATAAAGTTATATAATAAAATGGTCAAAAGAAAGAGACAACAACCAAAATACGATTCAAATATCTCCTATGAAAGAGACTCTTCCGAAGATTCTTCTTTTTTAAATGAACAACAAGAAAATATTTCAGATATATTTAATAAACTATCATTTGACGACTTAAAAGACTCCGAAAACATTGATGACCTTATTATTAACTTTACAAAAAAAATTCATGTAAGCTCAACTCAATCTTCTACTTTTGTTGATACTAGAAGTATGCAACTTAGAGCCGAACTTCAACAACTTAGAAAATTTCTCATGGCTCATTATAAAGATATTGAAACTGTTAATTGGATGAGTCATATTATCATTGATGAAATCAAATCTCAAAAACTTAAAGAACTTAGCACAACCATTAGCGAGACATCTAATTCTCAATTAGATGTTCCAACTGTCAAAGATTTAGAACATCAAGAATTTATTGATAATTTTGTTCAACAACTTGAAGAAGAAGATTTCTTAAATGCTTTTGATTACGAGTAGGGATCCCGAGTAACCTTATATTGTAAATTTTATAGCTTTAGAAAATTTAGGTATTTTATCAAAGTCTTCTAAAAGTCTATAATAACGAAATATGTCAAATACAGGTACTGCCTTTTCTTTAGCATCTGCAACTACATCTTTTATTTCTTTTTGACTTCCTATTGTATTAACTGCATTTACTAATCTATATGCATATAACATACCTCCTGTATTTTTAAACTGTATGTTTGGTATTTCATCTGCTAGATTATTTAAAAATAATAACTCACTATCTTTTATATCATATAATTGCCTATATTTTCTCACTAACTGAAACTTAAATAACTCAACTGGAGACATGGTAGCAATGTTTAATCGTTTTAATCTTTGTGCGGTTGCAAAATTTAATTCAGAACCATCAACACCTAACCCAATTTCACTTTCTATTTGTTGAACTATAGATAATCTTGCATATCTATCATCAGCAGCGGTTCTAGCATTGTCTTTAAATACTGTTGGAGCCTTATCTGAAATATAACTTTCACTCATGTTTATTTTAAAAGTATGGCAACTTTTAAAATAAAAAAATCTTTTTTAAGTAAAAAAGGTTTAACTTCATAAAATTAATTGACTTTAAGAATTATATACTATCTATTATTATTCTATATAATGAGACTTATTCTTAAAAATTTTCGGTGCTTCAAAAACATCGATATTCAATTTGAAACAAATGGTACTACTCTTATTTGGGGTACTAGTGGTATTGGGAAAACTTCTATTTTTAAAGCCATAAACTTTGTTTTATATGGAAAAGAACAAAAAGTTGTTAAACACGGTGAAAAAAAATGTAGTGTTCAACTTTTCTGGAACAATCTTATTATTACTCGCACTCGTTGTCCTAACCATCTCTCTATAAAACAAAGTGACTCCAATACCCCGGAACCTGTTACATTATGCGAAGATGATACAGCCCAATCTAAAATTGAATCTATATTTGGAAAAGATTTCTTATTAACAAGTTACATGGCTCAAAAAGGAATTGATAGTTTTTTTTATCTTTCAAGTACAGAAAAAGCTGCATTTCTACAAAAACTAGCTGTTAAAGATTTTAATGTCGAAGAAGTTAGAAAAAGACTAAGAGAAATTATTCGTTTTCGTAAAGATAAACTTATCGAAATATCAACAGAAAAAAAATTTATTGAAGAACAACTTGAAGATTTCTGTCCAAATAGCGCTACAGGGTCTCCTGTAGAAATTACAGAACCTCGTTTTACACTTGATAAGAAAGGAAAAACAATAGATGAATTTGCTAAAGATGAAGAACAACTAAGACAAAAAAATAATCAAACTATAAAACAACTCAAACAGTCCATTGATGAAAAAACTAAACTTATTCTTGAACTTCAAGAAAAAATAAATAAAAAACAAATATTAACTGCTCTTCTATCTGAGAAACAAAATCAAATTGACCAAGTTGAGAATGAAATTGAAATTATAAAACTACAAGACTTTGAAATGTCTCTTGAAGAACTTGAACAAGATTTATCTAATTGTAAAACAATGATTAAAATTTACGATGTTAAAAGACAATGGAAACAAGCTAAAATTGAATATGATGCTGCTGTAAAAAGCGAAGAAGAACGTATTACAGAAGAACTTGAAGACTTAGAAGACCAACTTAAACAACTTGAAGATGTACCTGGTCTTCAAGTCAATCAATACAGAAACATATTAAAGTGTAATGATATTTTAATAAACTATTTTGAGAAAGAAGATATTGACGAGTGTAAATCAATGTCTGATTACAAAGATTTATACGAAAGTCTTCAAGAAAGTTTAGAAGAAGATAATAATACTCTTTCTAAGTTAAATGACATGAATGATTCTACAAATAAAAAAATACTTGAACTAACCAATAAAGATTCTGATATTTTAAAAAATATTGATATCTTAAAAAATACTCAACAAAAAGCTCTTCAATGTCCTAGTTGTGATATTTATTTTTATATAGATAATATATCTACATCAGATGGTCATCATAAAGATATTCCTGTTGAATTATCAGATGATATTCAAGAGCATACTGTAAAAATTGAAGAATTTAATAAAAAACATTCAACAATACAGTCAGAATTAGAAAAATTAAAGACAACAAGTCAAACAGTTATAAAAAAGATTGACAAAATTAAAATTGATATTAATAATAAAAAGAATGATTTGAAAACTCTTCAACCTATTATGGATAATGACGAAAGTCTTCCTGATGAAATTATACAAGATTATATCGATAGAATAGATGAATTAGCCGAACTTAAAAATAGACATCAATTTATCAATAAATCTATTTTAAATCTTAAAAAACAATTAGAATTTAATCCTCAAAATTTGTCAAAGTATATTTCAGAAAAAAGAAATAAAGTAGTTGAATATAAAAAGAATTACGAATGGTTAATTGAGCAAAATACTGATTTAGACTTATGGGATGAAGAAGAGGCAAGAAAAGAACTTCCTGTTATTATAAATCAAATTCAAATTAAACAACATATTGTAAAACAAAACTCTGAACTCAAGAAGAAAATTGAAAAATTAAATAACGAATATACATCTATAAATACAGACCTTGATAAACTACTTAATATTTCTGATGAACATAACCCAACTGAAGATTCTTCTCCTGATACAATTCTTGAGGAGATAGAACAATTGAAAGAAAAACTAAATACAAAAGAACAATTACAAGAAAAATTGCAAAGAAGAAAGGAAAAGATTGAAACTTATATTGTAAATTTAGAAAAATGGAATAAGTATAACTCTATTAAATTTAAACTTTCTGAACTTAATTCAACATATGATGTTTATTCAAGAGCTTTAGTTATTGCTCAAGAACTTCTTAATAAAATTAATGATGCTGAATCTATTTCTCTTCAAACTACTGTTGATAATATTAACAGCGAGATGGAAGAATATGTTACTGCTTTCTTTGGAGAGAATGTCACAATTCAACTTAATACATTTAGACAAACAAAAGATGGTGATAAAAAATCATGTATTGATGTATCAATTATTAGAGATGGAGAACAGGTTCCAGTTGAATCTTTATCCGGAGGTGAATTTGATAGAGTTGCTTTAGCTTTATTTTTAGCATTTAATAAAGTTTCTAAATCAAAACTAATTATGCTTGATGAATGTTTATCTTCTTTACATTCAGAGTTAGTAGAAGAGATTGTTGATATGATTAAAACAAAATTACGAAATAAACTTGTATTGATAACACTGCATCAAGCAAATACTGGTATGTTTGATAATGTTATTAACATAGAACAATATAGATGTTGTGAGTAATTAATAATAAATTTTTAATATTAATTAATATTAAAAATTATTTTCTGATTATGAAAGTCTCATAAAAATTAGATTTTGCCTCTGTAATATGCACACCAGAAAGCAAAAATACCTGAAATACCAACTATAGCATAAATAATTTTTTCTTGTTGAGTATACATTGGTTTGCTTGTTTTACCTGCACCGAAATATTGACCGACAATGTTCATGTCTAATGCTCTAAGACCAGTAACGATTGCACCAACCATAACAATGAATGCGGAGTATTTACATAACATATCTTGTTGTTCGCGTGATAAATATTGATCCATCTTAATTTATAACATAATAAAGAAAAAAATTATTTTTTTATTAAAAATAATTTTTTATTAAAATAATGTATTTTACATCATCATTGGTTGTAACATTTTAACTAATGCTAATAAACCAGCTAAACCGATTACATAGTATGCGTATTTTTGTTGTTCTCCATCTTTTAATATCATTGATACTAAGTTATATTGTGGGTTGTATGCAACTAAAGCCCAGTTGATTGCACCGATACAAGCAACAATAATAAGAATTTGCATGTGTTGTGGGGTAATAAAATCTAACATCTTTTATCTAATATAAAGATAAAAAAAAATTTTTTTTCATTATTTTATTATGTTTTCATTTTTTTATAAATGAAAACGTTTTTTATAATCTGCTATACTTGCTCTTAAAGATGGTTTTCCCCAAAGTATATATCTTGAAAGTGCTCCTGCACTTGTTGGGTCCCTCCAATTTTCTCTTCTTTTGTGTCTATTTATATATCTTTGTTTTCTTGAAGGGTCTTTATGTTTAGTATAATCACTCATACCTTTCGCTCCGAAGTGTGTTTTCTTTATTCTTCCATTTCTACTGAAAGTAGCAACATACTTCTTATCTTTCTTTGGTGACTTTTTTATACTTAATAATTTTAATCCTCTGCTCTTTTTTCCTTTCGAGCCTCGCTTACTTCTTTTCATACTTCTCTTGCTTCGTTTGCTTCTTCGTTTAACACTTTTACGTTTATATGATGGCATTTTTAATATTTATAAATATTAAAAATATTTTTTTTATAAAATTAGTTTATTGATTCCATTATAGTTAATGTCATTTTACCTTGATAATTAGAAATTCTTTTTATATCTTTATCATATTTTATTATTTCATTATTACATATGTAATTATAAAAATCTTCATATGATTTAATATATCCAAAATTTTGAGCATTCCAATTCTTTGGTTTAAATTCTTCATGGCTTATAATTCTAAATTCATTATTTGGAGGAATACATAGTTCAAACTCACCTCTAACTTGTGTTATTGGTTCCAAGCATATAAGTTTAAAACCAGGCTTTAATATAATCTTTTTTAAACAACATTCATTTCCTACAAATTCTAATGTTTTTACTGGATTTAATGTTGTTGATGTAAATGTATTATTGATATATATATCACTGTTTTCTTTTTTGTAATACATATTTTTTACACCACGAAAAACTTCCATTTCTTTTTCTATTCCTGGTGCTTTATCAAATATTTTTTCTAATTCTTTACAATATTCTTTAATACATTCTTTTATTAAATTAACATAATATTTATCTCGTTTTATATCTCCAAACCAATCTCGAATATTAGATTGATTTTCTAAAATATTCTCAACAGAATCATCTTCTTTAAAATCAATTAAAAACATGCTTTTTTCATCAACTTTAGTACTTTCTTTTTCTAATCTTTCTCTTTCTTCTATTAGTCTTGTCCAATCCAACCAATCATTTATATCATCAGTAACCGATGGACCATTTACTCCATATAATTGAATAAACATATCAATTGACTCTTTATTTTCTTTTTTTAAAAGTTCATTTTCATTACTATTATCTGGTTCGTCATCATAAGACATTTTTTTAAAATATTTTTTTTCTTTTATTTTTTTTACAAGTTGATAGTATAATGGAGTAATCGCATATTCTCTCGAACTAAATGATTCATATATAGGTCCCGGAGAATAGTTCATAATATATTTTTCTAATTCTTTTTCTTTTTGAGGAATTGTTAATCCCGCTAAATATAAATTTAAAAATACATCTCCATTAAAGGTGTATCCACTTAACATATACTTTTCTTTTTGCGTTAAATTTTCTAAAAATTTTTGATTTTTTTCAAAAAATGAACTATCAATCTTTACATCACTACTATTAAAATAACCCATCAGTAAATTTTTTAAATTACTATCATATAATGAATAAGACATCATTGTAAATTCTTTATAATCAGGATTATCAAATAAATCCAATGGTCTTTTATCATTAAGTATATGGTACAATGGAATATGAACTGTATATTTTCTTTCAATATAAGGATATAAAGGCCTATCAGGATTACATAAATATTTTTCCTTATCTATTTCAATATTACTCATTTATTTTTAATATTTATAAATATTAAAAATATTTTTTTTAAATTTTTGTCCATTTACAATGTTTAGAACCTGATGAACGATACATATTTCCATCGTTACCTCTCTTTGTCATACCACAACAATTATTTGCTGGATATGGCGGGGAGTTTCTACTCATATATTTACTTGTACTTTGACGACTACATCCTCTTGATGCTCTAGCAACTCTTTCTTTTGCTCTTTGTCCTCTTCTTGAACTTATTAATCTTCTTTTTCCTGATTTTGTTTTCTTACTTCTCTTGCTACGTTTTGTTGAACGTTTCTTACTTCTCTTGCTACGCTTTGTTGAACGTTTCTTACTTCTCTTACTACGTTTCTTACTTCTTTTGCTACGCTTACTACGTTTTGGGCTTTTTCTTGAATATTTACGAACCATTTTTATTATATTTAAAGAAAATATAATAAAAATATAATAAAAATTTTATTTATTTTATGTCAAAGGTATGCATTTATCGTAATCTATCTTTTTTACTTTATCAAGTATTAATTCATAATACTCAAGAGGAGATGTTCCTTTTAATTTATTAGCTTCTTCGTCAACTATATATTTATCATTTCCACCATAATAAAATATTTGTTCGTACAAGCCTTGTTTAGTAAGAAAATCAATCATTCTTTGAGTGTGATCTGAACCAAAATATCCTACAACTAGATTAAATTGAAAATTTTGTCTTAAAGTTCTAGCTATAAAATACAAATCTAATATATCTGGATTTATATGATATCTCGTAAAAAGTGTTTTGTAGTCATAATCTAAACTGCGTACCCATGCTAAATCATCATTCGATGGATTTTTTTCTTCTATTAAAGATTCTAATATTTTTGTAAAAGATTTATCAAAATTAGAACCCCAAACTTTATCTGTATTTATTGCAACTTTTTGAATATACTGCAATGATGTATATTTTTCTATTATATAATCTTGTAATATATTTTGTATTGGCAATGGAAGCTTTTTAATCTGTCTCTTTGTTCTACTATATTTATCAAATAATGCTGAATTCCAAAATGCTTTATTATATCCTAGTGGTTCTGTTAAGATTGTTTTTATTGTCAGTATCATCTCTTTAAAACTTACACCTGGGAAGTATGTTTTATGTAAAGTTTTTAAATATTCTAATATATTTTTTGACTGTATTGCTCTATCAAGAAAATCTATTATAGTATCTGCTTTGTATTTAACATCATCTTTTTCTTCTTCATCATACGATTGTCTTGGATCTGATAAATGAACTTCTAAATTTTTTACTGCACAATTAGACTTATTTTTATTTCTTTGAAAAAAACAATTTATAAGTTGATATATTGTATAACC
>JACCDX011772654.1_pt1 | contig 11198 bp, 10 predicted proteins | sample 7449681 | NCBI WGS metagenome assembly JACCDX01 (sample SAMN15323450, study PRJNA562643) | freshwater metagenome | isolation source: river surface water | place: USA:Blue River Watershed | collected 2017-08-18 | reverse complement strand
GGCGCGCACGAGACTGTCATGCCCGGCCAGGTCACCGAAGACCGGGATGAACGCCGACAGCCGCCGTGCACGCGCCGGCGGATTCGACAGCGAGGCGCTCTCGGCCGCAAGGCCGCACAGCGACGAGGCCAAGGGGTCGTCCACCGGGAACTCGCGGCCTGCTTCGTCGCGTCCGCCCAGGTAATACAGCCACGCTGCAACGCCCAAGGCCAAGCGGGGGATCGGCTCCCCAACTGCCAGGCGGTCTCTTACCGTGGCCAGCAGGCGCTGGGGAATCTTTTGTGACCCATCCATCGCGATCTGGTGGGTGCGGTGCGCCAGGGCGGGATTGGCAAACCGCTGCAGCAGGCTGGCGCGATAGGACGCCAGATCCAGGCCGGGCAGGGGAGGGAGCGTGGGCTCAACCTCTTCGCGCATCAGGCTGTCGATGAACCGGCGTAGGGCGGGCTGGGCGATGGCCTGATCGACCGTGGACCAGCCGGCCATCGCACCCAGGTAGGCGATGCAGGAGTGCGAACCATTGACCATGCGCAGTTTCAGGCGCTCCCAGCCGGCGGCCTCGTCGACGAAGCGGGCGCCGCCTGCGCGCCAGTCGGGGCGGCCGGCGGCGAAATCGTCCTCGATGGCCCAGTCCATGAAGGGTTCACCCATGACGGGCCAGGCATCCTGCAGGCCATGGGCCTTCGAAACCTGGGCGCGGTCCGCGTCGGTGGTGCGCGGCACGATGCGGTCCACCATCGAGCAGGGGAATGTGCAGTGGTCGCTGATCCACCCGGCCAGACCTGCGTCGAGTTGTGCTGCGAAATCGAGCACTGCGCCTCGCAGCACCTTGCCGTTGGCGGGCAGGTTGTCCAGGGACATCAGCGTCAAGCCAGACAGCCCGCGGGCCCTGCGAAGGGCAAGGGCGTGCACCAGAAAGCCGATGGCAGTCCGGGGAGCCTGGGAAGTACCCAGGTCATGTGCGATGTCAGGGTGGTCCAGGCGCAGGCGCGCGCTGGCCGGGTCATGGCAATACCCTTTTTCCGTGACGGTGAGGCTGGCGATGCGGGTGTCGGGCGCGGCCAGGGCATGGAGCACGGCCTGCGGTGACTCGGGGGCCACCAGCACCTGCATCACGCAGCCGATCACCTGAAGCCGCTGGCGCGCCTGTCCGTGGTCATCGGCATCGCGCAGGGCCAGGGTGTACAGGCCGTCCTGTGGCAACAGGGCGTCCCGGGTGTCGGCCTGGCGCAGTGACACGCCGACGATGCCCCAGCGCGTGTCGCCGTCGCGGAGGATGGCGGCTTCGGTCGCAGCTGCCAGGTGCGCGCGCATGAAGGCGCCGATGCCCAGGTGCACGATGCCCGGACGCAACTGCTGGCGCGCATAGGTGGGACGCGCAACGGCCGGAGCCAGCCGGTCCAGGGCCGCATCGCAAAGGACCGTCATCGGTCCTGCCTTACCAGTCCCACAGGGTGCCGTCATGCTGCAGGCGGTTCACCGGCAGGTAGGCACGCTGGTAGGGATAGCGGGCGGCCGCCTTCTCGTCGATCTCCACGCCATGCCCGTGCGCCTCGCCCGGGTGCAGGAAACCATCCTGGAAGGAATAGGCGTGCGGGAACACCTCGTAGGTCTCGGGGGTGTGCTCCATGTATTCCTGGATGCCGAAATTGGGCACCCACAGGTCGAAGTGCAGGGCGGCCCCCATGCAGACGGGCGAGAGGTCGGTCGGCCCGTGGCTGCCAGTGCGTACCTGGTAAAGCGCGGCCAGGTCGGCGATGCGCCGCAGGTGCGTGATGCCTCCCGCGTGGACCACCGTGGTGCGGATGTAGTCGATCAGCTGCTGCTCGATCAGGTCCTTGCAGTCCCAGATGGAGTTGAACACCTCGCCCACGGCCAGCGGCGTGGTGGTGTGCTGGCGGATCAGGCGGAAGGCCTCCTGGTTCTCGGCCGGGGTCGGGTCCTCGATCCAGAACAGGCGATAGGGCTCCAGGTCCTTGCCCAGGCGCGCCGCCTCGATGGGGGTGAGGCGGTGGTGCACGTCGTGCAGCAGGTGGTGGTCCCATCCGAGCTTCGCGCGGACCGCGTCGAACAGCTTGGGGGTATGGAGCAGGTACTTGGCGGTGTCCCAGTCATGCTCCGAGGGCAGGCTGGCGTCGGCGGGCTCGTACAGCTTCGCGCCCTTGCGGCCCACGCCGTACACCTTCTCCAGGCCCGGCACGCCGCTCTGGGCGCGGATCGCCTTGTAGCCCATCTCCGCGTAGCGCAGGACCTCGTCCACCGTCTCCTCGATGTCGCGCCCGTTGGCGTGGCCGTAGACCATCACGCCGGTGCGGCTCGCGCCGCCGAGCAGCTGGTACAGGGGCATGCCGGCGGCCTTGGCCTTGATATCCCAAAGGGCGGTGTCGACCGCAGCGATCGCGGACATGGTGACCGGCCCGCGTCGCCAGTAGGCGCCCCGGTACAGGTACTGCCAGATGTCCTCGATCTGGTGCGGATCGCGCCCGATCAGGCAGGGGACGACGTGCTCGCTCAGGTAGCTGGCCACCGACAGCTCGCGTCCGTTGAGGGTCGCGTCGCCGATGCCGGTGAGGCCTTCGTCGGTCTCGATCTTGAGCGTCACGAAGTTGCGGCCGGGGCTGCAGACGATGACGCGGGCGTTCGTGATCTTCATGTCGTCAATCCGGCGCTCACTTGATCATGCCCATGTACTGGGGCAGCCACAGGGTGATCTGCGGGATGTAGGTGATGCAGATCAGCGCCAGCATCAGCGGTGCCAGCCACGGCAGGATGGCCATGGTGGTGCGTTCGACCGAGAGCTTGGAGATCCGCGCGAGCACGAACAGCACCATGCCCAGGGGCGGATGCAGCAGGCCGATCATCAGGTTCAGGGTGATGATCAGGCCGAAGTGGATCGGGTCGATCCCCAGCTTCAGCACGATGGGCAGCAGGATGGGCACCAGGATGGTGATCGCGGCGATGGTGTCGATGAAGCAGCCGATGAACAGGATCAACAGGTTGGCCAGGAGCAGGAACACCCACTTGCTGCTGGTGACGGACAGCATCCAGTCGGTCAGTTGCTGCGCCGCCTGCGTGGTCGTGAGCAGCCAGGCGAAGATGGAGGCCGCGGTCACGATGAACAGTACCGAGGCGGTGGTCTCGATGGTGTCGAAGGTGGCCTTGGCCAGCGAGCGCAGGGTCATGGTGCGATAGCGCACCAGCCCGAGGAACAGCGCCCAGATCACCGCGGCCACGGCCGCTTCCGTGGGCGTGAACCAGCCCATGGTCATGCCGCCGATCAGGATCACTGGCGCCATCAGCGCCATCACCGCCGAGAAGTTGAAGATCCAGTCCAGCGTCAGCAGCGCGGCGAAGCCGATGCCCGTGGCCAGGTTGGGGGACAGGCCCGCCAGCGTCAGGAGCCAGACCGCCAGCGGGAAGGCCAGCACGATCACGATCTCCAGCGCGGCGCCGCCCAGGCGGCGCCACTCGAAGCGCACGTCACCGCCCCAGTTGTTGCGGCGGGCGTAGTAGGCGACGGTCAGCATCATCAGCGCCGTCATGAACAGGCCCGGCAGCAGGCCGGCCAGGAACAGCGCGCCGATGGAGACGTTGGCCATCATCCCGTAGATCACGAAGGGCAGCGAGGGCGGAATGATCGGCCCCAGCGTGGCGGAGGCGGCGGTGACACCCACCGCGAATTCGGTGTCGTAGCCATGGTCCTTCATCGCCTTGATCTCGATCGCGCCCAGGCCGGCCGCGTCCGCGATGGCGGTGCCGGACATGCCCGAGAAGATCACCGAGCCCACGATGTTCACCTGGCCCAGGCCGCCACGCATCCAGCCCACGAGGGCGACGGCGAAGTTGTAGATGCGGCCGGTGATGCCGGCGATGTTCATCAGGTTGCCGGCCAGGATGAAGAAGGGAACGGCCAGCAGGGGAAAGGATTCGATGCCCGCGATCATCCGCTGCGCCAGCACCACGGCGGGCGCGGAGCCGGAGATGAAGAGGAACAGGAGGGAGGCACCGGCCATCGACACGGCGACCGGCACGCCCACGAGCATCAGCAGCAGGAAGGTTCCAATGAGGATCAACATGATGGGAGTTCCTGTGGATTATTCGTAGGCCTCGGGCCGTTCCAGCACGCTGTAGCCCTGGCGCGCATGGACGACGGCCTGCTGCAGCGCGCGCAGCGCCATCAGCGCCATGCCCGCAAACGCCAGCCAGAACACATAGCCCTTGTTCCAGTTGATGGTCGTCATGGTCTCCTCACTGACGATCAGCGCGTAGCGCGCGATCAGCCAGGCGGCGCAGGTGAAGAACGACATCTGCACCAGGTCGACGAAGGTCGAGACCCAGCGGCCGGCCGCGCGCGGCAGGTAGCGATACAGGAAGTTCACGTGGATGTGGCGGCTGCGGTGCACACACATCGCGGAGCCGATGAACACCACGGGAATCAGGCAGTACACGGCCAGTTCCTCCGTCCACGCGAAGCTGTCATTGAGCACGTAGCGGGTGAAGAACTGCACGAACACCAGCGCGTTCATCAGCCAGAAGAACACGAGGCAGATCCAGTCCTCGACGCTGTAGTGGGAGAGGTCTTCTTCGGGACGTTCGTCCTCGACGAAGCTGGCGGCCAGTTCCTCGACGGAGGCGGCCTCGTGGTGAGGCCCGGACGCGGCCTGGGGAGCGTTGGATGACATGGTCTGCGCTGGTGAGAAATGAAAAAGGACCGGGCCGCCGCAGCGGCCCGGCCTGGCACCCGGGTCTTACTTGATCGCCTGGATGCGGTCCCAGTCGGCACGGACGTAGCCGTATTGCTCGAACGAGGTGGTCTTGAGCACCGTGTCGCGGAAGTCGGCAACGTTCACGTCCGTGACCGACAGGCCCTTGGCACGGAAGGCGCCCACGAGTTCCTTCTCCTTGGAGGCGATTTCCTGGGACGCCTTGGCGGCGGCTTCCTGGGCCACTTCGGTGAACATCTTGCGGTCGGCCTCATTGAGCTTGGACCAGGTCTGGCCGGACACCACGGTGTTCAGGTGGTCCACGATGTGGCCGGTCAGCACGATGTGCTTCTGGACTTCGTAGAACTTCTTGGCCTCGATGGTGGGCAGCGGGTTCTCCTGGGCCTCGACGGTGCCGTTCTGCAGGGCCAGGTAGACCTCGGCGAAGGCGATGGGCGCGGTGTTGGCGCCGCAGGCGCGCGGCATGGCCAGGTAGGCGGGCACGTCGGGCACGCGCATCTTCAGGCCCTTCATGTCGGCGCACTTGGCGATCGGGCGGTTGCTGGTGGTGTGGCGCACGCCGTAGTAGGTGGTGGCGATGATCTCGTTGCCGTTGGTCTTCTGGCGGTAGCCGGCGGCCATCTCGCGATACAGGTCGCTCTTGGTGTAGGCCAGGAGGTGGTTGACGTCGCGGAAGGTGTAGGGGTAGTAGGTGACCCCGATGCGCGGGAAGGCGCGGGCCGCGAAGCTCGAGCCGGAGATGATGATGTCGACCGAGCCCAGGGTCAGGCCCTGGTTGATGTCGGTTTCCTTGCCCAGTTGCGAGGCCGGGTACACGTCGATCTGGTAGCGGCCGTTGCTGCGTTTCTTGATTTCGTCGGCGGCCCACACCGACCAGCGGTGGAACGGTTCGGACGTCTCGTACACGTGGGCCCATTTGAGCTTGGTCTGGGCCATCGCCGGGGCGACGGCGCAGGCGCCCAGCGCAAGTGCGGCCAGCAGGGTCTTGATCTTCATGGTTTTCACTTGTGTCTCCTCTTGTGGAACGGTGGACGGGTCAGTCGGCAAGGAGCTGGACCTTCGTGCTGCAAGAACGATCGAGCGCAAGCTCGAACGCCTCCCGCGCCCTGGACAGGGGCAGCTGCGCGGAGATCAGGGGGCGCACGTCGGCGGCGCGCGTGCGGATCAGGGTGACGGCCCAGTCGAACTCCACGTCGGCACGGAAGGCACCGAGGTAGTTGAGTTCGCGGACCATGAGTTCATTTCCGGGCCAGGTCATTTCGGCGGGCAGGGTGCCGACCTGGACGACCTTGCCGCCGCGGCGCACCGCCGCCAGGCAGGTCATGAGGGCCGAGGGGTGGCCAGCGGCCTCGATGGCGACGTCGGCGAGGTCCTTGAGGTCCGCGGAGGGAATCTGGTCGGTGCGCAGCACGCGGTCGGCGCCGATGCGGCGGGCCATCTCGAGCGGGCGGTCGGCGATGTCGCAGACGATCACCTCGCGCGCACCGCAGATCCGTGCCGCGATGGCGCTCATGCAACCGATGGTGCCGCCGCCGGTGACCAGTACCCGCTGGCCGATGACATCGCCCGCGCGGCGCAGGGCGTGCAGGCCCACGGACAGCGGCTCGGCGCAGGCGATCTCACCCAGGGAAACCTCCTCGCGCACCGCGGTGAGCTGGCGTTCGTGCATGACGAAGTGCTCGCGGAACATGCCCTGCGCGTGCGGGAAGACGCTGGCGCTGCCCAGGAAGAACATGCGCCGGCACAGGTTGGGACGGCCTTCATGGCAGTAGTCGCATTCGCCGCAGGGGTGCGAGGGGTTGATCGCGACGCGATCCCCGGCGCGCACGCGCGTCACCTGCGAGCCCACGGCATCGACCACGCCCGAAGCCTCGTGCCCGGGCACGAAGGGTTCGCGGATCTGGAAGGCGCCCACGCGCCCGTGCTGGAAGTAATGCAGGTCGGAGCCGCAGATGCCACCCGCGCCCAGGCGCAGCCGCACATCATGGGGACCGAGGGCGGCGGGTTCGCGGATTTCCAGCCGCAGGTCCAGGGCGCCGTGGAGGGTGCAGGCGATCGACACGGTGGGTCTGCTTTCTGTGGTGCTAGCTGTCCAGGGCCGCTGACCAGGGGGTGGCGAAGCGGTCCTGGGACTGTTGCAGGTGGTGGTGCATGGCGGCGCGTGCCGCCTCGGGCTCGTGGCGGGCGATGGCGTCCACGACCGCCGCATGCTCGGCGACGGCAGCGCGCCAGGTCGGCACGCTCTCGAAGTGGGAGCCCATTTGCACGAACAGCGGATTGGTCCGTTCGTCGAACAGCTCGCCGACGATCCGCATCAACAGGCCGTTCTCGCTGGCTTCGGCCAGACGCAGGTGAAAGAGGCGGTCGCCGCGGATCGGCGTCTCGCCGCGGCCGATGTCGGCTTCCATGTCGTGCAGGGCCTCACGCAGGCCCTCGATCTGGTCTTCGTCCATGGACCGGGCAGCGGCGGCGGCCAGTTCGCACTCGATGAACTGGCGAGCGCGAATGATCTCGAAGGGGCCATACACGTTGTCGACCCGGCGGGCCGTGGGGGCGGGTTCGCGGGCGGTGACGTAGATGCCCGAGCCCACGCGCACTTCGACCAGGCCCTCGACCTCCAGCGCGATCAGCGCCTCACGCACCGAGGGCCGGGACACACCGAACTGCACCGCCAGGTCCCGCTCGGCGGGCAGGCGCTGGCCCACGGGATACTCCCCGCGGCGTATCAGCTGGCGCATCTGCTCGGCGATCTGCCGGTACAACCGGCGCGGTTCGATGGTCTGGATAGGCATGCATCAGGTGGCCAATTGGTCTGACCACTTCGGCGACTGTAGTCAGGGCCTTGATGGGCTGTACTCCGGAGATACCCGCGGTCAAGGCGCAAAAAAAAGCGGCCCCGCAGGGCCGCCGTGCATCAGACCAGGTGCCCGCCTCAGGCCAGCGGCTTGAACTGGTAGCCGTTGCCGGCCACTTCCATCGTCCCCAGCGCTGGGAACGGGAAGTGATAGCCACCCGCCAGCGCGCGGTCCTTGACCAGGGCATCGAAGATGCGCCGGCGCGTGGCGCGCGCCATGTTGGCGTCCATGTCGAAGACCGCCGCCCAGTCCGGCGAACGGGCGAACAGGGCCGGGATGTTGGTGACGTCGGCCACGTAATGGAAGTTCTGGCCTTCGGAGCTGACCTGGAACACGCACATGCCCGGGGTGTGGCCGAAGGCCGCACTGGAGACGATGCCGGGGGCCAGGGTGGCGCCGGGTTCGAACCTCACCAGCTGGTCGGCCGGGAGCGCGCCGATCGTGCGGCGCACGGCCTGGAAGGCGCCGCGCATGGCGGGCGGTGCGGCGTTCATGCGCGCATCGTCCATCCAGAAGGCGTGTTCCGGCGCCGGCACATGCACCTTGGCGCGGGGGTAGATGAAGGTGCCGTCCTTCGCGCGCAGGCCGTTGATGTGGTCACCGTGGTAGTGGCTGATCACCACGTCGGTGATGTCTTCGGGCTTGAAGCCGGCGGCCTCCATGTTCGCGCGCAGGCGTCCCGTGGTGGGCGGGCCGTTGTCGGCGAAACCGGCATCCATCAGGATGCGGCGGTTGCCGCTCACGACCAGGAAGGGCGTGACCGGGATGTCGATGTAGTCGGTGGGCATGCCCTGCGAGGCCAGCAGGGCCTTGACCTGCTCCAGCGGCGCGTTGGTCACGAACTCCTCGCCCAGCGGGCGGCGGAACACGCCGTCGTTCAGCGCGATGACTTCCATCGCACCCACTTTCAGGCGGCGGTGTCCGACCGCCACGGGCGTGGGCGCGCCCACGCCAGGCGTCGCCTGTGACCAGACCGAGCCAAAGGCCAGCGCCGAGGCGCCAAAAACGGTGGATCCGAGAAAACGTCGTCTGTCCATGATTGCGGTCTCCCATGAATGAGGTGGCCGCAGTGTGCCGGCAATCAGCCCAGTCTGGAGTTCAGCTGCTGAATCAGCCGGCGGACTTGAGGGTCTTCGACCAGGCCGGCGGCTTCACGCGCCTGCTCGGACAGGCTGGCCGGCGGGCCATCCCGGCGCGGGGCGGCTGCAGCGTCCACGCCGCGAGCGAGCCGCAAGAGGCTGGCCACGATGGAGCCGGCCACGCCCAGGGCCATGAGCAGCGCCCCCAGGCCGATCCACAGCGCACCGCCGGAGACCGGGTCGCCCTGGGTCAGGCCATCGGCCAGTTCGGTGCCCCAGGAAGTCCAGGGCAGTCCAGACAGCCACGAGCCGGAAGGAATCTGCAGCGACAGCATCACGCCGGACACGGCCAGGCAATACCAATGGACCAGGTACAGGACGAGCCAGGTGCGAGGCTTCATGGCGTGAACGGACTCAGTCGCGGGGACCGCTCGCGGGCAGGCGGCGCGCGAGTTGCTCCAGGAGTTCGCGGCGGTACTGCCGCAGCTTGAGGCTGCGGTCTTCGCTGTCGCGGGCGTCGTCCAGATCCTGGCGAACCTGCGCCTGCAGTTGATCCATCTCCTGCGTGATGTCGGCCAGCACGCGTTCGAGTTGGCCCTTCTTCACCGCGAGGTCGTCCAGGGTCCTGAGGTTGTCCGAGACGCGTGCCAGCAGGGCCTGCGCGGTGTCGGCCTCGTCCAGCCGCTCGAAGAGTTCACGCACCATGCCGGCGGTTTCTGCCGGAGCGGGCAGGGTGTCGCGGGCCGCGGCGGCTGCGGCGGCGGCCGCATCGCGCATGCGGCGCACGGGCGGCGGCACATCGTCCTGCGGGGCCGGGGCCACGCGTGGCTCCTGTCCTTCCTCGACCCGGGTGACGTTCAGCCGGTTGCCCTGGCGGTTGAAGTGGTAGACGCTGGCGGGGTGGGGCAGGGGAGCCTGCGGACCCTCGGCGCCATCGCCGGCCGCCGGCTTCTGGATCCAGCCGACGGAGGGATCGAATTGCTTCATCGTGTCCCTGGACTCACATGTGTTTGCGCAGCAGGCCGATGAGGCTGTCGAAGGCGCGCGACTTGGCAGCCTGGGCCGGTGCCATCGCCGGCAGGGGGCGGCGGCTGCGCTGCTCGAGCACGAAGTTGTCCAGGACGCTGCCGCCCAGGCCGGCGCGGCGCTTGTTCTGCCAGATCGGGGTGACCTTGCGCGCCTGCTGTTCCTGTTGGTCACGGGCCTGCCGGATGCCTTCGATGGCTTCCTGCAGCTCCTGTCCGATCCGGGCGAAGCTGTCGCGGCAGGCCGGGCTGTCGATGTTGAAGATGTAGTCCTGGCCGTAGATGGACTGGATGTCCAGCTGGAAAGGCAGCGGGCTGGTCAGCGAGAACTTCACCGGGAAGTTGGTCTGCGAAAACATGTCCAGGTAGTCCTGGGTACGGTGCAGGCGACTGGGCACCAGCACCAGGCGCGGGCGCGGTTCCACCGTGCCGTTGAACACCTGCGCGAACCGGGAGACGAATTCGACGGTGCTGGAAAGCTCGACCTTCGACAGCGAGGTGGGCACCAGCACGAGGTCGAAGTCCAGCATCAGCGACTGCGGAAAGATGTTCACCCAGGTCAGGTCGGCGAACACCAGGTCCGACACCCGTTCGGCGGCGCGCAGGGACTGCTTCATCTTCAGCGCGGCCAGCTGCGGGTCGCGTTCGGTCACCACGTCGCAGGCCACGGGCGTGAGGCCTGCCACGGGCGCGCGCTCGATCCAGGTGTAGGACGAGGCCTGGTGGTCGAAGTCGATCAGCGCCACCTGGCGCTGCTGGAACCGGGCGAAGTAGGCGGCCAGATTGGCTGTCAGCGTGCTCTTGCCGACGCCGCCTTTCTGGCTGGTCACGAGGATCTTGATCGGGCCCATGCTGTCCGCCGCAAAGTGAAAAAGGACGATCAGCGTACGCAGGCTTGTTCTGAGGGGCAAGCGGAATTGCCCGCAGACGTACCGCTGCCATGGCGGGCGCAGGTCAAAAGGAATACGAAGAGGCTAATGCCTTGTTTCCAGGGTGCTGCGAGACAGTGATTAGGCTGTTGCGCGCCCGCCGCGTGGTGCGCCCCGGGCGGGCTCGGCCCCGGGCCAGAGTCCTGCGGCCAGGGCGCGGGTCACGCAGGCGATCGCCACCCGCCGCCCTTCACGCACGGCGGAGGAATGCGCGCGGGCCTGGTTCTCGTTGAGGGCCCAGGTGAGGAAGAAACTGCGCACCGGCGCCCAGGTGGCCTTGCTGTATCGGGCCAGGCCGGCCACCGCGCAGGCCGGCACCACGGTGTGCGCCAGCCCTCGCTCGGCCACTTCCAGGCACAGGTCCAGCGTGTCCACCTGCAGGCTCACGTCGCAGGTCATGCCCTGGCGCGCCAGCGAGTTCTCCACCAGCATGCGGATCGTGTTGGGGCGACCGGGCAACACCAGCTTCAGGCGGTCCAGGCGCTGCAGGGGGACGGGCTCCTGCGGTTTCAGGCGCGCCCGGGCAGGTCCCACGAGCACCAGGGGTTCGCGCACCAGCGCCGTCTGGCGGTAGCCGTTGGCGGGC
>JACCDX011674237.1_pt1 | contig 11198 bp, 4 predicted proteins | sample 7449681 | NCBI WGS metagenome assembly JACCDX01 (sample SAMN15323450, study PRJNA562643) | freshwater metagenome | isolation source: river surface water | place: USA:Blue River Watershed | collected 2017-08-18 | reverse complement strand
CCATCATTCCATCCAGTACCACTTGCTATAATATCGGTTCTTCTAATTCTAGAAGTACCATTTGGATTTAAGTAATAATTAGATGGGTCATCGGTATCTCTAAATATAGTTCCTCTAACCTCACCACTAACATTTACATTTGTGTTATATGTTACTGCGGTGTGTTGTGCTAATGCACTTAATGTATAGATAGGTGACATTGTAGTACCTGCTATAACATTACCAACACCACCACCATGTGTAAACATTTTAACTTTTACTGTGTATGAATTTCCGCTAGATACTATGTGGGAGATTGGTATTCTATATGTAGAATTACTACTATCCCATGCAAAATCACCAATTGAAATATTATCAGCAATTGCACCCATTACATCTGATACTCTACTCACATTTGTATAGATGTTATTATTAGGGTTAGTACCTACCGCAAATCGTTTAGTTAATTTACCAGGTGTATTTTGAAATGAGTATGTTCCAGTTATTTCAACTTCAATATATCCCCAAATACTTACATTACCAATTCTAATATCAAATGCCTGATTTGCTGTTCCATTTGGAAATGAAAGACTTAATAATTTTTCACCATAATCATTATTTAATCTATGAGTGGTTACAATATTAGTATTTAATATTGATGTTGATGCCGGGTCTAAGTAGAAACTAGTGTTATCTGAATCATAGAATATAGGTGCTCTAAAATCACCAGTAGCTGCAGCAGTACCACCATTATTTACCGTAAATCTCCAATCACCAATGTAGACACCATATATTGTAGATGTTTGTGCTCCAACAAAAATATTTGAACCACCATTATAAGATAACCACATACCAGGAGAACCAGTATTTAGATATGGTGTTCCATTGCCATCACCTACGCTTATTCTATTTAAAAATCTACTTTGATTTAAGAAAGATGTTGAGGCAGGGTCTACTAAATATGTATTATTATTTCTATCAATAAATGAATCTGCATAGATATTACCAACCTGTGTGAAATTACCCGATGTATCAAATGTTCCTCTTCTTGTTGTACCTTGTACAATTTGTAGGTTACCACCAGAGTTTGTTGTTAAATCATCAGGTGATTCATAAATTCTCCAAAGATTTCCACCAGCCCAATTAATACCTTCATTTGGACCAGGATCGTTGAACGTTAGTGCATTAACTTCGTTAATATCATAGTTGTTCATGTCCAGAGTTCCATTCAGAAAAAGTCCTGCAAATGTAGGTGAATCTGTTGTACGAACATTTTGATTCATCAGATACACTTCAGTTGCACCTTGACCTGTATCAATTGTACCAGTAAGAACCACATTACCTGTTACTGATAAAGTATTATCAGCTGTCCATCTATCATTACTTTCATCCCAATAAAATTGTACAGTTGTAGATGAACCCCTTCTAACTTCTATACCGGCATTTTCAGTTGGTGTACCTGTTGTGAAGTTTGAATTAAGAGTTATAATATTATCCGCTAATAGAATTGTTTCAGTATTAATTGTAGTTGTTGTACCACTAACAGTAAGGTTTCCAGTAATTGTTGCGTTACCAGTTACTGTCAATAGAGTACCATCAAAAGTTAAATTACTTTCAACCGTTCCGTTTGGAGCAGTTCCATTTAGGGTAATTACACCATTATCAGTTGTACCAGTTAATGCTAATAAACCAGAAGAACCGGATGTACCCTGTGTACCAGAAGTACCACTTGAGCCACTCGTTCCACTACTTCCACTACTTCCACTACTTCCAGAAGTGCCGCGTGTTCCGCTTGAACCAGATGTACCACTACTTCCAGATGAACCACCACTACCAGCACTTCCCGTTGTGCCACTTGAACCACTACTTCCGCTAGTTCCACTACTTCCACTTGAACCAGACGAACCGCTTGAGCCAGAAGAACCACTTGAACCGCTTGTTCCTGATACTCCACTACTTCCAGATGTGCCTCTTGTTCCGGAAGAACCAGATGAACCACTACTACCGCTTGTTCCAGCAGCACCACTACTTCCAGAGGAGCCGGATGTACCACTGCTACCCGATGTACCAGCTGTACCATCTTTTCCTGAAGAACCAGATGTGCCGCTACTACCACTACTTCCGCTTGTTCCACTACTTCCGCTTGTTCCAGCAGCACCACTACTTCCAGAGGAACCGGATGTACCACTACTACCACTTGAACCAGATATACCAGATGAACCACTTGAGCCACTTGAACCACTACTTCCGCTAGTTCCACTACTTCCAGATGAACCTGATGTTCCAGCTCCTCCACTTATACCACTACTTCCAGAAGAACCAGAACTTCCGCTAGTTCCACTTGAGCCACTACTTCCAGATGAACCACTACTACCACTAGTTCCACTTGAACCAGACGAACCAGCTGTACCAGAAGAACCACTACCACCACCAGCTCCAGTTAAACCAGATGAACCACTACTTCCGCTAGTTCCACTACTACCAGATGTGCCAGATGAACCAGAACTTCCTGTTAAACCCGAAGTTCCGCTTGAACCACTACTACCAGATGTACCAGCCGTACCACCAGCACCACTTACTCCACTTGAACCACTACTTCCAGAACTTCCACTACTTCCGCTTGTACCAGTTAAACCACTTGTGCCACTACTTCCACTACTACCAGAAGAACCAGAACTTCCTGTTAAACCAGATGTTCCAGATGACCCAGACGTTCCAGTAGTTCCTGAAGAACCACTTGTACCATCCTTCCCACTACTTCCACTTGAACCAGATGTGCCACTTGAACCGCTTGTTCCCGATGAACCCGATGTTCCACTACTTCCACTTGAGCCGCTTGAACCACTACTTCCAGAAGAACCACTTGAACCAGAAGAACCACTTGAACCAGATGTGCCACTACTTCCAGAAGTACCACGTGTACCACTTGAGCCGCTGGTTCCTGATGTTCCGCTTGAACCCGATGTCCCACTACTTCCGCTTGACCCAGATGAACCTGATGTACCACTACTTCCGCTTGTGCCAGATGAACCCGATGTACCAGATGAACCAGAAGTACCTGCTGAGCCAGTCGAACCACTACTTCCAGAAGTACCAGACGTACCAGAAGTACCAGAAGTTGCAGCTGCAAATCTTCTACTTATTCTACCAGTGGTCATATTCAATACCAACACCTCATTTGTTGTGTTATCAGTTGGTATTGTATCTCCTGTTATTACGATTGAACCACTTACATTTAAACTACCTGTAATTTCCTGTCTATCAGTAACATTATCACCGAATTTATTTGAACCGGTTGCATATATTATAGATGAGGAAATGAATGTTGTATGTAATTCAGTAGTTGTAATCTTACCACCTACGATTAAATTAGTGGTAAATACACCACTACCTGTTACTATTAAAAAATCATTTATAGTAGTTCCTTTATTTATTTCCAAACCTCTATTTGGAGAAATAACAGCTAATGCTGAACCTGATTTTAATCTATCTATATCTCCAATTGCCGAAGCTGGAATATTTACTATACCACTACCATCTCCCTTTAAAAAAGATGCTGAAACAGACCCAGAAACATTAAGTCCTCCTGTTATTTGTGTATTTGCATTTATTATAATTGGCGAACTGCCAGGAGAATCAATTGTACTAACTTCAATAATTGAAGCAGAAAAAGCTGCTGCATTTACAACACTTACTGATTTTGGCGAAGCGTTTATAATAGCACTTCCACTAACATAAAGTGATATTACGCTAGAACTTATTTGATTTAATCCGTTTGGGTCAATACCTATGAAACTACTCATCTATTTATTTTAGTTTTAACTCAACTCCAATGCTGAAACAATTACATCTACTGAAGAAGCAAGCGATGATGTTACTGAAAGAAAATCATTTGCCTCTAAAACAACTTTTTGTTCTCCACCAACTAATACAGTTGATGAATTTGGTGTAATTAAAGCATCCTTCACTAAATATACAGTTTTATTTTCTGAGCTATCTCTAGCCATTACACTAACTGATATATTATTTGAATTTATATTTGCTACACTTACACCAATAATTGTAGTTGTTGTTGCAGTAGGAGTTGTATATGCAACAACACCAGTTGTTCCTACTCCACTTACCATACTATTTTTAAATACGTTTGCCATCTATTTTATATTTTAACCTAAAGCTATAGCATAAGCCAAAGCTGTATCTAACACATTTACATTATTAACATAATACCCACCATTTAATGAATAGTATGACCCAGTCATTTGCATTGAACCAGTAGCTAAGATTGAACCACTTACAACAAGTTTATTATTGATAATTAAATTATCAAAAGATGCCTGTTGTACATCAATTGTTCCTTTAAACGAACCAGTCAATGAACCAGTAAAAGAACCACTCAAGTCAGCGTATGCGTTATTTCTATCTTGAATGATTGAGCCTGAAAATATGGGATTATGGATTACCATTTATTCTATTTGTTAGTTTTATAGATATAAATATAAACCTATCCTTATTTAAGGTTTTACCGGCCACTCAATACTAAATGGATTTGATTGATTTGTTATATCTCTTAAATTTTGTCTATATATTGTCCAAATTTCTTTGGTTTCAGATGGAATATCTCCTAATTGAGTCCAATCACATTCTTGTAATAAAGAATTTCTTATTTCTCGAATTTCATCCCACTTAGATTCTATTCTTAAATTTATTTCCTCCGATGAAGCATCAGTAACTTCCCAATTTTGATAATAAACACCTTCTACTAATAATGGTGTTCCTTCAGAAATATTTTTTGTATAGTTATTTGGTTTTGGAGTAGGTCTTACTTCAAACATATTAAATTCATTCATTAGGGATTCCGTCATTTCAGATGGGAAGCTAGAATGTGGATTATCTTCTCTTAATGTTTGTAAAGAGTATGGATAATTAATTTCGTTATTTATAATTCTTAAATACATATTATTTCCAATTTACAGGTATTGCTGCGTAATTTGATAAACCAGTACAATTTCTAAATGCAGCTGTTCCAGACGGTGTTGGTGTTCTATTCCAAAGCTCTGGAGCCGTTCCAGTTAATGCGTTTGATGTAGAACTCATATTATAAATATTGTTAAAAATTGTTACTTGCGTATTAAATGTAAATTGTAATACATTAGTTAAAGCTCTACAGTTACGAAATGTTGAAGAAAAGTTTACAGCATTTATATTTTGGTCAAATAAATCATTTGGTACTGATGTTATTGCCGTACATGCTGAGAAGCAAGAAGCAAATGTTGTTGCGTTTGGTACATTATCAAAAAGTCCCGATGGAACGGATGTTAATGTCAATATAGATTCAAATGTGTTTGTAAAAGTTGTTGCATTTGGAGAATAATCAAATATATCAGATGGTATAGATGAAATTCTAGTACTTCTCATAAAAGATGCAAAAGAAACCACTTCACTTAAACCAGTATATCCACCAACTCCACTTAAAGTACCACTACCAGGTATTGATGTTAAATTAGAACAACCATAAAAATTTATAGTTCTTAGTCCAACAACACCCCATTGAACTATGGAAGTTATTAAACCTCTTATTGCAGAATTATTATTTACAACAAATCCTGGCATAAATCCACTTATAGTTATTGTGTAAGTTCCAGGTGAAACGTATGTATGAATTCTATCTGTTGATGATGATGATGATATTAAAGGTGAGCTTGTACTATCTCCCCAACTTATTGTTAATAATGGTGTTAATGCACCATAATCAACCAAAGGTACAGTAAAAACAGTATTAGAAGCTGTTGTTGTTATTTGTATTTTAAATGGAAATTGTTCTTCTCCACTTGGTATTAATTTTCTTGCTATACTCATAACTTTAATTATTAACTAAGATTTTTTCCAACTACAAATCCATAATATGTTGTACCTCCATCAAATGTAAAGAATGTCAATACATCAGTTCCTGCGGATGTTAATATTGGAGATGTACCACCAACCCAATCAACACTAGCAGGCCATGTGATAACATAAGCACCTGCGTTTACCACAGTTAAAGTAAATCCAAATGCATTTGATGATGGTGGATTACTAAATGTTATAGTTGCACTTGCGTTAAATTGTCTTCTAAAATTATTACCTGTTGAAAGGTCTAATATTACACTTCCACCAGTTCCTAAGTTAGAATAAGTTTCTCTATATTGTGTACCAACGATATATGAACCAGCTGATATGAATGTTGTTGCTTCTAATGATGTGGTTGTTATTACATTACCTGTTACACTTAATGTATTACCATCAAATGTTAAATTACTTTCAACATTAACACTTAACAAAGGATTATCCCATGTTATAATACCATTATTTGTAGTTCCTGATAAAGGAAGGAATCCAGACGTACCAGATGTTCCGCTTATACCAGATGTACCAGATGTTCCAGCACCACTTGTTCCAGAAGTTCCACTAATACCAGACGTTCCAGAAGAGCCAAATAATGTACCATCAAGACCAGATGTACCAGACGTACCAAATCCAGAAGTTCCAGATGAACCAGAAGTACCTGCTCCAGATGTTCCCGAAGTACCACTACTTCCAAAATAAGTTCCATCCAATCCACTACTACCAGATGTACCATTTGTACCCAAACCAGATGTACCAGAAGAACCACTTTCACCACTTGTTCCAGATGTTCCCGAAGTACCACTACTTCCGAATAAAGTACCATCTAAACCAGAAGTACCAGCACTACCAGAGATACCAGATGACCCAGAAGTTCCACTTTCTCCACTTGAACCAGATGTTCCAGAAGTACCACTACTTCCAAATAAAGTACCATCTAAACCAGATGAACCACTTGTACCACTAATTCCGCTTGAGCCACTTGTGCCCGTACTACCGCTTGTTCCTGTTGTTCCAGACGTACCACTACTTCCAAAATAAGTTCCATCTAAACCAGATGAACCACTACTTCCGCTTGTACCTGATGTGCCAGAAGTTCCACTTTCTCCGCTTGTACCAGAAGTTCCACTTTCTCCGCTTGTTCCTGATGAGCCAAAGAATGTTCCATCTAAACCAGATGAACCCGATGTAGCAGAAGTACCAGACGAACCAGCTGTACCTGTGGTACCTGAAGTTCCACTTTCTCCGCTTGAACCAGATGTTCCCGAAGTACCATTCGACCCGAAGAACGTTCCATCCAAACCAGATGAACCAGATGTTCCACTTATACCACTGCTACCGCTTGTGCCACTTTCTCCGCTTGTACCAGATGTACCTGAACTACCAGATGAACCACCACTACCTGCAGTACCATGCGAGCCAAAGAACGTTCCATCCAAACCAGATGAACCAGATGTTCCAGATGAACCACCAGACCCTTCACTACCAGAAGAACCAGACGTACCATCAGTTCCTGAAATTCCAGAAGAACCAGATGTACCCGATGTACCATGTGAACCAAAGAATGTACCATCTAAACCAGAAGACCCAGAAGAACCGGATGTACCAGAAGTACCACCACTACCAGCAGTTCCATTAGTTCCATCATCACCGCTAGAACCAGAGCTACCACCACTTCCAGCTGAGCCGGATGTACCAGATGAACCAGATGTTCCTCCACTTCCAGCTGAACCGCTTGTACCATGTGAACCAAAGAATGTACCATCTAAACCAGATGAACCACTACTTCCGCTTGTACCACTAGTACCACTTGTGCCACTTTCGCCACTTGTACCTCCAGTTCCATTAGTACCACTTGTACCATTCGAACCAAAGAATGTACCATCTTTACCTGATGTACCCGCACTACCGCTTGTACCACTTTCTCCGCTTGTACCACTACTACCAGAAGAACCAGCGCTTGCAGATGAACCACTTGAACCAGAACTTCCCGATGTACCATTTGAACCGAAGAATGTACCATCTAATCCAGATGAACCACTTGTACCACTTGTACCACTACTTCCAGATGAGCCACCACTACCAGCAGTTCCAGTTGTTCCAGATGTACCCGATGTACCAGATGAACCAAAGAATGTACCATCTAAACCAGAAGTTCCCGATGACCCAGATGTTCCGCTTGTACCAGATGTACCTGTTGTGCCCGATGAGCCATTAGTTCCATCTAAACCAGAACTTCCCGAACTACCAGATGAGCCGCTTGTTCCAAATGAACCAGTTGTGCCTGATGTTCCTGATGAACCACTAGTGCCCCCTGTTCCGCTTGAACCATCAGTACCGCTTGTGCCTGAACTTCCTCCACTTCCAGATGTGCCAGATGAGCCGCTTGTACCGCTTGTTCCGAATGAACCAGTTGTACCACTTGAGCCGCTTGAACCAGAAGAACCTGAGGAGCCAGATGTTCCGCTTGTACCACTACTTCCACTTGTACCGCTTGAGCCAGATGTACCAAATGAACCTGTTGTACCACTCGAACCACTACTTCCACTACTTCCACTTGAGCCACTACTTCCACTACTTCCGCTTGAACCAGATGTACCAAATGAACCCGTTGTACCAGAACTTCCTGAGCTACCACTTGAGCCGCTAGAACCAGATGTTCCAGCAGAACCACTTGTACCAGATGAACCATCTGAACCTGATGTTCCACTTGTTCCATCAGAACCTCGAGAACCAGATGTACCACTACTTCCAGAAGTTCCTGATGTGCCACTTGTACCAGAAGTTCCCGATGTACCAGCAGAGCCACCAGTACCAGCAGTTCCACTACTACCCGATGTTCCATTAGACCCATCCGAACCAGATGTTCCACTTGTTCCACTTGTGCCAGATGTACCACCACTGCCAGCTGTACCAGATGTACCTGCTGTACCTCCACTACCAGAAGATGCTGATGTTCCTGATGAACCGCTTGTGCCACTCGTTCCAGATGTTCCCGAAGTACCGCTTGTGCCACTTGTACCACTCGAACCACCAGAGCCGGATGTTCCACCACTACCAGATGATGCTGATGTTCCTGATGAACCACTTGTGCCAGATGTACCACTACTTCCAGAAGTTCCCGATGTGCCAGAAGTTCCCGATGTGCCAGACGAACCTCCACTTCCACTAGAACCGCTTGTACCAGATGTACCACTTGTACCAGAAGAACCAGAAGAGCCGCTTGTACCGGATGTTCCACCACTACCAGAAGAGCCGCTTGTACCCGATGTTCCACCACTACCAGAAGAGCCGCTTGTGCCAGATGTACCGGATGTTCCGCTACTTCCAGACGTACCACTTGTGCCAGATGTGCCACTTGAACCACTACTTCCAGATGTACCGCTTGAACCAGAAGAACCAGATGAACCACTTGTGCCAGATGTTCCAGGTGTACCATCAGTACCACTACTTCCAGAAGTTCCAGAAGACCCAGATGACCCAGATGAACCAGAAGACCCAGATGAACCTGAGCTTCCGCTTGAACCACTACTTCCAGAAGAACCAGATGAACCACTACTTCCAGAAGAACCAGATGAACCATCTTGTCCACTACTTCCAGAAGAACCAGATGAACCACTACTTCCAGAAGAACCAGATGAACCCGAACTTCCAGATGAACCCGAACTTCCAGATGAACCAGCTGAACCAGCGCTACCATCTATACCAGAAGTACCACCTGTTCCAGAAGAACCTACCGCTGCTGCTACGTTTCTATATCCTAATTTTTTAGTAATAGGGTCCCATGTAACAACTTCATTGTATGAAGCAGATACTATGCCACTAAGTAATACACTACCACTAACACCCAAACTTCCACTAATTGTCAAGTTTGCGTTTATACTACTATCTTTATTTACTTGTAAGAATGATGCCGTATTTACACCTTCCGCATTTAAAGCGTAAAGAGCGTATGATGCTGTATATGCTAATGAAGCAGTACCAACCAACATTGATGCAGTTTGTGAATTCTGAACAAAGTTAGATGTATCTACATTTGATGCATTTTGTGCAAATAATGCGTATGATGATGTAATTGCGAAAGATGAACTCAATACTGTCATTGATGAAGTTCTATCATTTCTTACATAATCAGTTAAATTTATTCCACTTAAATCAGATACATACGATGCAGTTAATGCGTAAGAAGAACTTACCGCACTAAATACAGCCATTGAAGATGTTTGATTATTTCTTACATATTGTGCAGTATCACTCAATGATGCAGATAATGATGCTAACGATGCCGAATCAAATCCAGCTACAGTTTTAGCAAATTCAGCAGTTACTGCATACGATGCAGATAATACTGGACCAAATACTCTATCACCATTTATCGTTCCATTAATTAGAGAACCACCACTACCAATTACAACATGTCCAGAAGTTAATCCAGCAAATTTAATTTGTATTGTATCTTCATCTACGGAAATAATTTGACCTGGTAACAATTGGTCTTCAGAACCAGTTGCATATACCTGTACCATTGGGTATCTAATTCCCAAATTGTGTACAATAGTTAAATCACTAACATTATTGAATGATACAGTTTCAGTTAATGATGTTTCAGGTTGAGGTACAAAGTATCCTCTATTTTCATCAAATCGTAGGATATCATATTCCGCAGATGCAGTAGGTCCAACTCCTTGGAAATTATAAGTTCCCAATAATGAACCAGTAACTAATGGAGCAAATACTATACCAGACGCACTTATGTTAGTTACTTTTAAATCATTACCAACATAAAGATTACCCCAAATAGATGCGGATGTATTTACAACAAATCCTTTATCAGGAGAAATTGATGCAGTATATGAACCACTCTTTAATATGAATGTTTCAAATGATAAGTTAGCAATATTAATATTTGTAATACCACTACCATCTCCAATAAATGTAGAACCAGATGATACTATTACATTACCACCAGTTACAAACAATCCACCACTAACACTTAAGTTACCAGACACAAATGTTCTAGTTCCTATTTCCAATCCTCTAGTTTCTGAAATTACTGCTTGTACAGAACCCGACTGAATTCTATCAATTTTAAGGTCATCTAACGCTTCTGGAGGGATATTAAATAATCCACTACCATCACCATCGTATCTTGCGGCAGTAATCGGAACGTTTACATCTAATTTAGTTGGGTCAATAATTGCCACACCAGAACCAGAGTTGATTTTAAATAACTCTAAGTTTTCAATCGCATCAGGTGGGATGTTAAATAATCCACCACCATCACCAATAAATAATGTTGCTGTAACTGAACCACTAATTGCTACTGATGATGTAAATTG
>JACCDX010251630.1_pt1 | contig 11200 bp, 9 predicted proteins | sample 7449681 | NCBI WGS metagenome assembly JACCDX01 (sample SAMN15323450, study PRJNA562643) | freshwater metagenome | isolation source: river surface water | place: USA:Blue River Watershed | collected 2017-08-18 | reverse complement strand
AGCTTGAATGGAAACCAAAAAAACAATCGTTATTATTTAAAAATTATTATGAAGAAATAAGTAAAAAAAAAGAAGAAATAGATACATTAGAAAATAATGAAATATGGGATAAAATGAAAAAAATAGGTAATCCATATGAATTAATTTATACAACATATCATCGTAAAAAAAAAAATGATAGTATAAGTAAATATATTCCATTAAGTCGTTCGTATTTTAAAATGTGGGAAATATATAATAATTATCCAATATTACAAAATTTTCCGCTAAATTCAAAATTTTATTTTGCTCATTTAGCAGAAGGACCCGGTGGATTTATGGAAGCATCATATAATTATATTCAACATTTACGGACTTTACAATATAATAAAACTTTTAAAAATGAAGATGTTTATGAAGGTATTACTTTAAAACCACATAATGAATATGTACCAGATTGGAATAAAATAAAAAAAATATTTGGTAAAGATACAAATATTAATGTAAATTATGGAAATCTTTATATATATGAAGATGTTTTAGAATATGTTAAAAAATTTGAACATAATAAAGCTCATGTTGTAACAGCTGATGGTGGATTTGATTATTCATCTGATTTTAATGGACAAGAATTAAATTCATGTCAAATTATATATTCTGAAGTTGTTATTGCATTAAAAGTGCTTATTGAAAAAGGAACATTTATATGTAAAGTTTTTGATTTATTTAGTGTAACAATGATACGAATATTGGATATATTACAACGTAATTTTGAATATATTTATATATATAAACCAGAAAGTAGTAGACCGGCAAATTCTGAAAAATATATAATATGTATTAATTTTTTAAATAAAATAAGTGAAAAAAATAAAGATGAACTATTGTATAATATAAAAGATTGGAATAATATGGTTGAATCAAAAGATGAAACATTTAAAAAAACACATTTTATTGATATTCAAAATATTAAAAGTACTTCACAATTAGTTCATGAATTAAATTTATATAATAAAAGTTATTTAAATTATCAAAAAAAATCATTAGATAAAATACTTGATATTGCTAAAAATAATCCATCATCAATGATTGATAAAAAAATATATGATGAATTAATTAAAGTACAGGTTCAAAATGCTTACAATTGGTGTATTAAATATAATATACCAATTAATATTGAAAGTATTTATTGGAAAAAGTATTCACATATTATAAAAAAAATAAATATAAAATAAATAATAATTTAACTTTGTTATTATATTTTTATTTTTTTAAATGCTTTACCAATTTTATTAGCAACTTTTGTTGCTCCTTTGCCAATATCTTTAACAACTTCAGTAGTTCCTTTAGCTACTTCATTAGCAATTTGAGTAGTTTCTTTAGCAACAACATTTGCAGCTTGAGTAGTTCCTTTAGCTACTTCATTAGCAACTTGAGTAGTTCCTTTAGCAACTTCATTAGCAATTTGAGTAGTTTCTTTAGCAACAACATTTGCAGCTTGAGTAGCACCTTTAGCAATATCATTACCAACATTTGTAAATACTTTAGAAATTTGTTTTGATAAATTTTGTTTAGCTTTATTAATGCTATCTTTTGAAGGACCTGATGGTACTGATTTTTCTGTAGTAAATCCAATAATAGATGATACAAAAATATATTCGTTATTTGTAACCATATTTTTAATAGAATATGTATATTCATCATTATCAACAGTAGGGTCATATTTTTTAAGTAAACTAAATCTATCTTTTGTATTAAAAGTAATAGTTCCTTTTAATATTTTTTCAATAGTATCAGTATCAAGTTTTTCAGGGTCTGGATTAGCTTTCATTAAATAATACAATGCCATAAAATAATTATAAACAATTGTAACATCTTGAACAGTTTTATCAAATGATGATATTTGATTATCATCAATAATTTTTTTTGTATATAATTCATTAATATTTACAATACTTTCACTACTTAAATTTGGTAATTTTAATAAATTAGATTTATAATCTTTATTAACAATTAAAGAAGTATAAATATTTTCATTCATAATATAATTAATCATTGCATCATTATAACTTGATGAAAAAGATAACATTTCAGTCATAAATGAAGAAATTAATGCAGCACCGGCTTTATTATCTGGTGAATTTGGGTCTTGTGCATCATCATCTCTTGGATATGGAGCAATTGCAAGTTCAAATACAAAATTATAATAAGGAGCAATAATTGTATTTAAACTATCATACATATCATTAATATTATCAGCAAAATCACGTAATATAGATAATGGGTCAACATTATCACTTTCTTCTTCAGCATCTAGATTTGGTGGAATTGGAATATTCAATTTAATTAATAAATCTTTATTTTTATCAACATCTTTTTTACTTAATATATTTCCATAAATAGTCATAATAGATAATGATAAATTATCACTTTTTGTTAAATATAATTCAATTCTTTTATCTAAATTAGAATCCGTAGTATAATTTGGTGTTTCTTTTGCACCATTATAAATATCATTTGCATCTTTTGCCATATATAATGAATCTTTAAATAAATTATAATATAAGCTAATCTTTTGATTAATTGCTATATCACGTTTATTATTTAAATCACTTAATATACTATTTTTTAATAAATAAATATATATATTTAAATCATCTAATAAAGAATCTAATTCTTTTTGTTCATCTGGTCGTGTATCCATTTTTAATAAAGCATCACTCATAACTGTTTTATCTGGTTCAAATTCTTGAGGTATTAATAAATCACTTGTTTTTTGATTTTGGTCCATTGAAAATTCACTTTTATTTAAATCAGGAAATAAATCATTCATATTTTGTTCTTGAGTAGTCATATCTTCTTGTATATCACTTTTATTACCATATAATATTAAATCACGATTTAACATATCATAAGTATCATATTTATTACTTTTATAATATGAATATTCAATAGTATAATTTATTTTATTATTTTTTTTATGTATATTATTTTTTATTTGATTATTGTTTAAAAAAAATTCTTTATTTTTTATATTATTAAATAATTCATATGAATTGTTTAGTTTTTTTACAATATTTTTTCTTAATATATTATTATTATATTTATTATATATGTAGTAAAATAAAAAAAATGTTATTAAAATAATAATTATATAAAATAAATATACACTTTTTATTTTCATTTTATTTTTATTTAATAAATAATTATTAACACTACTTTTAATAAATAAATTTTTTAACAAATAATTATTTGTTAAGAAATATCAGTAATAAATAAAGAGAATTTAATAAAAAAAAAGGAAAGGTACGGAAAACCTACGGTTTTCTGTTTACTTAAACTTATGTTTTCCAGCAAATTCATCATAATATTTTTGACCTAATGTTTTATCAGCATCTTCACTTGAAAGTTCTTGAGCTTCCATTTTTCGTTTCATTTCTAACATTTCATTAAGACGATACATTGGAAAACCTGATGGATTTTCAATAATTTTAAAAAATAATGTAGGACAATTGTAATGGAATTCTCCAAACTTTTTCATCATATGTTGATTATAATTATCAATTTGTTCGCGTCGTGCTTTAGAAACTTCTGGTTTTAAAGCATATGAAATAATTTCCTTAACAATGGATTCAATTTCATTAGAAGTATAAGTTCGCTTAGTATATTCTTCTTGTAACATTTTTTTAAATTTAAATTTAAATAAATATATTTTATTATATATTAATAAGTATTATTTCTTTAATATGATTTAACCGTAAAAAAATAAAAAAATAATATCAAAATTAAATATAGTGTTATATTTATTAAAAAATAAAAATGAATCTTACTTGCAAAATATTATTATATATACTTATTTTATTAATAATTATTTACTTAATTATAAAAATTAAAAATGCAATTTATGAAACAGATAGTAGTGAACACTTTACTGATAAATTAGATTATTCTATAGAATATTTATTAAATGAATATAAAGAAAAAAATGATGATATATATGATAAAGAATTTGTTGATTTATATGATATTGCTTATCACGATTTCTTTGATATTAATCGTGATAATAAAGTAATATTAAAATATGTAGCTAAAAAAAATAAAGAAGATTTAGTAATAACAGTTGGTGGATGTGGTGTAGGAAAAGTATGTAAAAGTTGGAAAGATTTAAATTATCCAAATGTTAAAGGAATTGATTTTTCAAAACATATGTTAAAGAAAGCAGAATCATTATATCCAAATATTGATTTTATACGGGGAAATTTAGTAGATTCTAAAGTAATACCTGAAAAATCAACACATTTATTTATAATGGATGAGCGAACTTTATATATGAATCATACAAAAGATATAGAAAAAATAATTCAAAATATATATAATTGGTTATATGATGATGGATTATTGGTTGTTCCGATATATGATAAGAATGAATTACAATTAGCATCACGATATTATAGTACATCTTATATAGATAATTTAGGAATTGTTCATGGATTTACATATTTAGACCATTTTTCACACGATTGTTGGTATGTACCAGATTTAGATGAAAACAATAAGGAAGAAAAAAGTGAACGATTATTAATGTATTTTGATAAATTTACACTTAAAGATGGTAAAAAACGTATTAAACATACAATGTATTACTTTTTACCTAAAAGTGAAATGTATGATATTATATTAAAATCAGGATTTGAAAAAATACATATTGAACCAATTTGTACACAAATTGTAGGAGGATATGAATTAGCAATATTTAAAAAAAAGAAAAAAACTGTTAATGTTTCAGAATTACAAACAAAAAAATTAAAAATAAAAAAATAAATAAAAAGAAAAATAAATATTTTTTATTTAATTCGTTTTAAAATATATTATTTAATCAAATTAAATAATATATATTAATATAAAATAACTACGTGTCAAAATGAATCAAAATCAAGTTTATGATGAAGAAAGCCAAATAGAAGATTTAAATGTAGAAGCTGATCGTGTAATTGCAATGAATCCATCGGGTGTTATAGAAAATTTTGAATCAAATGGTAAAAAAATAAGTTGTGATGGAGATAAATGTGTTGTTTTAGGTAATGATGAAGATTGTGCAAATGGAGTATGTGAAAATAAATCATCAACATCATATAGTACATATATAATTTATTTTGTAATATTTTTAGTATTATGTGGTTTAGCATATTTTGCTTATAAAAAATATTCAGGATGTTCAGCTTGATTTTTATCAGATTAAAAAATATAAAATATATAAAAATATAAAAATAATATAATATATTATTATATATTATAAGAATAACAAAATGGCAAGAAAACTTTCATTAAAATCTTTACAAGATGATGTAAAATCATTATTATCTAAAATGAGTACTACTAAAAGTAAAAAAACAAGTACTAAAAGTAAAAAAACTACTAAAAGTAAAAAAACAACTAAAAGTAAAAAAAGTAAAAAACAAAGTGGCGGGTGAGGCGAAGCACGAATTTATGAAAAAGATGATTAAAAAATAATTATTATTTTCATAAATTCGTTTATTTTTAATTTACTTAAATGTAAAAAAAAAGTATATTAAAAATAAGTATAATAAAAAATAATAATAAAGTAGCTCCAAAATATTTTTGTTGATGCACTTTGCTTATTTTTAGAATGATGTGTTTATTTTATAATATTATAAATAAACATTGATATTAAAAATAAGCAATTTATTTTTTTATTATACTTATTTTTTATTATTTTAAATTTCTTAAATAATTATTTTTATATATATATAAATTAGTAAATTTATATATTAGAATAAATTATATAATATATTATAATGTCATTATCTTTATTATCTGAATTAAATAATAGTTCTTTAAATGAATTAAATAAAGAAAATAAAAATTTAAATTATAAAAGTAAAAAAATTTTTAAAAATAATTTAGGATTAAATACTTCACCAATTAATAGAAGAATAAATAGTTCAAATGTAAAATATAATTCTTCACCTAAAAGTTATGTTTTAAAAAAAAATAATTCTTCATCTAATTATTCAAATACTTCATCTTCAAAAAATTTAAATAGAAATCATAATAATTTATTAAAAAAAGTTAAAAAAGAAAAAAGTTATGAATTAGTTGATTTTCCTAAACGCGGTGATTCATATGGTACTTATAAAGGAAGTACTCCTAAACAAGCCGCTAAAAAAGCTTTTTCTAAATTAGCTCGTTCATCAAATTTAAATAATAGTAATCAAAAATTTATTGTTTTTGTTATTAGAGCAAAAGTTCCAAATAAACACGGTATAAAACGTGAATTTAAATATATGGGTCAACGCGTTAAATTAGAACACGGTATTGAAATTAAACGCGGAAATAAAACTGTTACTATTAAATATAAAAATATTGTTAATAAATTTAAAGATCTAAATAATAAAGATCAAAATCATAAAGAGTAATAAAATCAATAATTTTCTTCTAACAAATAATATTGAACTCGTTTTACATACTTTTTTATATTATTCCAATCATTTTTATCTATTTCTTTATCTTCTATAACATTTTCTTTTATTCGCATATTAATTTTGCTTGAATAATGCCAAATTAATTTTTTTATATAATCTTCATTATATTCTGGATACTCTTCATTTATATAAGTTAATATTTGTGGTGCACAATGAAAATCAATTGCTTCTACAATCCACTCATTTAATTGAAGTAATGATATACTTTCTAACATAATAGGTCTTATATTCATTTTATTTAAATATTTTGAATCATACTCTAAAGTACTCCATACATATGCATAACGCTCTAACATTTCTAAATCACATTTCATTCCACCATATGCTTTTCGTAATAGTAATGAATAAATAAGCGATTTTAATGATTTATCTTTTTTATTTTGTGTTATTAAAAAATTAGTTAATTCATTTTTACTAATATTAGATTCCAAAGAATTTGCACTACTACTAATATCGTGATAATACGGACTTTGAGCAATTACATAAACAATTCCCATTAAATATTCATAAATAACTTTATCAAAAAAAAATGTAGACTCTTTTAATGTTGACGACTCCTCTTTCAGAGTTGCTGCAACTTTATACTCCTTTGGAACTAAAGTTGAAGCAATCATTAACCATATTAATGTTGGATAAACTTCGTGAAGTATTGTATCTTCAATAATTATTATTGGTAAACGCCGTAAAAAATCTTGTAAATCTAAAAGGCAGTAATGATAAGCACATTTAACAGCAACATCAACATTTTTGCGACGAATAGCTTTTTGAAGTAATGATTTTAAGAAGCATATGTTTTTATATTTTTTTTCTTTTTCAGATTTATAAGGTTCATCATCATATATTAAAAAGTCAAAATAACCACATAATGTCATTTCAATATTATTCCAAATAAAATTATGTTTAAAATTAATTAATTTTGGTTTATCTTTTAAAAATTGTGCGTGTGCTTTTGGTTTTTTATCAATCCAATGTAAATAAAAGTAAGTGTGAAGAGTATCATTTTCATTAATTTTATTTGAAGTAAGTGGTGTTAAATTTTTATTATTAAAAAATGATAATAATGATGTTTGTTTCATTTTTGTAACATTTTTTTTATAATAATATTATTTATAATAATACTTTTATATTATTATTTTGTTTAAATCATTTTTTATATTTTTTATATAAAAAATAAAAGAAATAAAAATAAAATATATTAATAATATAATAATGATTATTATATTATAATGAATAATAATATTGAAAAAATATTATTAAGAACTTCTCAATCAATGAAAGAGTTAAAAATAATAAATGAAAATATTAAAAATTTAGATAAGAAGATTAGTAAAATAGTATTTGAAGAAAAGAAAAGAATTATAAATAAAATTTATATAAAAAAATGAAAAATATTTTTAACATATTATTTTTTACTTTCATTTTCTAAAAAATGAGCTCTACATACTGCTTCATATACATCATCACTACCAACAACTGTTTGACTTTCATCTTTAGTAACACGCATTGTAAAATTAGCAGGTGTACCATCACAACATCTTTTACAAAGTGCTGAAAGTTTAACAACTTTTTCAGCGTGTGGGATTAATCGTAATACATCACCAAAAGGAGCTCTTTTGAAATCTCCATCTAAACCACACGCAATAACATGTTTCTTTTTATTATCACACCAATCAACAATATGATTATATGCATCACCAAAAAATTGAAGTTCTTCAATAATAATTACTTCAGCATTATTAAAACACTTTTCATAATCATTATTTTCAAAAATTGATGCTAATGTGGGAATAATAATACAATCATCATAACTCATTTTAGTATGAGTTGTAATATTATTTGAACCATAACGATTATTAATAGAATGATTAATAACTAATATATTTTTACCAAGAATTTCATAACGTTGAATTTGACGAATAAGTTCGGATGATTTACCAGCATACATAGGACCAATGAAAAGTTGAAGACTCATTTTTGTTAATAAAAAGAAATAAAGTATTTATATACTTATATAAAATATTTTTTATATATTTTTTAATTTATATTTCTAGAAAAATAAAAAATCGTTTTTTATATTTTATATAAAAATAATATTTTATATAAAAATTTATTGTTAATTATTGTTGATTATTTATTGATTATTTATTGATTATTTATTATTATTTATATTTTAACAAAAATAAGATAAAGCATAAATCATAATAACTTCCATATAAATATATTTAGCAATCATTAATAAATTAATAAGTTTAGCAGTAGCTTTACCGCGTTTTAATATTTCAGTTAATTTTTTATCAAAATCATCTAAACATATTTTTGTCATATTATAAAGTAATTTAAAATGATTTGCAATTTTATTAGTACCACTAGTACCATCTTTATATAAATATGTAAAAGTACGTAATTTAGCTTTAGCAGCCATTAACATTTTATATTCAATTTTGTTTAATTTTTCAACAAAATCTTTTGAAGTATTTGTACCATCTGCAAGTAATATTTTGTAAATATTTTTCATAAAGTATTTTTCAATGCCTTCTTTAGGCATATTAATAATTTGATTAATTTTATTTTTTTTATTTGCAGGTGTTACACTAACACTAGTAGGGTCTCCACCATTTACTCTTAAACTTTTTTCAATATTTGCATAATTACGCATATATTTACCTAATTTTTCTTTATTTATTTGATTAATACTTAAATCTTTATTATATAATTTTTTAACTAAACCACTAATATCATTAATATTTTCATTTTTAATTTTTTCTACAAATTTTTTCATATTTGAATTTGGTTTAACATAATAACTTCCTATTTTTTGTCCTTTTAATACATCAGTCATTGTTCGCAATTGATATCTTTTAAATTTCATAATACCATCATCTTTTTCAACCATTTTTGGGAAATCTTCTAATCGTTCATTTACATATGTTTGATATGATTTAGCTACTTGAACAAGTGATTCTGGAGGTATTTGTTGATTTAATTGTATTGCAGGTGATATTAAATCGTGTAACGTTTTTGTAATTTTATATAAAAAATCATTACTAAACAAATTATAAACTTCACTTCGTATATTATCACGTTTAATTAAACTATAAACACTTTTATAACGAGAAATTAAAGCATTATACATTAATTCCATACTATTTTTGAAAGCTTCTGTTCCAATTAATTTTTGTAACTCTTCATTACTTTTCTTTTTACTATCTAATATTTTATTCAATTGTTTTAAATATTCATCAATACGTTTATTAAATGTATTTTTAGCATTATATTGTTTAGTAAACTCTTCAGGACCTTCTTTTATTTCTTTTTCTTCACCTTTTAATGTATATATTTTTTCATCATATTCACGTAATTTTCTAACATCATCTTCATATGATTTGTAACTACTCATTATAGCTGTTAATGCATCATAACCTTTTTTATATACTGAATCATTTAATACAAATTCATTAATATCTTTTTTATAAATTTCATAATATTCATCTTTTTTTTGATTAATGAAATCAATACATAATTTTTTAATATAATTAAATACAATATTATTTTCATTATTTGTATATTGTGTTTGTCCATTTTGTTTAATTATTAATATTTTGTTCAAATTAGTTTTAATGCTCATATTAAAATTATCAACATCATTCAAAGTAAATGATGAAGAAGTAGTGCTTATTTTTTTATATTTAAAAATATCATTAATATGATTTATTAAATCACTATATTTTTTTTTATCATCTTCTTTTAAATCATTTATATTTTTTATAATAGTATTAATAATAGCATCAAAAGAAGGTTTATTATGAACTTTTACAATATATGCTTCTTTAACATTTTCTTCTTTATTATACTCTTTTTTAGATAAAGTATCTAATGTAGTTGTACCAAATGTACTTGTAATTATACTACTTGATAATTCTTTATCAATATTTGTTTTCTTTTTATCCATATTTGATATTAAATCACTTTTTTTCTTTTCAAAATCTTTAATATCAGCAGTTAAAGAAGTTAAATAAGATTGTTTTTCTTGAAGTTGAGTTTTAGCACTTTCTTCCATACTTTTAATAATACTTAATTCAGTTTCAACTTTTTGTTTTAAAGAATTATAATAATCAATTCTATTTTGGAAAAAATTAACGTGTTGTTCAAAAATATCATTCATATATAAAGTGAATTCATAAATATTACGTTTATCTTGATTGCGATATGATTCTAAATTAATATCATCAATACCTTTATTATTTTCTTTATATAAATAATTATAAACATTTTTTCTACATTTTTCTTCTAAAATATTATGTTTTTCGCTATTTTCATTTGTAATATTTTTACCAGTTTCATTATTTTTACCTAAACCTTTTTCAAATATTTGTTTAAATATATATATTAATTGAAATTTATCATTAAGAATATTTAAAATAGGATTATTTATAGATGAATTTTGTTGTGATTGTGAATTTGGAGAAGATTTTGGAATAATAGATTCTAATTCTTTATATAATTTAATTTTTTCGTAAACAAGTTTTGTATAATTTATATAAGCACTATTATATTCACTTTGTAATAATGAATATTTTTTATCTTGAACACCTTTTCCAATTTCTTTAATTTTTGCATTTAATTGATTACGTGTTGATTGTAAATCAATAAATAATACTTCTTCTTTTTGTTCAAGTTTAATAATCCTACTAAATTTATTAATAATTTCTTTGTATTTT
>JACCDX010175998.1_pt1 | contig 11200 bp, 10 predicted proteins | sample 7449681 | NCBI WGS metagenome assembly JACCDX01 (sample SAMN15323450, study PRJNA562643) | freshwater metagenome | isolation source: river surface water | place: USA:Blue River Watershed | collected 2017-08-18 | reverse complement strand
GGTGTCGTTCAGCACCAAAGGTGCGCTCAACAAGCACACCGTCAACGTCACGCCGGCGGCCTGAGGCAGCCTGCGTCTGGCCTAGCGCCCCAAGCCCCGCCTGGCGGGGCTTTGCTTTTTGCGCAGTTGCGCGTCCCCGACCTACACTCATGTCATGAAATTTGTCGACGAAGCCTTTATCGACATCGCCGCGGGCGATGGGGGGAACGGCTGCGTCTCGTTCCGACACGAGAAGTACAAGGAGTTTGGCGGCCCCAACGGTGGTGATGGTGGCCGTGGCGGCCATGTCTATGCCGTGGCAGACGCGAGCCTCAACACCTTGGTGGACTACCGTTACGCCCGCCGCCACGAGGCCAAGCGCGGCCAGCATGGCATGGGCTCCGACATGTTTGGCGCTGCGGGAGACGACATCACGCTCAAGATGCCCGTGGGCACCATCATCACCGATGCGGAAACGGGTGAAGTGCTCTACGAACTGCTCAAGCCCGGCGAAGTCATCCTCATTGCCAAGGGCGGCGATGGCGGCTTTGGCAATATGCGCTTCAAGAGCGCCATCAACCGGGCCCCGCGCCAAAAAACCCCGGGCTGGCCCGGCGAGCGCAAACACCTCAAACTCGAACTCAAGGTGTTGGCTGACGTGGGATTGCTCGGCATGCCCAATGCGGGCAAGTCCACGCTCATCGCGGCCATCTCCAACGCCCGCCCCAAAATTGCCGATTACCCCTTCACGACTTTGCACCCTAATTTGGGCGTGGTGCGGGTGGGCCCGTCGCAAAGTTTTGTGGTGGCCGATGTGCCGGGGCTCATTGAAGGGGCGGCCGAAGGGGCGGGTCTGGGGCATCAGTTTTTGCGCCATTTACAGCGCACCCGCTTACTTTTGCATTTGGTGGACATTGCCCCGTTTGACGAGGGGGTGGATCCGGTGGCACAAGCCCGTGCCATCGTGGCCGAACTCAAGAAGTTTGACAAGGCGCTCTACGACAAACCCCGCTGGCTGGTGCTCAACAAGCTCGACATGGTGCCCGCTGAGGCGCGCGACGCTGTGGTGAAGGATTTCGTCAAGCGTCTGCGCTACAAAGGGCCGGTGTTCCAGATTTCGGCGCTGACGCGCGAGGGTTGTGAGCCCCTGGTCCAGGCCATCTACCAGCACATTGCCGCAGAACATCAGGCCGAGCAGGGGCCGGAGCACGCCGTGCGCGACCCCCGCTTTGACCCTCTCTCCGACGACTCATGACCGCATCCTCCACCCCCGTTCTGGCCCAAGCGCAGCGTATCGTGGTGAAAGTCGGCTCCAGCCTGGTCACCAATGAAGGGCGTGGGCTGGACGAAGCCGCCATTGCCGAGTGGAGCCGCCAACTCGCCGCCTTGGTCAAGGCCGGGCGGGAGGTCATCATGGTCTCGAGTGGCGCGATTGCCGAAGGCATGAAACGCCTGGGCTGGTCAACCCGCCCCCATGAATTGCATGCCTTACAGGCCGCCGCGGCCGTGGGGCAAATGGGTTTGGCGCAAATGTACGAGACCAAGTTGCGCGAAAACGGTCTGGGCAGCGCGCAAGTGCTGCTCACCCATGCCGATTTGGCCGATCGCGAGCGCTACCTCAACGCGCGCTCCACCTTGCTCACCCTGCTCGCCCATGGCGTGGTGCCGGTCATCAATGAGAACGATACCGTCGTCAATGACGAGATCAAGTTTGGCGACAACGACACGCTGGGGGCCTTGGTGGCCAACTTGGTGGAGGCCGATGCGCTGGTGATTCTCACCGACCAAAAGGGCCTCTACAGCGCCGACCCGCGCAAAAATCCCAACGCGACGTTCGTGCACGAAGCCCGCGCGGGAGACCCCGCCCTAGAGACCATGGCCGGAGGGGCCGGTAGCCACCTGGGCAAGGGGGGCATGATCACCAAAATCCTGGCAGCCAAGCGCGCCGCGGGGTCCGGGGCTTCCACCGTGATTGCTTGGGGGCGCGAGCCCGCGGTGCTCTCGCGCTTGATTGCGGGGGAATCCATTGGTACCTTGTTGGTCGCGCAAACCGCCAAGCAGCAAGCGCGCAAGCAATGGATGGCCGATCACCTGCAACTGCGTGGCTCGGTCACCATTGACGCCGGTGCGGTGCACAAACTGCGCCATGAAGGGAAGAGCTTGTTGCCTATCGGGATCACCGCCGTTGAAGGCGATTTCTCACGCGGCGAGGTGATCGCCATCTTGGATCCCGAAGGTCAGGAAATTGGCCGTGGCCTGGCCAATTACCCGGCGCCTGAAGCGCGTCGCTTGTGCCGCCGCGCGAGCAGCGACATTGAATCCTTGTTGGGCTATGTGGCCGAGCCCGAGATGGTTCACCGCGACAACTTGGTGCTCGCGCGCGAGCAGTCGCTTTAATCCTGGGTGGTTTGCGGGGGCGTTTTCGCGCCCTCCAGGTTGGCCTCGGCTCGCGGCCCGCTCCGATCATGGTGCCTTCCCACACCGCGCAAATAGCGCGTGCGGTTTTCCATGCGGGGTAAAAACCGGGCGAGCTCGGTCAAGGCCATTTCGTACACTCCCCGTTTGAATTCCACCACCACATCCAAGGGCACCCAATAATCGTTCCAGCGCCAGGCGTCGAATTCGGGGTGATCCGTGGCGCGCAGGTTCAAGTGATGATCGGGTACAACCATCTGGAGCAAAAACCAGATTTGCTTTTGGCCTTTGTAAAAGCCGCGCGCATCGCGCCGAATATAGCGATCCGGAACCTCATAGCGCAACCAATCGCGCGTGCGCGCGACAATGCGCACATGCTCGGGCGCAAGCCCGACCTCCTCGCGAAGTTCGCGGAACATGGCCTGCTCAGGGGATTCCCCGCGGTCAATGCCTCCCTGGGGAAACTGCCAGCTGTGGGTGCGCAAGCGCTTGCCCCAAAACACCTGGTTGCGCTGGTTGAGCAGGATGATGCCGACATTGGGCCTGAACCCCTCTCGGTCGAGCATAATCAAACCTCAAATTTGTGTACTGAGCCGATTATGCCCACACTTCTGTGAGCCTGACCAGTACCCCCATTGCCAACATGAAAGCCAGTCAGTTCCTCATCTCCACCCTCAAGGAAGCCCCGGCCGATGCCGAGGTCGTTAGCCACCAGCTCATGATGCGCGCCGGCTTGATCAAGCGCTTGGGCGCGGGTATATACAATTACATGCCCATGGGCTTGCGGGTGATTCGCAAGGTCGAGGCCATCGTGCGCGAAGAAATGAACCGGGCCGGGGCCATCGAGATGACCATGCCCGTGGTGCAACCGGCCGAACTCTGGCTGGAAACTGGCCGCTTTGAAAAAATGGGCCCCGAGCTCCTGCGCATTCAAGACCGGCATGGCCGTGATTTCGTGATTCAGCCCACGAGCGAAGAGGTCGTGACCGATGTGGCGCGGCTGGAATTCCGCAGCTACAAACAGCTGCCCAAGAACCTCTACCAAATCCAGACTAAGTTTCGTGATGAGCGCCGGCCCCGCTTTGGCCTCATGCGCGGGCGCGAGTTCATCATGAAAGACGCCTACAGCTTTGACCGCGATGCGGCGGGCGCGCAAAAGAGCTACCAAGCCATGGCCGCCGCGTATCGCCGCATTTTTGACCGCTTTGGCCTGCGCTACCGGGCTGTGGCGGCTGACAGTGGTGCCATCGGGGGCGATCTCTCGGAGGAGTTCCAAGTCATCGCAGCCACTGGCGAGGACGCCATCGTCTATTGCCCCCAGAGCGATTACGCGGCCAACATGGAAAAAGCCGAAGCCCTGGCTCCCACAACGCCGCGCGCGGCGGCCACCGAGCCGCTGGCGCAAACCCCCACGCCAGGGCGTAGCACCTGTGAGCAAGTGGCTGAGCTGCTGGGCGTGCCGCTGGCGCGCACGGTGAAGTCTTTGGTGCTGGCCACCGACACCCTCGACGACGCAGGTCAGCTGAGCCAAACCACGGTCTGGCTGCTGTTGCTGCGCGGTGACCATGACATGAACGAAGTCAAAGTGTCCAAGCTGCCAGGCTTTGAAAAAGGCTTTCGATTTGCCACCGTGGCTGAAATCGAGGCGCATTTTGGCTGTAAGCCGGGCTACCTTGGCCCCCTCAACCTGCGCCAACCCGTGCGGGTGGTGGCGGACCGCGAGGTCGCGGTGCTGCACGATTGGATTTGCGGAGCCAACGTGGTGGACTTTCACATGACGGGCGTGAACTGGGGGCGTGACCTGCCTGAGCCCAGCTTGGTGGCTGACCTGCGCAATGTGGTGGTGGGGGACCGCTCGCCCGATGGCAAGGGCGAACTGGCCATTGAACGGGGTATTGAAGTGGGGCACGTGTTCTATTTGGGCACCAAGTACTCCAAGGCCATGAACGCTACCTTTTTGGACGAAAACGGCAAGCCTCAGTGGATGGAGATGGGGTGCTATGGCATTGGCATCACCCGTTTGCCCGCTGCGGCGATTGAGCAAAACCACGACGCGCGGGGCATCATTTGGCCAGACGCCATCGCGCCTTTTACGGTGGTGGTGTGCCCCATTGGCATGGACCGCAGCGAGGCGGTGAGCGCCGAGGCCCAGCGCATTTACGCCGAGCTGCTCGCCGCTGGGGTGGACGTCATCTTGGACGACCGGGGCGAACGCCCTGGGGCCATGTTTGCGGATTGGGAGCTCATTGGCGTCCCGCACCGCATCACCATTGGCGACAAAGGGCTCAAAGAAGGCAAGGTCGAATACCAACACCGGCGCGACAGCGCGCCCACGCCGGTGGCTGCCGCAGAGGTGGTGTCTTGGCTGCGCTGCGAGCATTTGCACGCGCAGTAAGCGCGACGGCATCCATGTCGGGGCGCGCTCACCCTGCCGGTGAATGGCCCTTCGTCTGGGCCCGCTGCGGTGGTGTGGTTTTGGCGGCGCTGGCCTTCACGCTATCGCACTCGGCGCTGGCAGGCACCCAACGGGAGGAAGACCTCTCCGATGCCGTGCGGGCGGCTATGCGCGCAACCCTCGCCCAACCCTTGGAGGCGCTGCCCACCAACGCCGTTCCGATGGAACCCGCACAAGCGGCTTGGCTGGAGCGGGTGCACCCCTTGTTCACGCGTGAGCTGCAAAAGCGCCGTGGCGCGGGGGCGCCCGGGCGCATGACGCACGAACTCGATGCCCCAGGTGTGCGTCTGGATTTTTTGCGGACCGTTTGGTACGAGAGCCGACGTGCGGGCCTGGACCCCGCCTTGGTGCTGGGACTCATCGAGGTCGAGAGCGGTTGGCGCAAATTTGCGGTCAGTCACGCGGGGGCCAGGGGGTATATGCAAGTCATGCCGTTTTGGCCGCGCGTTTTGGCCCAAGGGGACCCGGCCAGCCTTTTCGACGCACAGGTGAACCTGCGTTTTGGCTGCGTCATCTTGCGCCACTATTTATTCCTTGAAAAGGGCGATTTGGCGCTGGCGCTGGGCCGCTACAACGGAAGCCGGGGCCAATGGGCCTATCCGCAGGCGGTGTTGGCCGCACAAAAAAAATGGGCCCAAGCGGGCCCATGAGCAAAGCGCAATGCGCTTAGCTTTGCAGTGTTTTTTGCAATTCACCGGATTCGTACATCTCCATCATGATGTCCGAGCCGCCAATGAACTCGCCCCGCACGTAGAGCTGGGGAATGGTGGGCCAGTTGCTGTATTCCTTGATGCCTTGGCGAATTTCGGCATCGTCGAGCACATTGACCGTTTTCAAGGCCTTGGGATCGACCCCGCAGGCCTTGAGAATTTGAATGGCGCGGCCAGAAAAGCCACACATGGGAAAACTGGCACTGCCCTTCATGAAAAGCAGCACTTCGTTGGATTTAACCAGTTCGTCAATGCGTTGTTGCACATCGCTCATGCGGGGCATCCTTTGGGTGGTGAGTTGTCAATCGAATAGCCTCTATTTTAGGGCCGACCAGCATCCGCCGCTACAGCGGCGGATGCCCGCAAGATCCGTACGGCTTTGTACCTGGGCAAAGCCCGCCTCACGCAGGAGCGCGCACACCGCGTCAGCCTGGTCGTGACCATGTTCGAGCAGCAGCCAGGCCCCCTCGCGCAAATGGGCCGGTGCGGCTCGGATGAGGTGTTGCAAGTCATCGAGCCCCTGTGGCCCGCTCACCAAGGCGTGGCGGGGCTCGTGGCGCAAGGCCTGGAGATGGGGGTCTGATTCCGCGATGTAGGGGGGATTGCTCACCACCAAGGCAAAGTCCCCTTCGATTTGACCGAACCAATCGCTCACCACCCCGTGCAGGGTCAACCCCAGCCGCTGGGCGTTGGTCATGGCCAGCGCGAGGGCTTCGGGGCTGCGATCGACCGCCCACACCTGCGCTTCTGGCCAGGCGTGGGCCAGCGCCAGAGCGATCGCACCACTGCCCGTGCCCAAATCCAGAATGGGCCCGGACGGCAATTCTGGGCCCAGGGCCAGCGCCCAGTCCACCAAGGTTTCCGTATCCGGGCGAGGGTCGAGCACGCGGGCATCGACTTGCAAGCGCAGGCCATGAAATTCCCGCTCCCCCAAGAGGTAGGCCATGGGCACGGAGTCGAGCCTCGCCAGTACTGCCGGCTGCAAGTGCTGCCATTGGGCCTCAGTCAGTGGGGCATCGTCGTGCGCCAGGAGCCAAGCCCGATCTTGCGGGTCACGCCCAAGGCAGTGCAAGACCAAGAGTTGGGCCTCCAGCCGGGGGAGCCCGCCGCGCTCGGCCCAGGCTTGGGCCGCCCCCACCGTGGCGGGGGGAGGGCTCGGGAGGGGGGTCGGATGTCGGCCCATGGCGGTGAGCGTATTCATGCCGCGCCCACTTCCAGGGCGGCGAGTTGCTCGGCCTCGTGGGCTTGGCCCAAGGCGTCAATCACTTCGCCCAAATCGCCCTCCAAAATCAAGGTGAGCTTGTACAGGGTCAGGTTGATGCGGTGGTCAGTGAGCCGGCCCTGCGGAAAGTTGTAGGTGCGAATGCGGTCACTGCGGTCGCCGCTGCCAATCAAGCCCTTGCGCAGCGCCGCGTCTTTGGCGGCACGCTCTTGGCGTTCTTTCTCTTGTAAGCGCGCAGCCAGTACTTGCAGGGCCCGTGCTTTGTTGCGGTGCTGGGAGCGGTCGTCTTGGCATTCGGCCACCAAGCCCGTGGGCAAGTGGGTGACGCGTACGGCGGAATCGGTTTTGTTGATGTGCTGACCGCCCGCGCCACTGGCGCGAAAGGTGTCGATGCGCAAGTCCGCCGGATTCAAGGCCACGGCCGCGCGCTCGTCCGGCTCGGGGAGCACCGCCACCGTGCAGGCGCTGGTGTGGATACGGCCTTGGGACTCGGTGACGGGCACGCGTTGCACGCGGTGGCCACCCGACTCGAATTTGAGGCGACCATAAACGCCCTCGTGCGCGCTCTCGATGCGCAGCACCACTTCTTTGTAGCCGCCGAGTTCGCTGGGCGACTCGCTCACCAGCGTCACCTGCCAGCCTTGACGGTCGGCATATCGGGTGTACATGCGCAGCAGGTCGGCGGCAAACAGCGCGGATTCATCGCCGCCAGTGCCCGCCCGAATTTCCAAAAAGGCGGGGCGTGCGTCATCCGGGTCCTTGGGCAGGAGCATGCGTTGCAGTTCAGCCTCGAGGCTGGCGAGTTCTCGCTCGGTATCGGCCAGCTCCTCGGCTGCCAGTTCAGCCATGCCGGGCTCGGATTGCATCAGCAGCGCCGCTTCACGGTCTCGCGCACGCGCCTGCCAGCGCGTCCATCGCGATGCAATGGCCGAGACCTCGGCGTGCTCCCGCGAGAGCGCCAAGAACTGGGTCATGTCGGATTGGATATCCCCTCGGCTGAGCAGGAAGTCGAGCTCTTCCAAGCGCTGGGCGTAGCGCTCCAGTTGCGCGCGCAAAAAGGCTTTCATGGCCTGGCCTAACGGTTGCCGCGCAAAAAGAAATGCTCGATGGCGTGGCGCGCGCGATCGCGCGCCTGGGGGTCACCGGCGTGCAACTCGGCCAAGGCACCGTGCAACATTTTGTGGCTCATGCTGCGGGCCAATTGGGCGAGCACCGCGTCCACCGGTTCGCCACGGGCGAGTTGGCGCTGCGCTTTGGCCACTTCCTGCGCCTGCCAAGCCTCGGCTTGGGCGTTGAGTTCACGAATGAGGGGCACCTGGCTGCGTTGGTCAAGCCAGTGCACGAAGTTTTGCACCCCGGCGTCAATGATGGCTTCGGCCTGCGCCACCGCGGCCTGGCGATGCGCCTGACCCGTTTGCACGACATCGGCCAGATCGTCCACGGTGTAGAGGTAGATATCTTGCAGCGCCGCCACTTCGGGTTCGATGTCGCGCGGGACGGCAAGGTCGACCATGAACATGGGGCGATGCTTGCGTTGCTTGAGGGCACTCTCCACCGCGCCGAGGCCAATGAGGGGCAAGGTACTGGCGGTGCAGCTCACCACGATGTCAAAGCGGTGCAGGTGCTGCGGCAGCTCGGCCAGGCGCAACACCTCGGCATCAAACTGCTGCGCCAGCTTTTCCCCGCGCTCGAGGGTGCGGTTGGCGATCGTGATGGAGAGGGGGGTGCGCGCGGCAAAGTGGGTGGCACACAACTCAATCATCTCGCCCGCCCCCACAAAAAGGACGCGGCAGCGCGAGAGGTCTTCAAAGAGTTGTGCGGCCAAGCGCACGGCAGCGGCGGCCATGCTGATGGAGTGCGCCCCGATCTCGGTGCTGGTGCGCACTTCTTTGGCTATGGCAAAGGAGCGCTGAAAGAGTTGGTTGAGCGTGGTGCCCAGGGCGCCAGCATCGGCGGCGGCGCGCACGGCGTCCTTCATCTGCCCCAGAATTTGGGCTTCGCCCAGGACCATGGAGTCGAGGCCGCTGGCCACGCGAAAGGCATGCCGGGCGGCATCGCTGGCCTGCAAGGTGTAGACATGTTGGGCCAGCGCCTCCGCGTCGATGCCGCCACTCTGGGCCAGCCATTGCAGGGTTTGCTGGATGGCCGGGGTGTCACCTGCGGCGTAAATCTCCGTGCGATTGCACGTCGAGAGGATGGCCACCTCGTCGTGGGAGGGGCTGAATTGGCGTAGATTGGCCACGCTCGAGCCCATTTCTTCGGGGGCGAACGCAAAACGCCCGCGCAAATCGAGCGGGGCGGTTTGATGATTGAGGCCTAGGGCCCAGACTGCCATGGTGCGAATTATAAAATTGACCCGCCATGGACCTGTTGGATCAACTCTTGCATTTGCTGCACTTTCTGGCCCCCGCTTGGGTCTTGGCCTTGTTATGGGCCGTTTGGGCGCGGTTCTGGCCTCCGGGCCTGCGGACCTGGCCCCGCTTAGGGGCGCTGGGGTTGGGCCTTGTTCAAGGCATTTTGGGCTCTTTGGTGCTCGTGGCCGGCCTGTGGTGGACGGGGCTCGACGGCAAAATGCAAACCTACCTGGGGCTGATCACCCTTCAGGCCCTCTGCCAGTGGGGCTTTTTGCGCTGGGCCTGACGGCCCTTCCCGCAGTGGGGCCGCCCCCCCTAGGGTAATATTCAGACCTAGCGATGCGTCGACTCGCGCCCCCCATTCATGAACGCCCCAAACACCCTTCATCACCTGCTCAACGCTGGCACCGATAGCCCCCGGTTGCGCGAGATTCCGTACAACTACACCTCGTTTTCGGACCGTGAAATCGTGGAGCGTTTGCTCGGCGCCCCAGCTTGGGCCTTGCTCGGGCGTTTGCGGCAAGAACGCCAGACGGGGCGTTCAGCGCGCATGCTCTACGAGGTGTTGGGCGATATTTGGGTCGTGCAGCGCAACCCCTACTTACAAGACGACCTGCTCGACAGCCCCAAGCGGCGCCACCAGCTCGTGGAGGCCCTGCACCACCGCTTGCACGAAGTGGCGCGTCGTCGCACCCCGCAAGTGGATGCCGAGCGTGACCAACTCGTGGGTGAGCTGCTCGCCCAAGCGCGCCAAGCGGTGGAGCGCTTTGCCGCGCAGTTTGAGGCCTTGGCCGATTTGCGCCGCCAAGCCACCCGACTCCTGCGCCGCCATACGGCACACGACAACATCAAATTTGACGGTCTCTCCCGCGTGAGCCATGTGACCGATGCGACGGACTGGCGGGTGGAATACCCCTTTGTGGTGCTCACCCCGGATTCCGAAGCCGAAATGGCGGCTTTGGTGCAGGCCTGCATTCAATTGGGACTGACCATCGTCCCGCGCGGGGGTGGAACAGGCTATACCGGTGGGGCCATTCCCCTGACCTGGAAGAGCGCGGTCATGAACACCGAAAAGCTCGAAGCCATGAGCGAAGTCGAGTGGGTGAGGTTGCCTGGGCTTGACCAGCCCGTCCCCACGGTGTGGACCGAGGCGGGTGTGGTCACGCAACGCGTGGCTGACGCGGCCGAGCGGGGTGGCTTTGTTTTTGCGGTGGATCCCACTTCGGCCGAGGCCAGCTGTATTGGCGGCAATATCGCCATGAACGCAGGGGGCAAGAAAGCCGTGCTGTGGGGCACCGCCTTGGATAACCTGGCGAGCTGGCGCATGGTGACCCCGGACGCCAAATGGCTCGAGGTGGTGCGAATCGGGCACAACTTGGGCAAGATTCATGACGCTGAATCGGCGCGCTTTGAGCTGCGCTATTTCGAGGCCGACGGCAAAACCCCCATTCGCACCGAAACGCTGGATATCCCCGGCCCCTCATTCCGCAAAGCCGGTTTGGGCAAGGATGTGACCGACAAATTCCTCAGCGGCCTGCCCGGCGTGCAAAAAGAAGGCTGCGATGGCTTGATCACCAGTGCCCGCTGGGTGGTGCATCGCATGCCGAGCCATACCCGCACGGTGTGCTTGGAATTCTTCGGCCATGCCCGTGACGCGGTGCCAAGCATTGTGGAAATCAAGGATTTCATGTTCGCCGAGCAAAAGCGCAGCGGCACGGTGCTCGCCGGACTCGAACACCTCGACGACCGTTACCTGCGCGCGGTGGGTTACTCCACCAAAAGTAAACGCGGTGGGCTGCCCAAGATGGTCCTGATTGGGGACATTGCCGGAGACGACCCCGACGCCGTGGCGGCGGCCACCTCCGAGGTGGTTCGTCTGGCCAATGCTCGCAGTGGTGAAGGCTTTGTGGCGGTTAGCCCGGAGGCCCGCAAAAAATTCTGGCTCGACCGCAAACGCACCGCTGCCATCAGCCGTCACACCAACGCCTTCAAGGTCAATGAGGATGTGGTCATCCCCTTGCCCCGCATGGCCGAGTACACCGACGGCATCGAGCGCATCAACATC
>JACCDX010189291.1_pt1 | contig 11201 bp, 18 predicted proteins | sample 7449681 | NCBI WGS metagenome assembly JACCDX01 (sample SAMN15323450, study PRJNA562643) | freshwater metagenome | isolation source: river surface water | place: USA:Blue River Watershed | collected 2017-08-18 | reverse complement strand
CTCAAGAGAAAAATTATTTCTAACATAATCGCTCTGAGCTTGTGAAATTTTTAAATACTGCGGGTATTGAGCATGTACCGCTTCCAAGACCTTAGCGGCATAATCATAATCCACGGTAAACCATTTGGCATCCTTCAATATCCATTGGTTAACCGCGCTCTCGTCTACCTCCGTAAGACTGCCGGGGAGTAATATTGAATTATTTGAATTTAAAAAATCAAGTTGTCCCGACCAGTTCGACGCGATTATAGGTTTTCCTGTAATTCCAAATTCGAGTAAAGGTCTCCCGAAACCTTCCCCTTTAGTAAAAGAGACCATAGCCTTGACCTTAGGATGATGATATAAAATATTCATTTCATCAATACTCAAGTCTCCGTGAAGTAGATATATACTAGGAGGGTTTTTAATATCATCTAATATCGTTGTAATTCTTTTTTCCAACTCATATTTTTCAGGAATACTAGATGAACCCATGCTGGTCTTTAAAATAAGACATGGTTTTTTACTTGCGGGCTTATTAACAAAAGCTTTTGCAAATGTTCTTATTAGCATGCCTACATCCTTTCTATCCTCTCCTAATTTTCCAGATAACCAATGTCCTACAAATAAAAAAGCAAAATCCTCTTTTATTGAACTTATTTTTTTATATAAGGCATCGCTAGAATCACTTTTGCTACGATCATATATCTCTAAATCCAAACCCTCAAATAAAACCTCCATTTGCACTTTGGGATCTAAAGTAAGAGATTTTACGAAGTTTTGAGTTTCAGTATCGTGAACATCATACTTGGATTGTTTAAAAACTTCTAGGGAGTGTTTAGATGTACTTATTACCATATCCATCCTATTAATTCCCTCAATCCAATCAGGAGCACATAGATCAGTTTCAATACCCGCAGTTATTCCTATATTATACTTACCAACTGCTTGAAATTCGTTGGGTATGGTTAATTGCATAAAAATATCAGGTGGTGTTGGTGGCGGGGATTCTACAATGCATTGCGCAACTAGTCTATCCCTTTCTAAGGATAAATCAAGACCTGTCCACGGAGTATTTCCCCACCGAGTAGGTATAATTTGCAAATCATAGTTCTCAGAACCTTTTTTTATAATTGAGTATGCTAAGTCTCTAGCATGATCTCCATACCCTGACCTGGTTTTTACTGGAGCCATAAAGAGTATTATTTTTTTCATATAACCTCGTCCTTAGTTAAAAAATTATCAACAACACCTACATTCATAGGAGCGGTTTGCTTAAAATCAATTTTATTAAATGTATATCTTTCTACAGGATTCCAATTGTCAATCAAATGGTTTATGTACTTGATAAAATTAGAACTCATTTTTTTTGCGCTCATTTGACTTTCATCACCTAACATCCACTCGCGCGCTTTTAATCCTACTTCAACCCTAAAATTAACATCTTGTTCATACCAATAGTATAAACCTTGAGCAACATCCTCATAATTACACCTGTCATCAAAAATATAAGGAGTAACGGGAGAACCTTGTAAAGATCTATTAGATGGAAAAACAGGGTATGCCCATGGCGCACATTTTTTGTATTTTCCAGTATGGTTAGTTGTGAACGTACTATCAAATACAATCCAATTACCTTTATCATCCTCAAATCTACATTGATCCTGTAATCCCCCTGTTACGTTGTTAACAATGGGAGTTCCTGCCATTAATGATTCAGCGCCGGATAGTCCGAAGCCTTCGTTAGAAGCAATATTCAATGTAACATCTGCTAAATTATAATAATAGTTTAAATGTTGGGTTGATATTTTAGCATCAGAAAAAACAATAGTACATTCGGGAGCAATCGCTCTCTTTACCTCAGCAAGATCTGTACCATTATCATCTCTAACTTGAGTGTGCATGAAAAGACATGGATTAGCTTGGGGGTTGGATATTCTTGCTAAACGTACGAACTCCTTAAAGGCTAATATAACATCTCCTGGTTGTTTTCTTCTTATATTTCGATTGTTCCAAAAAACAATAAAATCACATTTGTATTGAGTTTTAAAGTTAGTTTTAAATTTAATAAACTCCTCATAATCAGAATCTTGAGTATCTATAGGTCTAAAATATTTACTATTAATTCCATGAGGAACGTACGCAACGTAAACGGGATTACTACTATACATTTATATCAATAACTTTTATATGGTGATTTAATAAAACATTTTTATGTATATTATGAGATTGTTTGGATATACCCATTATTAAATCACAACTGGCATAAGAGGCAATATTATAATTTGGAAAAGGCAAATCATCCCAAATACTATAATAAACTATAGGGCATTGTTGTCTTACCTCATTTTCTATAGCATAGAGCCATTGCCAGTATCGGGGATCCGTAAAATGCACCACCGCATCAGGCTCTATATCAGATAGAAGTTTTCTTAAAATAGTAGCATCACCGTAACCATCCCATGGAATTATTTTTACATTAGCATGATCAATATTCAATTCTCTGTTAACATCTTCGGATACATCAAATATCTTACCTTGATCAGGATGTCCTATTGCAGAACCTAATTGAATCCAGTTAAACTCAGCAGCAGAGCCTACTACAAATTCGCGACTTGCAGTTCCCACACCTGAATGTAATCTTAAATCATCAGACAATAAAAGCAGAGTGCGTTTAGAATTCTTAGGTTTGATTGCGGAAAAATCTCCCATAATTACTATAACTTTTAAAAAAATAAAATAACTTTCCTTTATAAATATGGAAACTATTCATTTAAAATCACACATGGTATGTGAATTTTTTCCTTTTCTGCTTTTTTTATTATAGAATTAATAAACACATCTGAGGCGTTATTATCCTGAAAAATAATAAGCTTATCACAATCCTTGATTAATGCATTATATCTGGTGGCAAAATTACCAGTATGAAAACCCTTAGAATATCTATAATAAGGAAATGCACTGTATATATTGTGAGCGGTGTGGAAGGGGTTATATTCAATATAACCAAATCCTAAATCTAGTGTAAGTTTTTTAATGGTTAAATCTCCCGTGAAACCATTTCCCGCGCCGAGAACTGTAATATAATTTGGAAGTTGTTGAAGCTTTAAAAAAAAATTACGAATCATGCCTGTGTTCTGATAATTTCCAGAACTAATCATCCCCAATTTTAAAGGGTGCAGTTTTAAGTCTCTTATTCGCTGGGCATAACTCATCGTTATCCTTGAATTCACAGTATTTACAGTTGATGTGTTTTTCTCCTGATATAGCATGATATTCATTATTTAAATTATAAGAACCGTCTTGATTAAAAGCATGAGATACAAAAGAATTAAGTTTAGATGTAGCTTTGTTAATAGAAACTTTACCTTGAGCCGGAATGAAATTTTGAACTCGTTTAACAGGAAAAGCGGCGTTTTCAAAAACCTTGCGTTTAACGATAAAAAATTCAACCTCGATATTTTCTAGAGGTAAATTATATTTTTTGCTAAAATAATGTTTATACAGCATTACTTGGGCTATCTTTTCAGGATCCTTTTTTTCCTTATCTGTCCAACCTCTAGTACTAGTCTTAATATCAAATATACGAATTCTATTAAAAATTTTATCATAGATTACTAAATCTAAATATGCTACCAAGTAGATATTGAGATTTACCGAAGGATCCGCAAGCATATGTATTGGGACTTCAATGCCTAAAAGTACATGATCCTTAGTAGAAAAATAAGCAACCCGTCTTCTCTTCAACCACTGCAATATTGCGCACCCATCTTCCCAGAAAGCCAAGAGATCTTCAGGTGTTGAAAAATGTTTGCCATCAACAGCCTTTAATTCTTTAGCATAATTAAACATTAATCGTTGTTTAAGATGCAAATTTAGGTCAAGGGCATCTGCCTCTTTTACGGAATGATCAAACAATAACGTCAAGTAATGTTGTAATGTCTCATGCAGACTTGTGCCAAAAACAGTATGAATACTTGGTGTATATGTTCTTAATTTTTTAGCATAGGCCAGTTCCCAACTTTTAGGGCATTTCTGATACATGGAATATTGCGTATAAGAAATACTTTTTTTATTTTCATAAGATACCCCTTTGGCGATTTGCTCCTTTATTACCTGCTTAAGAGCCCCGATGTTCTCTGCTAATGTACTCATTTTTTATTTTTAATAATAAAAATAACTGCTCAATAAAAATAGATTGCATAGTTTTAAAATGTTCAATATCAGGTGCTATCATCTTCAATTTTTCACTGTACACTATAGAATCCATAATTTCCTGTTCCAAATGAACACACCATTGTATAGGAGAGAGGTCCTGCCGTTCCATCGAAATACCGTACTTTGCTAAACCTACGGCAGCTCGATTTTGCAAATGTGTTACAATATAAGATGTAAGTTCAGGAAAATCGTCCCTAAAATTACTATTTAGATGCATACAAATAGCATCCTCAATCTTACTCATTTGACAATATCTTTTCAAGCATGGAAGGATCAGGCAGTCCCTCACCACTTACAGTTCCACAATCCATGCACCTGAATAGTTGAATAGGTACAATTTGATCATGAGGGGCTCCTACCAATACTTTATTGATTTTCTTTAACACAATTACTTGTTCAAATATTACCCCATCACATTCTAAACATTTTACAGTCTCCTGATCAAGAATATTTACTGACATATTTGCTTTTGATGGTCCCTGATTACCTGCGGTCTGACCATCTAATCCGATAAGTTTTCCCATATTAATTTAACGTTTTTGTATTGCATCAATAATTTTTTTCACCTGTTCCTTTGTATCGTAGTACAAGTCATCAACATCTCCGATTGCTACACTCCAATTATCATTTTCCACTTCATCCGAACACTCAACTGTAATAAGATCTAATCCTCCCCCTAATGGATATACCATATAATAAACATTAGGATCATCATCAAGCTCCTCAATTACAAAGCCTAAATCAATCAAGTCTTGTTTTGTCATATTAGTTTATTTTTTATTATTAAATTCTTTATAGATAGAATGTCCTCACAAAAGACTCTAATCGGTCAGCAGCCTCATTCGCGGTATGCCCATCATATACGATGGTCAGAATCTCTACTTCCTGCACGTGAAACAAATCCCAGTATTTTATCTTATAATGATTACTAACCTGCCCGGTTGGTAAATCTGCTATGACTATAAAATAACTTCCCCCAAAACATAACTCTCCATCATTATGCCGAATAGATTTTTGAACTTTAAATCCACGATTACAAAGTTCATTAAATGCTATGGCATTATATAACATCCTGTATTGATAGAGTTCGTTAAAGGTGTGATATCCATCAGAAATCTCCCCTCTGTCTTCAAAGTAATTAGTTTCATCTGCTATTCTAGCCATTCTTATTAACTTTTTAAAATGAAATAACATATATTAATGCCCATCTCTGAGATTGTAAGCTAATTGAGGAGGCGCTTTCAAAGTAACGCCTGGTAATTTGGTTGTATTCTCCATTATATCTCTTATAATTTCCAGTGCGTCATGAGCATATTCTTCCTTAATTTCAATGACTAACTGGTCATGAATTTGAGCAACAACCAACCCATCCCATCCTCTTTTTTGCAATTCATTATTGATTCTAAGGGCTGCTCTATTCACAACGCTAGCGGCGAGTGATTGTATTTGAAAATTCAAACAGTTATTTAATGCATTACGATAATCTAAGTACAAGTTTTTAACCTTTTCCTCACCTGCGGTTCGACTTAGTTCCTTGCGAAATCTAAAATTCTCAATTTGCGAGCCATAAAGATCATACACTTGTTTTCCTCTTTCAAGATGTCGAATACGGCCCAGCATGTTCTTGATATACCCGTTATTCTTAAAAAATTCACGAGAACTTTCAAGCCAGTTTTTTACCCCTGGAAAACCATGAAGATAGGCATCTCTAAGTTTTTCACCTTCCTTAGGTGAAACTCCAATACTCATTGCAAGTGCATACCCTGACATACCGTAAGGAATACCTAGAGAATATGCTTTTGCTTTTTGGCGAGCGGGGGCATTAACCTTTTTTAGAAAATTTGGAGCTTTTTTATCAGCAGATACATTAGGTATTTTTTCAGTTCGAATTGCAACAGTACTATAAAAATCATAGCCTTTGTCAAATATCTCTTGCAGATTAGTATCATCTGAGATACTTGCAAATATATGAGGTTCTAGAGATTCATAGTCCGAATCTATAAAAACATACCCGGGGCGCGCTTTAAAAAAAGCTCTAATTAAATTGTTATAATGGATAACTGTAGGATCACCCTCACCATCCTCTTTAGGTCGAGGTAGCTGTTGAAGGTCACTTCCGTATCTCCCTGACACAGTTCCATGCTGTTTAAAATAAGGATAAAATACTCCCTCTTCGTGAGATCTTAAAAAACGATCAATATAGGTAGAATTAATTTTAACAAACTTGTTATAAATTCGCAACTTCTCAGCCCATTTGTGCTCACCACTAATACTTTCAATAAAATTATCATCGAACTTAGCTTTACCTCCTTTTGTTTCAGACTTAGGCTTCATACCAAGGAAATTAAAAGCAATCTCGCTCAGGTGCATCTTTGATTGTATATTTATTAAAAAACCTTCATTATCTTCCTTCCACAACTCAATACTAACCTTCAACAGATCAATAGGTTCTAAACCATGTTCACTTTTTGGATCCAGTAGAAAAGATTTTACAGGACTATCTTTTAATTTTTCAATACTAGCCTTGTTAGGTTTATCTATACCTAAATTATACATCTCGATAAGCTTTTTTGCAAATTTGCCTTTATTCGAAGGCGGGTATTTTTCAAAATAAGCTTTTTGAATGATCCAGTCCTGTATTGGTTTAATAGAGGTTAGCTCATCATTAATCTCCTCTCTTAATCTTTCTAATTCTTTTTCAATCTGTACTTTAGTATCTTCAATTAGTTTCAGATCTAACATGATGCCTCTTCGTTCCATAGGAACGGTAACACCTTTATATATAGGCATTACCTCTTCAAGGAAGAAAAAATCTGAAAGACCCTCCTTTTTAATTCTATCTAAAATTAAAAACGCCAATCTAAAAGTAAGATCGGTATCAGCGCAAGCATACTTTGAAAGGACTTCAAAATCTGCCTTAAAAATTTGATAATCTGATTTAGTTGTACTTCCGCCATTCTTTACAATACTTGCTTTTAACTCTAGTTGTTCTTGATTTGCTTCCTTTTCAACATCAAGACCTAATTCTTCCTGATACATTTGAGCAATGGATTTTAATCCAAAAGGATTACCAAATCCAAATGCGCCTTCTTCCTGAATAGTATGGGTACCCAGCAATGTTTCAATCCACAATTGAGGCAATAAGTCAATCCCGTAATTAGATAAAATTATAGAAGTATCAAATGCACCATTATGCATTATCAACTTTTTATTCTTAGTTTTCAGTAATTCATAACATAACCTTAACCACTCATGATTAGTTTTACCTTCAATACTCAATGTATCAAAGCCATTGATTTCGGTATTCCATTTTAATGTAGGTAAATAGAAGCCATTTCCAGGTTGTGTAGTAAATGATCCCCCTATAATGGTATCACAACGGGTATTTACACCTGTTGTTTCGGTGTCAACGGCTACATACTCCGAATTGTTTAAGGCATCATACAACTCCTTAAGATCATTTTTAGTAAGAACCGTTATATATTTTTTTTTAATCGAAGTAGAATTCTGCATAACTTTTTCTTAAAAATAACTTATTTTTAAAGTTTTTTAGACAGTTCGATATTTTTATAAAATTCCGCGCGGGCTTCAGGTTTATCCATAAAACAACCTGAAAGTTTAGCTGTTTGCATTGAAGCACCAATATGCTTTATTCCCCGACAGTAAACACAAGCATGAGTTGCATTTATCATTACTGCAACACCTATGTTGAGCTTACAAATTTCATTTACAGCGTTGTGAATGGCAACTGTCAATTGTTCTTGAATTGCGCCGCGGCGAGCATAATGCTCTACAATCCGATTGAGTTTAGACAGTCCTATAACCTTCCCATTTGCACTGGGCACGTAAGCGATATTAACTTCTCCTAAAATTGGTTGATGATGATGGCTGCACATCGATGTTAAAGGGATGCCTGATTCCTGTACTATACCATTATATCCATCCGCTGGAAAAGCAGTAACATCGGATAGAGCATTATACCTTCCAGCCCAGAGATCTCTAACATAAGCCTTTGCAACACGCCTAGGTGTATCTTGTGAATTAGGATCATTTTGCCAATCTACTCCTAAAGCAGTAAGAAAATCTCCAAAAATTTTAGAAGCATTATCTATTATTTGTTGTTTTTCCTCTTCCGATAGTGAAACATTAGGATCTCCTAGTGCAATCATTTTATCATAGAGAAATGTAGATATTCCGTTTGCAAAGCCTGGATTTGTATTTTCAATCATTATTTTTTTGTTTTAATTCGCAAATTAGTTGCCACAATAAAAAAAGTCCTACAATAGCTGCAAGGTCTCGCATAGCCTCAAAAGTAGTCCAAGTTTCAAGTCCAATAAAAATAGATAGAGTATTCCACACTAAACTTAAAACAAAACCGGAAACTACAAAAAAACCCGCAGCCATAAAAAAAGCAAGAATTTTTCTAAATTTTGAGGCTTTCTCAATTGGAAAATTTTCCTCACTATTAATAAAAGCTTCTAATTTATTTTTAAAACTCTCCATATAAATCATATTTTTTAGGTTCAGGTTTAGTAATTTCGATTTCCACCATATTAATTCGGTAGATCAAACCGCCTCCTTTTAATGGCGCCAATCTATAATCGCCGTGATAATTATTGCGACGCATGTACTCACTCATAGTTTCAACTATTCCTTCAATTACCTCATCAGAAAGAGGTCTACCGGTAGGATCCGACAATGCCCACCTATCTCCCGGTGGTTTACGAATCGCAATTATTTCATTAACTTCTTCAATATTTTTAAGACGTTCCGTTTCCATAAATAACTTTTTGAAAGGCTAAATTATATACATAAAGAATACTATTACATTGCAATTTTTCTTGTAAAAGTTGAGCGGTTCTCTCAACCTCATTCCTCATAAAAAATTGAGATGCCTCCTGCAAAATTAGCTCTATTTCAAGTAGATCATCATTACTAATGATCCTTGCTTTTTTGTTCATATAATTTATATAATTGTAAAACATCACCATCGAAATCAATTTCGCCCCTTTCCATAGATGGCCATAAATCTATAGAAAATAATCTATATAGTTCAGTACGTAGCTCCTCTAGTTTAGCATCTTCCTTTTCATGCATTTCCTCTGTTAACTTCAATTTACGTACATTCTTCATGCGGGTTTCATCTCTAATGTTTTCCGCAAGAGTTAATTCAGAACAACCTTTGTACTCAGTACGTACACGTGCTATAATTTGTTCGATATCCCTATCTACCTGATTTAATGCTTTTTTAAAAGAAAAACTAAAATTATAATCCCCATGTTTTATCTTATCAAGGAGGGTATGTTGTTTACCTTTTAGAGGACGAACCTCGCTATCCATCCCAGATTTCCACCACTGAAAGCGATTAAATCCCATATCAACCTAATAGTAAATTTTTATTATTTGAATTGTTAGATTCTCCTAGGTCAAGATTTTTAATATAATTTCTCAACCATTGACCTAACAATTGATCATTAGGTTCTTGTTGAACCTTTTGTATTAAAATAAGGAGTAATTGTTCTTTTGTCATGTTATATAATTTTAATAATTAATCAATTTTATTATCTACAAGATGTTCTTTAACATAAATACGAAGCCATTTTCCTAGCTTCTCATCATCTATTTCTTCTTCTGCCTTATTAAGTACTGTACTATAGAAAACAGCTTTTAAGTTCATAGATTTTATAACCTGTTCAAAGGTATTAGGATCTAACTTGAAGGTGTTGAGATCGTTCATAGTAAATTAATTATATGTTTAAAATTTGAATTTGGTTATTAACATGTGACGGATTTTTTTTTATGTACCTTTATTAGAAAAAATCACTCGTGATGAGGAGTTACTTTTTGACCGCCCCACTGTAATCCATCATAGGAAACTGTCTCAAAAGTATCTACATTTAAAAATACTCCCCATCCAAATTCCGTTTGGTAGAATACTTCATTATCGTTTAACTTCTCAATCCTTTCTAAACTTTCATTAGTATTCTTACTTTTACCGTAATACTTGACCTCTCTCTTATTGGTTAATGAAAATTCCATCTCCCTGCCATAACCTGTTAACTTAATTTTTTCAGGCAATCCTTCCCTATTCATAATTCTAGTATGATTTTAATACTTACTCTAATTCTTATACGTCAAGAGTTTTATCCCAGGCACTAATATGAAGACGTGTCAATCCTGTAAATCTGTATTTCTTAGCCATTTCTAAAACAAATTGCGTTCTTTCATGGAAGTTAGCCTGATCATCCAGTCCGGGCATACAGATTACATTCTTGAGCGGTATATTAAAAGGAGTAACAAAGTCTCTGAATAGCTCTTTTACATCCTCTTCTGTAGAGATTACAAATTTAAATTGATAATTAGGATGTTCCATGATGCGTCTGATAGCATCCGGTACGATACGCTGCTTCTCGGTCATACCTGAATTAGACAATTTAGGAGAGCAGTTTATCTGACTTAAAGTATTCCATAATTTATCTCCGATATACACCGTGCCATTAGTCTCTATTTCATAGTAAGGTTGAAAGATTTGCGGGTCTGAAATATTAGTCCAGTAGTAAGTAAAGTTAGCAATAGCCTCTTGATGACCTTTAATAGTAGGCTCTCCTCCAGTCCAAATGATATGTATACTACCATTTAGAATATCATCATACACACCCTGCTCTTTCCAACTATTAATCAGATGTTGAAATTCCATATCTTCACCTCTCCATAGCCATTGACTTGTAGAATCACAAGTCCAGGTAGCTTTACCTTCCTGATGTAAATCTCCTACAAATATCTCTCCATTCTCAAGTGTTTTCTCTTTGAGAAGTTTATTGGCAAACTGACGAGAAAATCCGCAAGTAAGATTACATAATCCCAATCTTACAAAGTAGGAAGGTACTCCACTACTCTTACCCTCTCCCTGAACAGAATAAAAATGACTGGATACCAATAACTTAAGTGGATCTATTTTTGACATAATTTTTATAAATATTATTATATTGTAATTTCTACTCAAT
>JACCDX010289406.1_pt1 | contig 11202 bp, 9 predicted proteins | sample 7449681 | NCBI WGS metagenome assembly JACCDX01 (sample SAMN15323450, study PRJNA562643) | freshwater metagenome | isolation source: river surface water | place: USA:Blue River Watershed | collected 2017-08-18 | reverse complement strand
GTTCTTAACTTAACATCTTTAATGGCTATCTTTTCTTGTCTAATTTTTCGATTCACCATTTGTTCTAACTTCTCTTCATCAATGTCTTTGCCCCAACTTAAAATACGCTCTACTTTGATTTTATTTAAATAAGACTCCATCCCTTTTATCAATCCATAAAAAGCCACCTCGGCAGTATTAGGTATATAAGAGAAGATGGTATTTTTTAAGTCTTTTTCAATTCTATCCAATACAATTTTACTCAAGTGGTTGCCTAAAGCAATACGCTCACGATATATTTTTTCATCACTACCTCTAGAAAAATAAATTCTTTCGAAAGAACATGCGCGACGTTCTTTGGGCGCTAATATTTGTTCAATAGAATAATTACCCGCATCATCTATGATTAAAGCAGATCCTGGCATAAGTTCCAATACCTCATTTTCACCCACATTGAAAGTGGTTCTAATAGAGGCTCTTTCACTTGCTGCAACAATTACCTCCCCATCAATATAATAATAAGCAGGACGAATGCCATTTGCATCACGCATAATAAAACTATATCCGTTTCCAATTAAACCTCCAATGGTAAATCCACCATCAAATAAAGGAGCAGCTTTCTTCAATACATTGACAATATTGGGTTCATTGGGATGCAAACCCTCTTCTTCCACTAAGAAATGATGAATCACTTCCATCATGGCTGCTAAATCACTTTGCTTTTCAAAAGCTCCTGGGTCAAAATTTATTTTTTGGAACAATTCATCTGTGTTCACCAAGTTGAAATTACCAGCCAAAGCAATATTTTTTCCAGGAACTAAATTTCTTTTGATAAATGGATGACAAAACTCAACATTGTTTTTACCCTGTGTGCCATATCTTAAATGTCCTAATAATATCTCTCCCATAAAAGGAAGATGACCTTTCATTAAACCTGGATGCTTAGTAATATCTGGTTGGAATTTTTCTAATTCTTGAATTTCTAAACCAATCTTATAAAATAAATCGGCAATTGGTTGCGAAGCGTTGCTTCTTAATCGGTATAAAAATGGATTACCTGGTTCGATATTTAATTTGAGTGTTGCTAAACCTGCACCATCTTGACCACGATTGTGCTGCTTTTCCATCAATAAGTACAATTTGTTCAATCCATAAGTAACCGACCCTCTAGTTTGTAAATAATAAGAAAGTGGTTTACGAAGTCGGATAAAAGCTAGCCCACATTCGTGTTTAATCTCGTCACTCATTGAAGTAATTCTTAATTAACCTTGGTAATATTATTCGCTACTTTATTCCAGTCTGTCAACTCTTTACAAGCACTGTATTCTGGATCTAAATATATAAAATAATTGTTGATGTGCTCTTTAAACCATGTTTCTAAAGCTTTTGATTTCTTTTCTTCTAAAGCTCTAAATGACACTTTATTATAGTCTTCTTTTAAATTTTCTTTATGAGGGGCAGAAATTTCTTTAAAGTAAATTAAACGAACTGTTTTTCTTCCTCTTTCGTCCAAATAAACTTGTGGTTCAGATATTTCACCAGGTTTCATATTCTTTACCACCATAATCATATCCTTATCTAATTGATCCAGATTAACATAAGCAGATCCATCATTACCTGTTATAGCACCACCGCTAAACTTACTACCATCATCGTCACTATATTTATTCACTGCTTCACCAAATATTAATCTGCCGGCAAGCACTTCCTTTTTTACACTATCCAATAATTTCTTAGTGTCATTGATTTCATCATTGGTAATAGGAGGTATTCTTAAAATATGCTTTACCACGGCATCATCTCCAGATCTTGAAATCAATTGGATTAAATGGTAGCCAAATTTTGATTTAATGGGTGCAGAAATTTGACCTTCTTTTAATCTAAAAGAACCCGCCATAAAAGCTGGATCAAAGTTTCTTTCATTTCTATTTAAATTATACTGACCTAAATTTTCTTTAGCGCCTGGATCTTCTGAATACAATTTCACTAATTGATCAAAAGTATTTATACCTGCTTCGATTTGTTTTCTGTAACCCAATAGTTGACTGATAACATACTCTTCAATATCTCTATTAGCTTTTGGATGAACTACAATTTGAGCAATGGAAACCTCACTTTCATAAATTGGAAGACTATCTTTAGAAATCTTATCATAATATAATCTTACTTCGTTTGGCGTGATTTTTATTTTCTCAACAATTTTTTCTTGCATGTCCTGCGCCAATTTTTGCTCTTTAATAGGAATTCGGAAATCTTCTTTTAATTGAAAAATAGATTTACCTGCAATTTCTTCTAGTGCTTCCTTGGAACCAAATTCAGACATGAATCTTCTGATTTTAGTATCAATCATGTTTTCAACTTCTTCTTCAGTTACCACTAAAGAGTCTTTTTCTGATTGCAATACCAAGGCTTTTCTAATTAATTGACCTTCTAGTACCTGACAAGCTGTTGGTAGAATAGTGCCTTCCTGACCTTGTGATTGTCTTTTAAAGTCTGCAATGGCGTTATCAATATCCGACTTTAAGATATACTTGTCTCCTACCGCACCTATAATTTTATCTGCGATTACTTTTTTAACCTGCGCTTGCGCAATAACCGATATAGTTAAAAATAAAATACTTAAAACAACGCTATGTAATTTCATTCAATTTAAATTAGTATACAAAGTAAAAGCACCTGGGCGTTTAACCCAAGTGCTATTTCTTAATTTTATTATAAAGTACGTTTTACTTCCTCTTCTTCGAAGGCTTCAACAATATCACCTGCTTTTAAGTCCGCAAAGTTTTTAATCGTTAAACCACATTCCATATTAGAAGACACTTCTTTAACATCATCCTTGTAACGCTTCAAGCTGCCCAATTCAGCTGCTTGACCTTCTCCTTTTGGATACTCAACAATACCATCTCTAATAATACGGATTTTGCTATTTCTAGAAATCTTACCGTCTAATACATAACAACCAGCAACAGTTGCTTTATCAAACTTATATACTTCTCTAACTTCTACATTGGCAACAATCTTCTCCTGAATCTTTGGCTCCAACATACCTTCCATCGCGCTCTTGATTTCATCAATAGCGTTATAGATAATTGAATACATTTTAATTTCAACACCTTCTGCTTCTGCCAATTTATTCGCTTGCATACTTGGTCTTACATTAAAACCAATTATAATGGCATCAGAAGCTGCAGACAATAACACATCTGATTCAGAAATTTGACCTACCCCTTTTAAAACTACTCTTACTGCAATTTCTTCTGTAGATAATTTTTGTAATGAGTCACTTAAGGCCTCCACAGAACCATCCACATCACCTTTGATGATAATATTTAATTCTTTGAAGTTTCCTAAAGCCAAACGACGACCAATCTCGTCTAAAGTAATATGTTTTCTTGTTCTTAAACCCTGCTCTCTTAATAATTGAGCGCGCTTGGTTGCTAATTCTTTTGCTTCCGCTTCATCATCGTATACTTTGAATTTCTCACCAGCTTGTGGTGCACCATTCAAACCTAAAATCACCACTGGTGTTGAAGGTGGGGCTACATCAATTCTTTGATTACGCTCATTGAACATTGCTTTAACACGACCATAGAACTGACCTGATAAAATTAAATCACCTTGACGTAATGTTCCATTTTGTACTAAGATGGTTGCAACATATCCACGCCCTTTATCTAAAGAAGCTTCAATAATGGTTCCGGTTGCTTCTCTATTTGGATTAGCTTTTAAATCTAAAATTTCAGATTCTAATAAAACTTTTTCTAATAAAGCGTCTACATTCAAACCTTGTTTAGCAGACAATTCTTGGTTTTGGAATTTACCACCCCAAGCTTCTACTAAGATATTCATTTGAGATAACTGCTCGTATATTTTTTGAGGATTCGCTCCGTCTTTATCAATTTTATTCACCGCAAAAATCATTGGAACATTTGCAGCTTGTGAGTGACTGATTGCTTCTTTTGTTTGTGGCATCACCGCGTCATCAGCAGCCACCACAATAATAGAAATATCTGTTACTTTAGCACCACGAGCACGCATAGCTGTAAAGGCTTCGTGACCTGGTGTATCTAAGAAAGTAATTGCTTTTCCATTGGGTAAGGTTACTTCGTAAGCACCAATATGTTGAGTGATACCACCGGCTTCACCTGCAACCACATTTGCATTACGAATATAATCTAGTAAAGAAGTCTTACCGTGATCCACGTGACCCATGATGGTTACAATTGGAGGACGCTCTACTAAATTTGCTTGATCTTCTGCTTCTTCTTCCTCATCCATTTCTTCTGCTTCTTCTAATCCAACAAATTCCACTTCAAATCCAAATTCACTTGCAACCAATTCAATAACCTCTGCATCTAAACGTTGGTTAATAGATACCATGATACCCAAGTTCATACACTTGCTAATGATATCAGCAAAGCTTACATCCATCAAACTTGATAATTCACTCACTGTAACAAATTCCGTTACTTGTAATTTGTTATCTTCTCTTAATTCATTGTTTTCGTTTTCTGCAGCTTCTTCTCTTCTAGCTCTTCTGTATTTAGACTTCAAACTCTTACCTCTACCACCTTGGCCAGATAATTTAGCTTGTGTTTCTTTGATCTTATCTTGAATTGCTTTTTGATCAATTTCTTTTTGCTCTGCAGTTTGTGGTGCATTTCTTCTGCCACCACCCGCTTGCCCTGGTCGATTGTTAGGACGATTTCCTTGATAACCTCCACCTTGTGGACGATTTCCTTGGTATCCACCTCCTCCTTGAGGACGGTTTCCACCAGCTTGTTGCTGTTGACCACCACCACCTTGAGGACGATTGCCACCACCTTGAACTGGTATACGTTTGCGTACACGTTTTTCCTCTTGACTCAATGGCTTTGGACGCGTGTCGCTATTGATTGGCAAATCAATTTTTCCTAAAATGGTAGGACCTGTTAATTTATCGGCTTGAATATTGGTAATCTCGCCATGCACATTTTCTGGTGCAATAGAATGATCTTCTGGAGGCGCAGGTGTCGCTTCTTTTGTAGCTTTTGTTTTCTTTGCAGAAGACTTGGTTTCACCATCAGCTGCTTTCGCAGCATCTTCCACTTTAGATGTTTCCGCTGTAGGCTCAGCAGCTTTCTTAGTTGTTTTCTTTGGTCTTGTAGATGAATCGATTAATGATAAATCTATTTTATTCACCACTTTAGGCGCTTCTACTTCTGGAGCCTCAATTTTTACAGACTCTACAGGAGCAGCAGGCACTTCTTTGGTTTCAGCCGCCTTCACTACTTTAGTAGGTTTAGGCTCTGCAGCAACTACTTTTTTATCAGCAGCAGCACCTTTTGGCAACTCCACATGATCTGCTTTATTTTTTGCAACCTTATCACTTTGGAATTCTGCTTGCAAAGCATAATACTGATCTTCAGTTAATTTAGCTGTTGGCTTTAGGTCATCCTTCGGAAAACCTTTTTTGCTCAAGAATTCAATCAAGGTATCTTGACCGATGTTAAATTCTTTAGCTGCTGCTAACAGTCTTGGTAGTTTCAATTCTGACATTCTATTGTTTTTTGCCCCGATTTGACGGGACTAGTAACCTAATACAAATATACTTCTAATTCAAAGGCTATTCACCTTTGTCAAACTCTTCTTGTAAGATTCGACGAACTTCTTCAATCGTTTCTTTTTCTAAGTCTGTTCTTCTCTCTAATTCTTCAGCGCTTAATTTTAATACGCTTCTTCCTGTATCACAACCCACACGCTTAAATTCATCAATTACCCATGGCTCAATTTCATCTGTAAACTCGTCCATATCGATATCAAATTCTTCTAGTACTTCTTGATCTTCTCTATAAACATCTAATTCGTAGCCAGTTAATTCAGAAGCCAATTTGATATTCACCCCTCTACGACCAATCGCTAGAGAAACTTGATCAGCTTGTAAATACACTTCTGCACGTTTTGTTTCTGAATTGATGTTCATGAAACTAATTTTTGCAGGAGTTAATGAACGCTGAATTAATAATTGAGTATTGGTAGTAAAATTGATTACATCAATATTTTCATTCTTTAATTCTCTAACAATTCCGTGAATACGAGAACCTTTCATACCCACACAAGCACCTACTGGATCGATACGATCATCGAAAGATTCAACTGCTACTTTAGCACGCTCTCCTGGTTCACGTACAATTTTCTTAATGGTGATTAAGCCATCAAAAATTTCTGGAACTTCAATCTCTAATAATTTAGCTAAGAACAATGGATTAGTTCTTGATAAGATAATTACTGGAGTATTATTTTTCATATCTACTCTAGCAATAACCGCTCTGATATTTTCACCTTTTTTGAAAAAGTCTTGTGGAATTTGTTCAGTCTTAGGTAAAATCAATTCATTACCTTCTTCATCTAATAACAATACTTCTTTCTTCCATACTTGATAAATCTCTGCGTTAATAATTTCACCGATTCTATCAGAGTATTTTTTCACCAAAGCATTTTTCTTTAAATCATTGATACGAGATGCCAATGTTTGCTTTGCAGCTAAGATAGCACGACGACCAAAATCATAAATATTTACTTCTTCTAACAATTCTTCACCGATCTCAAAGTCAGGCTCTATCTTGATTGCATCAGAGTAAGAAACTTCAGCTAATGGATTGTCCACATCGTCATCAGGTCTGATTTCACGACGACGGATAATTTCCAAGTCACCTTTTTCAGCGTTAACAATAACGTCAAAGTTTTCGTCACTTCCGTATTTTTTTCTCAATAAAGTTTTAAATACATCTTCTACAACTTTCATCATCGTAGGACGATCTATACTTTCTGCGTCTTTAAACTCTTGGAACGCTTCTATCAAATTTATACTTGCCATAACATAATTTTTTTTCAAGCCATTTGCTTGATGATTTGTTAAAATTGAATTTGAACTATAGTTGATTTAATATTCTCAAATGGTATTAATAATTGTTGAGTCACTGCTTTCTTTCCTTTCCCTTCTGTAAACTCAATAATAATATCTTCTTCTGCCACAGTAGTCAATACACCTTCTTTCACCGTTTCGTCATTTAATGTAACCGCCACTTTTCTTCCGATATTTTTGGTGTACTGTCTTTTAAACAATAAAGGCTCATCCACACCAGGAGAAGATATTTCTAAAGCAAAATCACCTTCTGGAAACCAAGCTGCTTCTTCAATGGCTTTGTATAATTTTCGGTTAAAATAGATGCATTTTTCAATAGGCAATCCATTATCGCCATCTAGGAATACTTTAATAATATGCCCAGGCTTCACCTTAATATATACCAAGAAATAATTGGGCTCCTCTGCCAACAGTGGTTCCAATATTTCTAATACCCTTGCTTTTAAGTCGTTTACTTCCATGTTTAAAAAAGAAGAAGGGAACGACTTCGTTCCCTTCATTTCTCTGCTTATTCTGGAACAAAGGTAATAAAACGGGATGAAATAACCCAATAATATTGCCTATAGCTGTATTTTTGTGCCATGATGAAGATGTTATTATATGGCTTATTAATCTATTTCTTATACAAAGTCATCTTTGAAATAGTAGTACCAGTGAGCAGAGGGGTAAAATCGGTTCGCCAAAATATGGAGCAAATGCAGGCAGCTGCTAAAAAAGCTCAGGAGCAACATAATGCCCATTACCAGCAACAACAAACGCAGGCAAATAAGCCCAAAGTGGAGACGGCTGATGCAGAATATATTGATTTTGAAGAAGTTAAGAAGAAATAAGTCTTAAAAGTCCCCTTTAATTAATTAAAAGGTCTTTTTCTACCCGCATACCTGGCTGGAGATATAAAACCTGCAAGCCAATAGACGCAGCAGCAATGATATTGGGCTCATTATCATCAATGAAAATGGTTTCTTCTGCTTTTAACCCTTCTTTATCCAAAATAAACTGAAAAGAGGCTGGATCAGGCTTTCTTTGACCCATTTTATGGGAATAATAGGGTGTTTTGAAGAGATTTTCGAAATTTCCGCCTATTTCACGCTCAAATTGTGGGATAAATTGATCGTAATGAATCTGATTGGTGTTGGAATACAAAAAAGTAGCATATCGACCATTATGGGCTTTTACCCAATCAATACTCTCTTTTCTATAACCTACTAATAAGGCATTCCAAGCATCCATAATTTGCTGATGCGTTAGATTTAAGTTATAAAGCGTATTGAATCCTTTGCAAAATTCAGTTTCATTAATTAGCCCTTTTTCAAGATCAAAAAATATTTGATCAGATTTATTTAAAGTAAAATGATTTTCAAAGTTGGGCACACCTAATTGATCAAAGGCATCATACATTTTTACGAAATCAATATCGTACAACACATTGCCTAAATCAAAAATTAAATTCTTAGTATTGGACATAAAGTGATTATAAACTTTGATGAAGATAAATCAAAGCTTTCAAATATTTGTACATTTGAAATATGAAACAACATTTAGCACATATCGCAGTAGTGGTAAGAGATTACGACGAAGCCATTGCTTATTATACCAATATACTCGGTTTTACATTAATAGAAGATACTATTTTATCCGAAACAAAAAGATGGGTGATGGTACAACCAAGTGGAGCAGAAAATGGTTGTATGTTGTTATTGGCAAAAGCGGCAACACCAGAACAAGAAAAATGTATCGGCTATCAAACAGGAGGAAGGGTATTTTTATTTTTATACACGGATGATTTTTACAGAGACTATCATCACTATACCTCAAAAGGTGTCGAATTTACTATTGCACCACATGAAGAAGATTACGGAACAGTTGCGGTATTCAAAGATTTATATGGAAATCTTTGGGATTTAATTGAACCAGCAAAAAAATAATCAAACTACTTTCGCTTCATAGCAGCTGCCATATATTGACATGCTGCATCCCCTTTATTTAATTCAGTTTGAATGTTTGTATGTGATGCTTCATCCCTGTTTTGACTTAATTTAAACACATGATGCAATTGTGTCACAACAATTTCAAAAGAATAAATTGCTTTCATGTTTTGCTGCATATACTCCTCCGATAAGTTTTTTACTTGAGTAGGTGAATCTGGGTCTTTTTCAAAATACAAAGTTAGGTCGGTAAGTAGTTTACGTAAATGTGCTTCGTCCTTCATTTCCAAAGCACCTCTTGCATGAACGGTTTGGTAATTCCAAGTGCTGCCCATATTTTTTGTAGTATACCAACTTGCACTTACAAATGCAGAAGGTGCTGAAAAAATTACCAATACATTTTTATTGGATTCAAATGCGATGGAATGATCTTGTTTACGCATTACATGGCCACTAATAATAATTTTATCATGCTCAATTTTAATAAGTACTGGAATGTGCGTAGCAACCGGCAAACCATTTGTATCAACACCACAAATGGTCACAAAGGGGTGAGCTTGCATAAAGTCTAAAACCTCTTGGTGATTGCTTGCTTTAAAATAAGGAATATCGTACATAAATATATTTTTGAAATTAGATTGTAAGTGTTAACATGAAGTGTATTCAATGTTTAAGCTAATGGGCTAAATGGGTAAAGACGTAGTCGTTTTAATTTCATCCATTACAAATAAACTATTAATATGTGCCACCATAGGAAGCACTGCTAATTTTTCTTGGTAAAATTTATTATAAGTTTCTACATCTTTTGAAACAACTTTTAAATAATAATCAAAACTCCCAGATACCAAACTACAAGCAACCACTTCATCAAATTGTAAAATGGTTTGTTCAAACTCGGCAAAATTATTTTTAGTTTGTTTATCTAAAGTCACGTGACAAAAAACCACCATCCCTAGTTCAATTTTTTTTCGATCAATCAATGCCACATATTTTTGAATAACGCCCTCTGTCTCCATTCTTTTAATTCTATCATGTGTAGGACTCACGGAAAGATTTACACTCGTACTAATGTCTTTTAATGTAGCCAATGCATCTTTTTGCAGAATGCGTAAAATGGACTGATCGGTTGTATCTAATTGCATATATAATCTTTATTGAAAAGGAATATTTTCTGTTTTTGAGCAGATTTACACTCTAAATTACTGATATTTTCCATTATTTGAGATTTTAATAGTAAAATTTACTGATTATTTGATATTTGATAAAAATATTTTCTTTTGAACCAAATTTGTACAGAAATAAAACCAATATTATGATCATAGGTTGCCCTAAAGAAATTAAGATTCAAGAGTATAGAGTTGGTCTAACACCAGAAGGTGTAGACGCTTTAGTAAGAAACGGCCACACAGTGTACATTGAAACGCAGGCAGGTGCAGGTTCTGGATTTTCAGACGAAGCATACAAGTCCGTGGGCGCTCAAATCTTAGCAACTGCAAAAGAAGTATTTGATATTGCAGAAATGATTGTGAAAGTAAAAGAACCTTTGGCTGCAGAATATGGTTTGATTAAATCTGGTCAAATTTTATTTACCTATTTCCACTTTGCAGCGTCAAAAGAATTGACAGAAGCAATGATGAAAACTCACGCAGTGTGTATCGCTTATGAAACGGTAGAATTAGCAGATGGTTCTTTACCATTATTAGTACCTATGTCTGAAGTAGCAGGAAGAATGGCAATTAATGTGGGTGCCTATTATTTAGGAAAACCATTTGGTGGAAAAGGAAAGTTATTAGGTGGTGTGCCAGGAGTGAAGCCTGCTGAAGTGTTAGTCATTGGTGGCGGAATAGTAGGAACACAAGCAGCGAAGATGGCTGCTGGCTTGGGAGCAAACGTAACTATTATGGATACTAATTTATCAAGATTAAGATACCTGTCTGATGTAATGCCAGCAAATGTAGTCACTCAATATTCTACCTTGTTAGCTATCAAAGACAAATTACCAACTACTGATTTATTAGTAGGTGCTGTATTATTACATGGCGCTAAAGCACCTCACTTAGTAAAGAAAGAAGATTTGAAATTAATGGAAGCGGGTTCAGTGATAGTAGATGTTGCAGTAGACCAAGGCGGTTGCATTGAAACATGTAAACCTACAACACACGAAAATCCAGTATTTACGATTGATAATATTATTCATTATTGTGTAGCCAATATGCCAGGGGCTGTTCCACAAACAAGCACTAGAGCATTAACCCAAGCTACATTACCTTATGCAATTGCTATTGCGAATAAAGGATGGGAAATGGCAACTGCAGAAAATCCAGCATTAGCAAAAGGATTGAATATTAGAGCTGGAAAAATTTTACACAAAGGTGTATCAGAAGCATTTAATGC
>JACCDX010283955.1_pt1 | contig 11205 bp, 5 predicted proteins | sample 7449681 | NCBI WGS metagenome assembly JACCDX01 (sample SAMN15323450, study PRJNA562643) | freshwater metagenome | isolation source: river surface water | place: USA:Blue River Watershed | collected 2017-08-18 | reverse complement strand
ATTCCAGTTATATTGTTTTAGAATACAATGTTCGGTGATTTCATAAGATTCCATTAATTCTTCTTTATTATAAGAGGGATTCAATAATACTCTTTGAAATTCACGTTTTCCAACCTTGGTCTTACACGTGTTCAACAATCTAAGAACACTAGAACACGGCCCTTGATAATCACCGGAATCAATGATGTTCAATTGTTTCAGAGAATGATTTGCGAGAATAAGATGGTTGAAATTTTTGTTGAGACAAGGCTCATCCAAATGTTTGGCCAAGGATACATTATGTTGCGAGACAAAATCTAGAAGAAAACATAAACTCTGAAATGCGATAGTCTTATCAAATAGATTGTTCATGATTGTATTTTTATTCAGGGATGGATAAAATTTTTGGACAATTTCATTTTGAAATACTTGACTCTCACATTTAAGAGCATTGGGTGTAAATGGCCCATTTGGTTGATTCAAGTCGACACGAGTAATCTTCTTAGACTTTAAGTTAATATACTGTAAAATACCATCTAGAATTTTATCTTCAATATTGTGAACGACTACCAACTCATTGGGATTGTAGATAGACATAAATCGTTCAATATCATCATAAGTAGTTGGATTATGATAATATAGTTGTTCGTATTCAAATACATCCACTTTTCCCGTATAAATATCAATGTTGGAAATTCCAAAAATAATAATACCTGGAGTTCTAACCTTTTGTTTGTAAATCCAGAGGCATGAAATGTTATTCGTTAGTTTCGTGTCATCATCTAAAAAGGTTGTTCCTGGGCTAAAAATACCATATTCGCGACGTTTAAATACACCTGGTTCAGTTTCTTCTTGAATGTATACAACGGTTGTATAATCAGAATCATTTAGTTTAGCCAAATATTTATCCAATACATAGTCTCGAAATCCGGCCATGTAGTGGTTATCTCCTTTCTGGGCAATTTTAAGGTCACAAATGGAAGTAAATGCTTGGATATGTTCATCGGTTTCCTTCATAGAATAAAACTCATAAAAACTACCCACCTGCATAAGTAAAAAGGTTTTGTGTCCATATTTGGCTTGATACTCATTTAACAATGTAAAATATTGCTTTGTCAGAGCCATGATATAATATTATGTATTTGTCTCTATATAAAAATAACAATATTATTATATGAGCGACCAAGAGGACCGTAATATAGTTATCTTTGTATTTTTGTTTGCATTTTTCTATCTGAATTATTTAAGAATAAAGATTGATATTAAAAATGACTGGGAAAACATGAGATGTAATCCGATGAGTCTATGGACAAGTTCCTTTTTTAAAGATTCTAAAACGGCTAATGCTGATTTCACTAAGTGTGTCGACACCATGAGCGCAAGCGCAATTACCGCTGGATTACAATCCGCATATGATAAGCAAACTGAAGCAATCACCAATATAGCAAACCAGGAGACTGTATTAAGAACACACATAGATGGTATTAATGAAAAGATTAACGGGCAGCGTGGTCTCATATCTCAATATCAGATTAATGAAACAAAGATTGATGATATTAAAGATAAACAAACCACTTATGGAACTATCAATACATTATTGACCACCAAGGATGAAACGGAAAATAATTTATATAATTTCACAACAAATGTAAAGAACATATTTGATAATATAAAGAATTATCTATCCGACAAGTATCAATTAAGTTAAAAATATAATACTATATTTTAATATGTCTAATAATAAAATTAAATTTATTTATGATTCAAATTCATTTAGTACAGGAAATTCAAGTCTAATCTCAGCAGGAGTGGTTATCTTCTTTATGGTTTGTATCATTGTTTATCTTGGTTATAAAATGATATTGAAGGATATTTCTTATGATTGGGAACATAAACGTTGTACACCTAGATATATATTTTACTCTGGATTTTTAAAATCTCCTACAGGTGATCCATTCAAGGATACTTTCAATAACTTTATTGAATGTACGGACCCGACTAAAACCGACCCAGGAAAAGAGAGTAGGTTTAAAAATGTATATGATACCGCAGAAACAATTGTCAAAACATCCAATACCGTAATAGATTATTCAAACGATATTATGAACGAATCCGATAGAATTATGAATGAAAGTAACAATAGAATCTATGAAATGAAATCAAAGACGGATGTACTTAATACTTCTATGAATCAATTGTACAATTATCAAATGAAGTTATTCACGATATTGAAATTATATTTTGAGAGAATATTTTTAATCTTAGATACAATCTCTAGATATGTTGTCGACATTACATTATTTAGAATATCTAACATGAGATATAGCTTAGACTATCAAGGTGTAAAATTATCATCATTTATTACTACTACTATTAATCAATATAAAAATATTTATGATACAGACATAACTGACGCAGTTACCCAATTAAAAAATATAAAAGAACAAGCCGGTTCAAATTATAATGATAACAATATAGATTATGACCCGGTGATTGAAGCAGCTCTATCCGCAAAAGAAAAATACAAGACCCTTACAAATCTTTTGATAGCATTTGATGAATCAAACCGAGATAAACTGTTAGAAATAGACAATAATTGTAGAGAATTAACCAATAAAAATATAAATTACAAGAGTATATTTCCATTTTTAGAAATTAAATTATTAAACCCTGAATTATTTAATAGTGTTAATATAGTATAATGAAAACCTATTTATTATTGATAATATTGATTATACTATTTATTTTGATTGATAGATTCATTAAGAACAAGGAGAGCTTCTACATGAAAGATATGAGCGATGAAAATAAAGAATTAATGATGAAACGCGTACAAAATTATCCGTCTACTTATTCCATCGACCCATTGTATGAAAGCAAATTTAAACCTGAATGTTGCCCAGGTCCCTATACAAGTTCATCTGGATGTTTATGTTTTAACAAGGACAATTATTCGTTAATTAACTCAAGAGGAGGTAATAGTTATAGTTTCGAATATGCGACTCATCCAACTCCAGAACCATCTAGATATACATATTCATAAAAGGTTTGGTTGACTTATCTTTTTTAAATTTTAACATCTCGGATACATCTTCTTCCGAGACAATCCAGTTTGTCTCGGATGGTTCAAAAATTCTTTTCAAATTAATTTTACTACAAATGGTTTCTAACGCACGTTTTAGACAACGTACGCCTTCCTCCTTCTCGATATTATCAATCATATATTCAATTACTTTATCGCCAAATTCAACATATTGAAGGTTATATTCTTTTAAAATATCAGGCAAAAGATACTTCAAAGCAATTACGGTCTTTTCTTTTTTATTGTACCCCTTGATGTCAATTGTATACATTCTATCCTTTAAGATTGGATTTACATTTTGTTCTTCATTGTAACTAAAAATAAAAAGACATTTACTTAGGTCAAAGTCAATTTCAGAGAAATATTTATCATGATATTGGCTATTCTGAGTGGTATCTGTCAAATGCGTTAAAATTCCGATAATCTCTTGACCCTTTTCAGATTGGCTCACTTTATCTAATTCATCAAAAAATATAACGGGATTATTACATTGGCATTGTATAAGAATATCTACAATTTTTCCATACATACTACCCTCATAAGTAAAGGAATGACCATCTAAGAAACAACCATCTGAAGCGCCACCAAGCGCAATAAACGCAAATGGACGATTTAAAATCTTGCTAATACCATTTTTAATCAGGGTTGTCTTTCCTGTTCCCATGGGACCTTTCAAAGCAATCGCGGTTCCCATCGATTCTGGGTTTACAATCCATTTACCGATTAACTGTAATAATTGGTTTTTAGCGTCAAGCATACCATAGGTACAGTCGTTTAATATTTTTTCACAATTCTCCATGAATTGTTTACATTTTTCAGGACCATCCGAAATGGTAACGGGTAATCTTGACGATGATTGAAATGGAATCCTTAGAAATGTGTCTACCCATTGTTCTATTTTTCCTGAACTATCTCTTCCATTCTCAAGTTGAATTATTTTCTTGATAGCAATCGATTTGAAATGTATTGGAATATCAGATTCTATCAAACGAATCATTTTAGGTTTTTCATCAATCTTGTTCTCTTGTATACGGGTTAATTCATCTACAAGTTCAATCTTTTTTACAAGGTTTATTTTATTTGTAAAATAATGAATGTCAGATGAATTAGGTAAATTTGTGGTTAATTTAATATATGTTTGTAGAAGTTCTGCGGCTACTTCCTTTTCAGATGGCTTCTTCTTACTAAGACGTGCCGGCTTCTTATTTTTTAAAACAACAATGTTTTTCCCAGGAGGGTTGGTTAAACTGTGGTTTAAACCAAAAATATTAGAAAATAATTCTTTAATCTGTTCATCATTATCACTTATGTCAGAATCATCCGTTGGTGGGGGGTCTTTTCTCTTCGTCATTTAATTAATATAGTGAAGATTAGTTTATATAAAAATTGAATGAATTTAAAAATATATTGATTAGTTAAAAAGAAATGTCGGCAATGAACAAAACCCCATCTAAAATTATCGGTATTCAGTTCAGTTTGTTAAGTCCTGAGGAAATTGAGCGAAATTCCGTCGCAGAGATTACAAACAAGGAAACTTATAATGGTATCAAGCCTAAGATTGGTGGACTGTTTGACCCTCGAATGGGTGTTCTAGAACAGGGTCTTATCTGTCCAACAGATGGTCAAAATTATATTGATTGTCCAGGATATTTCGGACATATTAAATTGGCTCGTCCTGTATTCTATATTCAGTATTTACCTGAGATTACAAAAATCTTGAAATGTGTATGTATTAAATGTAGCAAATTGCTAATTGACAAATCAAAATACATGAATCTTCTAAATTATCCAGCTTCCAAACGTTGGGCAAAGGTTTCTGAATTAGCATCAGCAATTGGGAGATGTGGTGATGATAGCACAGACGGTTGTGGGTGTTTACAACCTAAGAAGATCGTTAAGGAAGGAATCGCAACCTTGATCGCCGAATGGGAAAACAAAGGTACTAAGAAAGAACCGGCGGCTGGTACTGCGAATATTACCATGCGATTTACACCCGAGATTGTATTGAAGATTTTCAAGAAGATTACAGATGAGGACGTAGATTTTATGGGGTTCTCAAGTCGTTGGTCTCGCCCTGACTGGATGATTTGCCAAACCTTCGCAGTACCGCCTCCAAGTGTTCGTCCGTCGGTTAAATACGATGCTCAGCAACGAAGCGAGGATGATTTGACACATATCATTGTAAATATCATTAAGTTTAATAACATTCTTAAGGATAGAATTTCAAAAAATAATGCGTTTACCAAGGAGGTTGACGACTGGACCACCGTTTTACAATATTATGTTGCTAGTTTGGTAGATAATAATATTTCGGGCGCTGACCCAGTGACGCAGCGTACTGGACGTTCATTGAAATCCATTTCCGACCGTCAGAAGGGTAAGACTGGACGTATGCGTGGAAATCTAATGGGAAAGCGTGTTGATTTCAGTGCTCGCTCGGTAATTACACCTGACCCGGAGTTGTCGATTACTGAACTTGGAGTACCAATGAAGATTGCCATGAACATTACCCGTCCTCAATATGTGAATGAAAAGAATATTGAATTCTTGACCTATCTAGTTAAGAATGGTCCTGATGTATATCCTGGCGCGAAAATTCTAGAGTTGAAGAATGGCGAAAGTATTTCACTCCGTTATTATGACCGCGAGAATATTAAACTGAACGTGGGCGACGTAGTTCATCGTCATATGTTGAATGGTGATTTTGTTCTATTCAATCGTCAGCCTACTCTTCACAGAATGTCCATGATGGGACATATTGTGAGGGTTATGAAAAAAGGAGACACGTTTCGCATGAATGTCGCAGACACTAAGCCGTATAATGCCGACTTTGATGGTGATGAAATGAACATGCACATGCCACAGAATGACGAAGCAGAAATGGAACTCAAGCATTTGGCGGCGATTCGTTACCAGATTATTAGCCCAGCTCTTAATAAAAGTATCATTGGAATCTTCCAGGATTCTTTGTTGGGCAGTTACCTGTTTACACGAGAGAATGTAAAATTCTCCAGAAAAAAGGCTATGAATTTGGTTGCGAAATGTCATCGATTTGACCCGTCATGGTTTGATGATAACAAAGAGGAATATACCAGCTTTGAGTTGATAAGTATGATTCTTCCTCCTCTTACAATTAAATATAATACGGCATTGTTCAAGGAAGGGACCGGTCCAGGCTCGGATGACCCAGTAACATCGAATAATGTCCTTGAGATTCAAAATGGAAAGATGATTCGCGGACAATTTGAAAAGGACTCCTTGTGTGGAGGCCGAGGAATGATTCAACGTATTCATAATGACTTTTCCGCAGAACATTGTCAGTATTTCATTGATGACCTTCAGTCGATTATTACTGAAGCGATGAAAACCATTGGTTATAGTGTGGGAATGAGCGACCTAATTTCCAACACAAGTACGAATCAATTGATTTCGGAAGTAATTGCCCAAAAAAAGAAGGAGGTAGCTGACCTCATTACCCAAGTTCACATGGGAATCTTCGAGAATAACTCTGGTAGAACCAACAATGAATATTTTGAGAATCAAGTCAATAACATTTTAAACGATGCGATTAAACTTACCGGTAAACATGCGATGGATAATCTAAGCAAAGACAATCGATTTGTAAATATCGTTAAGTCTGGTTCCAAGGGTAGTAATCTTAACATTACACAGATGATTTCTTGTTTGGGTCAGCAGAATGTATTCGGAAAGCGTATTCCTTACAGTTACCAGAATCGAACTCTACCTCATTTCAAGCAATTTGACGACAGTCCCGAGGCTCGTGGATTTGTAGAGAATTCGTTCATTGATGGTCTCAGACCTGAGGAATTGTTCTTCCATGCTATGGGTGGTCGTGAAGGTTTGATTGATACTGCAGTGAAAACAAGCCAAACCGGTTATATTCAGAGACGTCTTGTAAAGGGTATGGAGGATTTATATGTTGCGTATGATAGAACCGTGAGAAATAACAAACAAAAAATCATTCAGTTCACCTTTGGCGGAACAAACTTTGATACGACTCGTTTAGAAGGTATTACATTTGAACTTATTTCAAAATCGCGTTCTCAGATTTACGATTTGTTCAATTACGGGTATTCTGGTAAAGAACTGAAGGCGATTAGTGCGTGTCTTACCAAGGGAGCATTTAATCTTTACAAGGACCAAATTCCAGAACTAAAGGAAAGAATCAAGGAGGAGATTCATTGGTTTGTTGAAGCAAGACATAAATATATTTCAAGAATCGCCGAGTTCCGAGATTTCATGACGGCTTATCTTCCCATTTCGTTCAATCAAATCATTCATAATATCAAGAATCAATTCGAGCAAAACTCCTCGCAGTCTGATATTACTCCACTTGACGCATATAAATTGATTGACTTCTATTACAAGAAATTTCTTGAACCGGTTTACAAGCCATGTTATATGTTCAAATTGGCCTATTACTATTACTTGAATCCGGCCTCGATTATTCTTCGCCATCGTTTTACAAATGAGAGTTTGACCTTCTTGCTTGAGAAGATTATTTACATGTACAAACGTGCGATTATTAATCCAGGTGAAATGGTGGGTATTATCTCAGCTCAATCGATTGGCGAGCCTACAACACAGATGACCTTGAATACATTCCATTTAGCCGGTTCATCTGGTGGAAACAAGGCCAATGTTGCACGTGGTGTGCCACGCATGGAAGAGATTCTTGCGTTATCAAAGAATTTGAAGACGCCATCCATGACCATCTTCCTTAAGAAAGAAGATGAGACCAACCGAGACAAGGCATTTGATATGATCAATCGGATTGAGAATACAAAATTCAAAAATATTGTAAAAAAATCGGAGATTTATTATGACCCAGATGACATGAATACTCTCATCAAGGAAGATGAAGGGTTAATGCGTCGTTATAAAGAATACAATTCCATTCTTGATGATTGTACCGACAGTACGACCAATAATGATGAAACCATGACAAATCGTTGGGTACTTCGTCTTACGCTCGACAAGATTATTATGATTGATTCTAATATTACGGTGGATGAAATTCATTATGCCCTTAAAAGTATTTATGATGATAACATTTCCTGTTTCTACAGTGATATTGATTCCGATGAAGTGGTATTTCGAATTCGGATGACAAATCTATCTAAAAAGTCAAAACCTCAGAGTTTGGACCAAGAGGACCACATCTTTATGGTGAAGAGTCTTCAGGAGAATTTACTGAATAACATTGTCCTACGTGGTATTAATATGATTGACAAAGTAAATCTACTTAAGATTCCCAAATATTTGAAGTACAATGATGAGACAGGAGACTTTGTGGCGAATGAGGTATATGCTTTGGATACGATTGGAACAAATCTTCTACATGTTCTAGCATTGGATTACATTGATACCGAGAGAACTTATAGCAATAATATTATGGAAACTCTTGAGGTACTTGGAATTGAGGCTGCGCGCAAGTGTCTATTCAATGAGATTTGCGAGGCATTTGATGGAACTTATATTAACCATCACCACATTGCCTTATTATGTGATAGAATGACTTGTAATGATGGAATGGTATCGATTTTCCGACATGGAATTAATAGTGATGATATTGGTCCAATCGCAAAGGCATCGTTTGAACAGACTACTGAGATGTTCTTGACAGCGGCACGACACGGAGAACTAGATGAAATGCGTGGCGTATCTGCGAATGTTATGTGTGGACAGGATGGTTATTTTGGAACATCTTCCTTCTCTGTCTATTTGAACACAGTTCAGATGATGAATCTTCAGAAGACCAGTCAATATGTTAGCGCTTCTGACAAAAAGGATTTCGATGAACTCTTTACCGAGGACACAGGGCCATGTTCGATTCAGAATCTAAAGATTACTCATAATCTGGATGATACAGTTGAAAATAAGAAAGAGGACAATGAATATGAACTAGACCTTTAAGCATAAAGGAATTCCTCGTTTTCTAGATAATTTTTCAATGTCATTCGAGTCTCAAACAAATCACTTTTATGTTCAGGTTTTATATCAGAGTCATAAATTTTAAATGTATTTTTATGTTGTACATAAAGCATAAAGATGTGTGTGTTCTTCATTTTGATGTAATAAGCATAATCTTCAGTATGATTCTCTCTTCTAAGTATTTGTATGGTTCCTTTTGCTTGAGCCAGAAACACGATTGGAATATTATAATAGAATGTCATCAATACCATATCTACCTGGGTAAATTGATAAGATTCGTTCATAATAACATCTTCTATTTTGGATTCACGTGTCAATGCATAGTCCTTTACCTTCTCTATTTTCCATTTTAAAAGAATAAGTTGTCTATATTGTGAATAGTCCTGATACATTTTAATTAACATATTTTTTAAGTCATCTACTTTATGGTCTCGATATAATTCTGTATTATAATCTTTTAGAATATTCAATGCCATATACATGTTACACGCCATGTTTTGTTCCTTTTCGGTATAAGTTTTTCCAATACCAATGCGAAAGTCACGAGTTCCTTTTTGAAAGTATTGTTTCCATTTATCGGTTAAATACGCAACGTCTGTAATACATTCTTTCCACGACGGGTCCACAAGCGTCTTATGTAGTCCTTCTGATTTTACAACTTTAAGTTTAATCTTTTGAGGTGCGGCAATTAATGGTTTATCATCTATTTTATTTATCTGGTCTAATGCTTGTTTTGTCTCGGCGAGAAGTTCTCGATGTTCGGGGCTATCTTCCTTTTTTACAAGTTCGGTTGCTTTCTCGACTGCCTCGTTGATTTTCTCTTTTGCTTCGACTATTTCTACCTTCTTCTTTTTTGGCTGCGCAACAATAACCAATCGGGTTACCTCCTTTATGGTTTTCTTTATTTCTTCTACAACTGGTTCTTTGATGGGTTCTTCTTCTGACTCCTTAGTTTCTTCTGGTATAATCGATAATTGTTTTGGTTTTAACTTTGGTAATACAACCTCCTCTTCTTCACTCGAATATTCATCTTCTAAAATATCTTCACTAGGTTCTTTGATAAGTTGTGTCATTTTTTCCTTTACTTCTTCTACCAATGGCTCATCCACTCCTTCTTCTGGTTGTATACTGTCTAATATTTCAAGTATTTCATTGGGTTGTACATCTTCCATGGTTCGATGTTGGACAGAAGGAATATTTTTTACAATGGTTGAATTTTCATCATAGTAATATGAAATTGCGTTTTCCAATAAGAGAATCTCTTTATTTGTCAAGTTAAATTTATCGGTGTAATAAATCGTACTATGTATTTCATGAAAGAATTTTTCTTGAATATAAAAGTTGGAAATAATGTCATCTATAAAGCGGTTTATATAAAGTTCTTTATTACTAATACGATTGAATAAGTTTTTAACGGGTATTAATAATTTACCATCTTCGGATTCAAAACTACAGTAAGGTTGGTCTTTCGATTTACATAAATTAATATCGTCAATCTCGTCCAATATCTTAGTGTCATATTCTATAAAATCAAAATGTTCATCTAGAATCGGTTGTAGTCTTTCCTTAATTTTGTTCATTTTTGTATCAAAAGGTTCATCCCCTTTTATGACTCCTTGTATATTCATTTTCAGAGACAAATTTTCAAGTTCATTTACTTTTACCTTAATTGTATTGAAGAACGCATTATAAAAGGATTGTTCTAATTTTAGACTTTTGATTGCCTTTTCCTTTTCATTTTTAAGTGGGTGTTCGCTGATATATTGGTCATAAATAATATAATTATGTTCATCCATCTCTTGTAATCCATCTTGTTTTGTATTTTCTTCCGGTTGCGTCAAAGGAATCATTTGATTTGTCTCGGTGAGAATTCCAACAATCATGGAATCTTCAATCATTTTCATTTTAGGACGACAAGGTATAGCCCCCTTAGAATCCTTGTATAACGCGTCGAGACAAGTCAAGGTTACATTATAAGTATTCCACAATTTATCATGTATAAGTTCATAAGTACCTGTTACCTGACTTGCTCTACAAGGAACAAAAAATGTTTTATCTTCTTTGATAACCATTAAACCTATGATTCTTCCGTCAAAATTCATAATCTGTTTGTCAATCGTATAACCTTCTAGCTTTTGTATTTCAGTGACAAGTTGGTCTAAATAAAGATTTGTTTTGAAAGTATACTT
>JACCDX010357387.1_pt1 | contig 11206 bp, 8 predicted proteins | sample 7449681 | NCBI WGS metagenome assembly JACCDX01 (sample SAMN15323450, study PRJNA562643) | freshwater metagenome | isolation source: river surface water | place: USA:Blue River Watershed | collected 2017-08-18 | reverse complement strand
GACGTTACATTTAACGAATATTTAGAATATTGGTGGAATTTAGAAGAGACAGAAGAGGAACTTATAGAGCGAGTATGTGGGCATATTTATCAAAAATTTCCCAAAAAACTATTAAGAGTAAAAATATAAATTTTTTGATTAATGCTTGATTAAATATATAATATATTGTATATATTATATAATATTTAAAAATGACACATAAAAAAACAGTATTCGCATTTATTTTTCTATTTTTGTCAATAACGATTCTTTTTATATGTATCGATAAATTATTAATAAAGAATAAATATGAGCATTATGATAATAATAATAATAATAATATATTTTTTATAAAAAATACTGATTTATGTGATATATTAATTGCCAATAATGATAATTATTACAATACTTTTTTTTATAATGATTATATAAGTCGAAATATTCAAAATATAGAAGAATATCATGAATATATTAAAAAATCTACATATGATTTTAATGAAATTCAAATAAAAAAAATTAAAAATGCCATTGCAAAAGCAGACGTATTTTTTAAATCATTTAAAAGAAACTGGTTTGATGGAAATAGATCATGTTCTTTACCGTGGAAATTAGGTTGTGTGAGGGGAAAATTATATGAAAATGGTCTCCCTCACACGCGCAATGATATTATAATAATTTCCAATGATGATATCGATAATTATAGTGAAAATAAGCTTATTAAAACACTTATACATGAAAAAATACATATATATCAAAAAGCATTTCCAAATGATGTTAAAAACTTTATAAAAGAAAATAAATATTCATTATATAAAAAACGTGAAAATAATGACAATATAAGGGCAAATCCCGACTTAGATAATTATATATATTTGGATTCAAACAAAGAGATAAATTGCGCAAGATATAATGATAATCCTAAAAATATTGAAGATATTAAATATATTCCATTGAACAAACAATCATACGAGCATCCATACGAGAAAATGGCGATAGAGATTGAGAATCATTATAAATGATAAGTGTTTGTGTTTTTTTCGTATTTTTTTTATATTTATAAAATTATTATGAAAGAATATTTTTTTGTGCACACCGAATGGACAGATATTTGTATATTAGATGAAATAAATATGACAATAAAAAGAAAAGGAATTGATGATGAAAACGGAAAATATTTTTTTGATAATAATATATTGATTGCAAATTGGGAAAAATGGCCTGGTGACGATACATTTGTTTATTTATATGAATCATATTACCATAAAATATTTTATGAAACTTACATTTTGAATAATAATGTTGTTGAACTAACCTTGTTTGATATAAATGGAAAAGAAAATAATTTTATATTAAATACAGATAAAAATATAATATTTGACAAAAAAAATATTAGACAAAAAGGACATATGAATGTTGATAACAATATTTTAACAATAAAATGGAATGATAAAGAAGAAAAATATTTTAAAAATGATAATGATAATGAAAATGAAAATAAAAATGAAAATAATTTAAATAATACTGACAATGAAATCGTTTCAAATAATAACAATAATAATTCAAAAGTGAGTAAAAAAGAAACATTCCCCAAAATTTCTATTAATCCATCAAATAATTCACATCAAAATTCATCTATACAAATTGCAATGAAACGTAAAGATAAATTTGTAAAAAAAAATAATAAGTATTATTTTATCAATGAAAATAAATTTTATTATAAAATTATTGATATAAATATAAATAATGAAATGATAAACAATAATTTATATGAATTAATCAATACTAAAAATGAAATTAATTTAGAAATAAAAGAGTACATTAATGAAAATATTATATTAAATCACATTAAAAATAATAATTTTGCAAATGAATTATCTGAATTCATTGATTTAGAACTAAATTTTGAAATAAAACCTAAACAAAAAAAAAGAATATTATCATTAGTAGAATGGGGTTATCCACCATTTGGTGGGGGTGAAAATTGGTTGTTAAATTTAAATAAAATATTTAGTAAGATTGGATATGAGAATTATTTAATATGTTTCAGTGATCCATTTAAAAATGAATATTTCGGTGAAATAAAACAGATAAATTTGGAATATGTTAAAATTATTCAGTCTCCTAAAAATCTAGCTCTCATCTTCAAATTAATTCGATTAATAAACCCCGATATTATAAATCATCAGGGAGTATATCGAGAATATTTTATGAAAATTAGTAACATATTGGAAATTCCATTTTTAACAGGTTATTGTTATTGGAATAATATTGTTAAATTTAATTTACATGATTTAAATGTAAATATGATAAATAATCCATTACTTGAAAAAACCGATGAATTTCAATATATAAATAGTAATAGTTATACTTATGTTGCATCTAACTTTGTAAATGATATTATTGAAAAAATATATGGTAAAAATCAAAAACTAGACGTTATTGAAACAATAAGTTTAAATGAAGAATTTTACATAAAAGATGATTTGGAACAAGACTTAAACAAAAACGAACAAATATATGTTACATTAATAAATTGTCATCATAATAAAGGAGGATATTTATTGGAATATTTATTAAAAAATGTTAACATCAATATTCCATTTCAATTAATATATACCGAAAATGATCCTTTAATAAATTTTAATTATTTAACTGAATTAATAAATGAAAGAAACAGTAAAAATAATATAAATATATTGATAAATGGTAAAATTGAAATAAAATCAATTTATTTAAAAACAAAAATTTTATTAACACCATCATTATGTGATGAAACTTTTTGCAGAGTAGCATATGAAGGGATGGTTAACGGAATACCAGTAATTTCGACTCAAAATGGAAATTTAAAATATTTATTAAAAGATTATGCAATTTATATTGAAGATCAAGATAAAGAGAAATGGAAAAGTACGATTGAAAATATATACAATAATAATGATATTATCAATGAATTTAAAAATAAAATAAACAATACTATATCGAGCGAAATGATTGAGAAAAAAATAGTAAATAAATTAAATGAAATAAAAAAATCAAAATACAAATTAAATAATAATAATATCGGTATGATTATACCATGGGCTGATCAGGGATTGGGAATTCAATCCCGTGACTATTATATTTCCCTTAAAGAACTTGGATATACACCGCATATTTTAAGTTTTAGACCATATCACGCTACTCACAAAAATATTTTTTTGCAAACAAATAAAGAAGAATGGGACTATAAAAATATTGTATACAGTTCAAACTATAGAGAACAAATAACATATGATGAAGTTCTTGATTTTGTTCACAAATATAAAATTAGATCAATGATTATAATCGAGGCTACATTTTTAAATATATTTAGGATAGCTTTATTTTTAAAAATGTTGGATATAAAAATATATCTTGTTGTAAATATTGAATGTATCCGTTTATGTGAATTAAAATATCACACCATATTTGATAAAATATTGACGAATAATAATGCGTCCCATACTATTATAAGCAACATATTTAAAGATAAAACGCATTTTTTAGGATTTCATTTAAATTATCCATACTATTTATCACTCGAAAAGAAACGCAAAAAAGAGTATAAGAAAATAAAATTTTGTTGTTTTGGAGGATTGAATTCAATAAGCAGAAAAAACATCGATTTAATTATAAAGGCATTTTATGAAATATTTGGTTTCAATAGAGAGTTACCTCTAAATTGGGAACTCAATATTTATATTCAAGGTGTTGAAGTTCCAGCTATTATAAATGAATATAAATGCGATAAAATAATTTATCATGTAAATAATTTCAGTTATAAATCAATCATAGATAAATACCATGAAAATGACGTATTAATTCATTTAGGGTCGCATGAAGGATTAGGTCTTGGATTTTATGAAGGATTATATACGGGATGTCCTATTTTGACTCTAAATTGGATTCCAAATAATGAAATTATTAAAAATAATATAAATGGATGGATAGTAGATACAACATTTTCTACATTAAATGACAATGATAATGGAATTATAAATATGGGTATTATCAAACAACAGACTTTAACCGATAAAATAATCGAAATTTTATCTAATTCTGTGGAAACTATAGAAATAATAAATAATACAATTGATAATGTTAAATATGTATATGAAACTAATAAAAGTAAATTTTTTAAATCATTTATAAATATATTACAGTAACGCATATGTTATCTTCCTGACCAAACTTTTATTATTGGATATTTTGAAAGTATATTTTGTTGGTATTTATCTTCCATATATTCATCAAATGAATATTCAAAACATCTCTCTGTATATTGATGTATAATTCCAAATATTGATGGTTCTTTTATTAGGTCCCTATTTTCATTAATTGCTATTAGTGCAAATATTCTTTCAAAATTCATTCTTTCACCACGACTATCAATATAATTTAATAAGTTGAACATATTATATCTATTTTCCATTCTATTTAAAAAATCATATGTTATAACAGACTGAACGCCAAATGCTCCACAAATATCATCATTTAAATAATAGTGTTCCAATATCTCTTTATTATTGATGTTTGTTATTAGTTTTAATTCATCCTCTTTATTAAACCATCTTGATTCAAAATGCCATAAAAATTTGATGTTGGTATATGTATCAAAATCAATATATTCATTTATAAATACAGAATCATGTATAATAACTGCCTTTTCAAAAAATCGATTTATATAATAATAATAGTATCCTAATATTTCACCTCTGGACGGATACTCTGATTGTATTATAGTGCAATTTATTATCTCATTTTCATTTATTCCATCGTATTTGACAAAATCATAATTACTATTATCGTCAATGATCACAATTTTATTGTCATAATATTTACGAATAGCTTTATAAGATTCAATCCAATACATATTTGTTTTTGCAGAATTAACATGTCTTACCATTATAAATCCATATTTTTCTTTTAAATGTATTTTATCTAAATTAGATCTAAGTATGTTAATATCAAATGGCATATAAATAAAATTAATTCCATATTTTTCTTTAATGTATTCTACATTAGCAATATTACTATCCATTATATTAATATTATAGTTTGATAAATAAGAGAGGTCGTTATCATTTACTAATAAATCTTTTATATTTAATATATAAAAATTATTGTGCAAATTTATTGTGCTTATTCTTTTTAATAATATTTCATCTAGATTTGCAATGTAAATATTATAAGAATCTATAAGATCATTTTTAATCAAATATTCGTAAAATTGATTTTCATCTTCAATTAATACAAAATCAATATAGGTAATATTATTTATTAATAATTTAATATAATCTTTATTTTTTTCATATATATTTTTAATACAAAATAGATTAACCATATAAAAATTAATTATTTTTATATGGAGTTAAAAACGATAATTTATTATATAGTAAATATATAATGAATATTTTAATATTAAACATTACTAAAAAGTGGATATATAATTTGTATGAAGAGTATATTTTGTCCTTTAAAGAATTTATAAATAAATATTATGACGAAAAAAATATTAATATAGATATGTTCTTTTTTGAAGAACATAATTTTAGTATTACAACATTAAATTCTATAAATTTTAGCAATTATGATAAATTAATACTATCTGGTAATATAAAAATAATACAAAATATTTCATATATTCATAAAAGTATATATTTTGTCAATATTGAACAGATGTCAAAAGAATCGTATTATGTACTTTTACGAGAATTACCTTCAAATATAAAAATTATAGATTACTCTGAAGAGAATATACCTTATTTAAAAGATTTTTATAAAACTTATCTCTTTACCCCATACTACAAATTCCAAAAAGATATCACAATAAACGATAAAAACATCGACATATTATCGATTACAAATAATGATTATAGAAGAAATATATTTGACACAATAGAATCAAAAACCGAACAAAATAATTATAACGTAGTATCGATTGATGATTGTTATGGAGATGAAAGAAACGAATATTTTAATAAAACAAAAATTTATCTAAATATACATTGTTCAAAAGAACATCGTACAATGGAATTAATAAGAATAATCAACCTTATAATGCGTAAAGTTATCGTTGTTTCACAAAGTTCTGTATTTCCAGAATTATTGTTTTTAAAAAAATATATTTTTGTATGCTCTGATGATAAATATCTTCATGAATTTATCAATGAAATTATGAAAAATTACGAAAATTATTTCTCTATTCTTTATGATACAAATAATTTTGATGAAAATTCATACATAGAATATATAAAACAAAATTTAAACTTATTTATTGATAGTTAACTGATATTTTTATGTCTTATCTTTCATATCTTTAGTTACTAAATCTACCTTCATTGCCCATTTATCCCATTGATAATGTTCTAAAGCTTTTTGTTGACCATTTTTTCTAATTCTGTCGTATTTTTCATCGTTATTTATTATCTCTAAAAATAAATTAAACCAATCCATATTCTTATCAATATATATGTAATCTTTATATTTTACAAGTTTATTTGTTAAATCCGAATTTGTTACCAAAAGACCACCACACCCTAATATTAATGGAACGCGTTCAGAAAAATATTCTCCCTCATCTCCAACATCAAATAATTCATTGACAATTGGATGTATTGATAAATTTATTTTACTATTGCTAAAGACTTTGTATGCATTATTATATGGTATAAATCCTTTATAACAATCAGGATATTCTTTTCCAATATTCTCATAACCGTATATGTGAAAATTTATCTTATCTCTATTCTCGTATAATTTATCAACAATTTCACGTCGTGTTATATTAGTTGCATCATCGGGAAATTCATTTTGATTTTTATAAAGATTTGTACATACTATACTTACATCACATTCGTAATTTTTGTCGTATTCATATCGAGAAATGCTTGAATCAAATCCAGGAGGTGCATATGTTATTCTGTTAGAAAGTGTATTTTTAAAATAGTCAATTTCTCGTTGATAACACGTGAAAAGATGATCCATTAGTTGATAATATAATTTTTTCTCTTCTATACTATCTTTCCAATAATTTGCGTTATATTTTTCGTAATTAAATAGGGAGAAATCCCAATTGTAAAAATAGTTTATTGGTTTTATATTCGATTCTTTTAAGGAATTCAGTATCAATGAGTATGAATTATAAGTAACATGATTACACCACCATAAACATATTTCAATATTTTCTTCTTTTATTTTATTAATTAAAATATCATCTATATTATCAACTTTATCCATCATATATGACAAATATGGGAAAAAAGATATTTTATATCCTAGTTTTTCCAATGCTTTAGATGCATATAAAAATCCATCACCTAAATAGCAATAACCTATTAGTAATAGATTCATTTTTAACTTTAACAAGTTATTTTTTATTTATTTTTTGCCGAATTTGAAATAATATATTGCAATACAATATATTATCATTACAAATGAATTCTAATATTGAAAAAGATAAAGAAAATGAAAATGAAGAAAAAGAAACTAAAGAAACTAAAGAAAATAGAGAAGAAAATAATAAATTAACCAATAGTGATGATGACGGGAATGGAAATCTTAGTGACAATAAAATATCAACTGAAATTGAACCCAAAACATATGGTAATAATGTAAATGTCTCACTCTGTTCATGCACACTTATTTTTAGTTGCACTATTTCATAATCTCTTTTATTAAAGTATCAATCATATCTAGATGAGATTCGTTTATGCAAAATATGTATCTATCAAACTTTTTATAATTATTCTTTATATTATTAATAATTTCGGTTATTTGACCATCATCTGCATTATATTTTTCCTTACAATAATATTTTATCATAAAATCCAATCTCTTTTCATCGCGTTTATTCTTCTGTTGTTCAACCTTTCTAATAATAGTTTCATTTGCACTATTATCCTTGTATCTATAATACAAATACATCAAAGTATATATTAAGAATCGAGCATTATATAAATAATATTTCTTGTTATTTATTTCGATGTTTGATTTTATTAAATTATTGCTCATATTATATTTGCTGACAATAATTGACTCAATTGGGTATATTTTCATAACCTTATTGAATTGATTTTTTATTTTGTCATTATAAAAAATCTCCATTGAATTAAATCCATATACATTTCTTTCCAAAAAATATTGTATATCATCTGCTTTTAATATTAATTTTATAAATAATTTATTATTTATCTTTTTAAAAAATATCATCCTACATCTATTCTCTTCCAATGCAGAGACATATTCAAACAGATCAAACTCTTTTTGCAAAAGATATCTTAATATTCTATATATATTCTCTTTTTTTTCTAAATTAAATAAAGAGTATAATTTTATTGTTATTGTTTCATTAAAATTTATAAATTCTTTAATATTATTTAATGCGATATCTATTATTTTTAAAGAGTTTTTTATATGTATCATATTTGTATCATTTTTATTAGGAATATCATAAAATATTATATTATCTATATCTTTTGTTTTAGTTATATTATTTGGTTTATTGTTCGCTTTATTGTTCGCTTTATTGTTCGCTTTATTGTCTCTATTATTTTTTAAAGAATCATAATAAAACTTAAAGGCAAGACCTCCTGATAAATAATTCTTTATACACTTGTTTAATTCTAATTGATAATTGGCTAGAAAATCTAAAGAATCATTATAAATATTATCACCATATATTATTTTGCTTTCATTTATTATTTCATGCACTATATAAGGTTTATATTTTCTATTAAAATTATTAATATATTTACCGCGATTTTTATGTGTTCCTGGAAATGATTTAGTGGCATCATATTTTTTATTTGGAAATCCCAATGATTCTAAATATTTAATGAAATAATTGACTATATTTCTATTGTTCATTATTATACACCTATATTATTTCGATATAATTTCTTTAATTAAATTGTCTATAATATTTAAATTTTTATTATTAATAGATAACATATATTTACTAAATTTATATGAATTATCTTTAATCTTTTGTATAATATCTTTAACTTGATTATTTGTTGGATTATAATATTTTTTTAAATAATAACGAATCATGTAATCCAATCTTTTCTCATCCCTTATATTTTTACCTTCTGCTTTTTTCTTTTCTATTGTGTGGTTTGCCTTATCTATGTAATTACTCTTATATCTATAATATAACAACATCAAATTATATATCAAAAATCTCTCATTATACAACTGATATTTATTTCCATTTATTGTTACAGATCCTTTGAATAAATCAGTTTTTATCTTATTTTTGTCCAAAACAATAAATTCTACCGGATATATGTATTGTTTTACTCTATTTATTTTATCCTTATAATATAAACTCATTTTACAATACCCTATCTTATTCTCTTTATATACTATTTCTGGATCATTAAATTTCACAATAAATTTTACATAAAAATTATCAGTAATTTTCTTTAAAAACCGAAATGTATATACGTTTCTTTCTATTTTGGGTTTATAAGTATATAAATCATAACCGTTTAGAAGAACTATTTTAACAATATCTTTAAACATATCAGTATTTTCAAATGCACATAACGAATATATTTGAAGTACTGTTTTTTTATTATAATCTTTATAATTAATCGATTTTAATATAAAATCTGTTAATTTTAAGTATTTATGTATATTTGTAATTGTTATGTTGTTATTTTCAACATTATGGACCAATAACATGTCAATATCATTTGTTTTCAATATATTTATATTATGAGTATTAGTATTTTGAGTATCGGTATTTAAATATAATTTAATGGCTAATCCTCCTGTAATATAGCTTTCTGCATATCTATTTATATATTGTTGCAATTTTGATATGAATAATAAGGAATCTTTAAGTGTCTTTTTATTATTATTGCTGTTATTATTGCTATTATCATTTGATTTTTTTAGTTCATTTTGATGTATATTATTGCTTCCAAGATAATTGTTTTTCAGCAGATGTATATTATATTTCTTTGTAAATGGATTATTGTATTTTGATGTACTATTCTTTTTATAAGGAAATGAAACATTTGCATTGTAGTTTTTATAAGGAAATCCGTTTTTTTCTAAATACTTTATAAATGAAATGACAACATTTATGTTTTTTGTATTATTAATATCCATTATATATATCTATTATTTTTTCTATAAAAAAATTGATGGATAAAAAATACTAAAAAATATTTTTATTATTAACTGATATAATTTATTTACACTCTTTTTTTGTCTTACAAAAAATCACTTTTAAAGTTTTTACTTTTAAAGCTACTCAAGAAACCGTATTAAATTCAATTAACGTTATTTAACTGTTAACTTCAAAAAATGGCTCTCTATGCGATAGAACTTACATCTGCTGACATCCATCCATTTGGTAGACCAACTGATGGTCGTTTGTATCCTTCATTGATTTCCAATGAAAATGGATACAAAGAAGTGGGAGCGGGATTGATGAATATTTATCATCAAAAAATTTCTGCTTATTTTAAACCAATTACGGACATCATTGTTGCCGGTCTTGCGATCGGCGAAATTGAAATTGGATTACCAATTAATTTTGCTGAAATGAATTCTGTAAAAGTCCAAAATCTTACTTCCATCAGGGAATATATTGGAATCGCTACAAATGATTTTAATATTCCATCAATAACTGATGAAGAAATAACAATATTCAGAATATTAGTTCAATATTTGGACATGAGTTTTTTAAATACAAAAATACATGTATCAATATTTTTCGACTATGGCCGCGTTTACAACCAATTATTTACAAACGGTTTTATTCAAGGTCTTGCAAGTAACGTTCGATGTATGATTGACAACGTAGTGGTTAATTGTCCCAACGTTATGTATGATCCAGATCATATGACTGAATTTTTGTCAAAATTTGGTCAAAGGGAGACTATGTCAACTTCTTCACCTGGAAAATTTTTTTCTAAATTCAAGCGTGAAACCAAAGGTAATACCACATTTAATGTGATGATATATCGCATTGGTCTCTCGCCGGAAGAACGTGATGAAAAAGGTGATTTAATTGGTAGCCTTCAAATGTGTGATCACTGTTATGTGATTGCTGACATTAATGTGCTCACTGGACAAGTTGAGACTTTTACTGAAGCTCCTGCCAAAAAGCAGTGGAATAAAAAGAAGAATCAACCTGTTGTTGATGCACCTGCTGTTAATGCACAAGTTGAGTCTTCAACTAAAGCTCCTG
>JACCDX010204931.1_pt1 | contig 11206 bp, 8 predicted proteins | sample 7449681 | NCBI WGS metagenome assembly JACCDX01 (sample SAMN15323450, study PRJNA562643) | freshwater metagenome | isolation source: river surface water | place: USA:Blue River Watershed | collected 2017-08-18 | reverse complement strand
CCCGCCAGCACTGCCAATTGTAATAGCAGCATTCCCGTCGGTCCATAGGGCACTTGCACCAATATCATCGGGTCTCTCGATATTCTGCACCACAACTTTTCCTGTATTTCCCGATAAATTTACTACTCCTGCTCCCGTTCCAATGGAAATATCAGATGTGCTGTCGGTCCAGAGTGTGCTTGCCCCAATGTCACTTGGACGCTCGATGTTTTGCACTACAGCTTTTCCGGTATCGCCAGCTAAATTTACAACTCCTCCAGCAGCACCAATAGAAATTGCCGAGCTAGTTCCAGTTGCAATATTGACCACGTCAGTAGCATCTGTCCAAAGATTTGCTGCAGCAGTATCAGTCGGAAGCGTAATATTCTGGGCATTCAATCCGGTCTGAGATCCAGAGAAGGCAACCGTGTTTGCAGGTATATTCACCACAGTCGATCCTCCCGTGGGACCGAGAGTCACAGCGGCAGTAGAAGAAGTAAACAAGCTACTCGCAGTCGCTGGATCAATGGCGTTGATTTTTTGGAGTATGATGCCTCCCGCTCCAGAAACTGATCCCAGTCTTAATGTTCCAGCGGCTAAGTTGGCTGCAATGGACAAGTTGTTTGCTCCCATTCCAGCAAACATCGTTGATGCTGTAGACGCATTGTCCCAAGCAGAAACTCCGATGCCAGTATTGATTGCAGATATTTTCTGGATTCGCACGCCCCCAGTCCCTACTCCGCCCAAAGTCAATACCCCACCCGCCTGTGCTGTTCCGATGTTTATATTTCCTGCCGTAGTGTTTGTAGCAATGTCTAGAGAAGACAAAGATGCATTGCTTGCGATGATGATCCCGCCGGTTGCCATGCCGGCAAACATGGTGATTGATCCAGTGTTCTTGTTGTCCCATAAAGAAACATCACTGAAGGTGTCGATCGATGCGATTTTTTGAATTCGAACAGTGTTATTGCTCACGTTTCCTAACTGCAGAGTTCCAGTGGTTTGTGCAGTGCCGATAGATATGTTTCCAGTGGTTGTTCCATTCGCAATCGCTAATGATGCAAGACTTGCATTACCGAAAAGAGTAGATGCCCCAGTGACGTTTGACCATCCAGTAAATGCTGTGGCAGCATGTGTGGTTAATGTGTTTGGGATGACAACAGAAGTAGTTGTGGCGTCTCCGATATCGATCCGCCCAGAACCCGCCCAGAGAACGGAAGGGTCCGATGTAGTTGGTCTATCTAAATCCTGAGAGGAAAAAGATCCAAGAGTCACGGTTCCTGGTAACGAAACTGTGCCTCCTGCATTACCAATTGTAATAGCAGCATTACCATCGGTCCATAGACTGCTCGCCGCCAAATCATCCGGGCGTTCGATGTTTTGCACTACAGCTTTTCCTGTATTTCCAGCAAGGTTTACTGTACCACCAGCAGCTCCAATCGAAATTGCCTGAGTAGTTCCAGTCGCGATATTAACAACGTCTAACGCATCGGTCCACAGGTTTGCGGCAGATGTATCTGTAGGGAGAGCAATATTCTGTGCATTAATTCCAGTCTGAGACCCGGAAAACTCCACCGTGTTTGCCGGTATGTTCACTGTGGTTGCGCCGCCTGTTGGGCCTAAAGTAACGGCGGAAATGGCATTTGTGAACAAGCTACTCGCTGTATTGGGGTCGATCGCACTGATTTTTTGGACAAGCGTGCCTCCCGTTCCAGCAGCTGTTCCTAGTCGAATGGCGCCTGTCCCCAGCGCGCCTCCGATCGTCAAGTTGTTTCCCGTCAGGCCACCGAACGCAGTAGAAGCCGCCGTCACATCGTCGTAGAGCGACACTGTACTGCTCGCATCGTGTGCTATCTGCTTCTGTATAGCAACTCCTCCAAACGTGACATTTGCTCTGCCAAGTTCGATTTTTCCTGTGCCGAGCCCTTCTCCGATTCGAATATCCGTTGTATTGTTTGTTGAAAACAAAACGCTCTCCGAAGCTGGATTGAATGCATTTATCACTTGTGATCGCAGTTCTCCCGACGATGCATTTCCTACGGTTGTTATGCCTCCGCTTGATCCTATTGCGATGGTGCCAGCGGCGGCGCCAATGGAAATATTACCGGCGCCAGTGTCCCATATCGTACCAAGTATTGTGTTATCGGGTCTCTCTAGTATTTGCGCTGACGTGATAGTGGTTTCGTCCCCAAGATTGATGACGGGCGCGTTTGCGGAAACAACATTTCCGTTTAGATTTAGAGCAGCAGACGAGCTCCCAACAGATACATCACCGGTGCCGGTAGGCCATAGGGCCGAATTGGACCCGGGCCCGACGCGATTTATATTTTGCATTCGAACTGACGCCGTGGTAGCAGATCCAAGTGTGATGTTCCCCGTAGACGACCCAAATAGATTTGCGGATGCGGTAACATTGCCCCATCCTGTGACGGTGGCATCGTTGTGCGCAGTAAATGTGTTGGGGATCACTAAATTGGTTGTACCCGTGTCGCCAAGTTTGATAGGTCCATTTCCGGCCCATAAAACAGAGTCCAATCCAGTATTCGGTCGTGTAATATCCTGAGAACTGATGCTTCCAGGAGACAACGTCCCCGGTATAGACACGGTGCTAGTATTCGAACCGATAGTGATGGATCCGTCAGAGTCGGTCCAGAGAGTGGCAGGGTCCGTATCGTCGGGTAGAGCAATACTCTGAGCATTCAGACCCGTTTGTACTCCTGTGAATGCAACTGTTGCCGCGGGGATAGAGGTGTTTGTTAACGCACCAGTGGATCCAATAGTTACTACTCCAGTCCCCGCGTCGCTCCAAAGCGAAACAGGGTTTGCGCCAGCGACCCGGTCGATATCTTCCGTAACAAAGTTCACACTTTCGAATGTATTGAAATCCGTAACTGCACTGATGGAAAGGTTGGTGCTTCCGCCGCTGCCAATGTCGATGGCGGTTGTTCCGCCCGTTCCAATCGTAATGGAGGGAACCGCAGTTCCTATTACGATGCTATTGGTGGCCGATTCGCCTAATCCAATGATCGCTGCGGAATTACCGATAGAAATATTTGCAGTGGTATTGTCCCACGCAGATACACTAGCAGTTGGAGCAGAGGCCGACACGGTATCGGTAACGACATCCTCTATTTCGGCCGTTCCTGGTAAGACCACGGTACCGGTGGCAGCACCGATATTGATATTGGCCGTCGTGGCCGTTGCAATATTCACAACTCCCGCAGTGTCGGTCCACAAGTTAGCCGCACTCGTATCGTCTGGATGGGCAATAGACAAAGTATTCACACCGGTTTGGGCTCCACTAAATGCAACCGTGGCGGCTGGGATATTCACGGTCTTTCCTATGCCAGTTGCTCCAAGTGTGAGCGAGTTAGACGAGGTAGCAATGTTCACAGCTGCCGTGCCGGTGACGACCAGGTTTGATACTGCATTGCCGTCAAGGCGATCGACGTTTTGCACTTGGATCTCGTCGCCCGCAACTAGTGTGGATCCCGCGTCTCCAACAGTGATGGTTCCGTTACTAGAAGGCGCGATATCTACATCACCACTCGCCCCGATGGTGATCAGACCTGGAGTCGTGGAAGCAATATTGACGGCACCTTGTGCATCGGTCCAGAGATTTGCTGTAGCGTTATTGTCCGGCAGTAATATCTGCTGTGCATTCAACCCAGTTTGGAGGCCACTGAAGTTCACTGCGATCGCGTTGAGGTCGATATTCGTCGAAGTCACCGCCCCTATAGCGACCGAAGTACCAGACGTTGCGATATTCGTGTTGGCTGCGTTGGTTGCGATCGAGACGTCGCCGTTTCCTACAGTCCATAAAGTAGCTGGGTCGCCAAAAATAGGCCTTGCGATCGCATCAGTTTTGATTCCCGTCTGTTCGCCAGCAAAGGAAACCGTGCTTGTAGACGGAAAGTCCACAATCAGTGTTCCTGCTGATCCGATCGATATCGTTGATGTGTTTTGTGCCCCAATCGAAATATTGCCCACTCCATCGTCGAACAACGACCCAGTAGCCCCTCCGTCTGGGCGAGTGACTTGCTGTGTATTTACTCCGGTCTGGAGCCCAGAGAAGGCAACGGTCGCGGCAGGGACGTTGGTTGTACTCCCTATTCCGCTTCCTCCAATCGTAGTCGTGCTCGCACTAGTACCGACGTTGACTGACCCGGCGCCAGTAGTCCACAGATTCGCAGGATCTGCCAGGTCTGGTCGAGCAATGTTTTGCATACTGGCCCCTGTAATTTCTCCACTCAAAATGATCGTCTCCGCGGGTAGATTCAATACGGAAGTTGCTGCCGGTGTTCCGAGTGTGATATTTAATGCCGCGGTTGCAATGTCCACGTCTCCGGTGCCATCCGTCCACAAGCTTGCCAGTGTCCCATCATCAGGACGATTAATTGTTTGTGTATTGACTCCAGTTTGAGAACCCGACAAGGCAAGCGCATTCGTAGTAGGAATACTGACCGAAGCAGTGCCTGCACTTCCGATCGTGATGGATCCATTTCCGACCCACAAAGTGGACGCATTTCCTGGGTTGGGTCTTGTGATGTCCTGCACATTCGTATCTTCGAGGTTCACCGTTCCAGGGAAAGTTACTTCTCCAGCTGCATTGCCTATGGTGATGGTGCCAAGAGCACCCGTTCCGATGTTGATATCGCCAGATGCATCAGCCCAGAGAGAAGGAGTGTTTGAATCTATTGGAATAGCGATGTTCTGTGTGTTGATCCCGGTCTGTAGACCCGAAAACTGCACAGTTTCCGCGGGCAGGGAAAGTACGGTACTCGCCGCACTGCCTCCTACAGTGGTAGTTGCTGCGGATGTGGCGATCTGTGCATTACCTGTTCCGTCTGTCCACAAGCTTGCCAATGCCCCATCATCAGGTCGATTAATTGTTTGTGTGTTGACTCCGGTCTGCGAGCCGGACAACACAAGTGCGTTCGCGGTAGGAATACTGACCGAAGCAGTACCTGCGCTTCCGATCGTAATGGATCCATTTCCGATCCACAACGTGGAAGCTGCATTTGGGTCTGGTCTTGTAATGTCTTGCACATTCGTATCTTCAAGGTTCACCGTTCCAGGAAAAGTTACCTCTCCAGCAACATTGCCTATGGTGATGGTGCCAAGAGCACCTGTTCCAATGTCGATATCCGCTTGTGCATCAGCCCACAAAGAAGGGGTGTTTGTATTGATTGGAATAGTGATGGATTCTGTATTGATCCCAGTCTGTAGACCCGAAAACTGCACAGTTTCTGCTGGTAAGGAAAGTACCGTGCTCGCTGCACTGCCTCCTACGGTGGTAGTTGCTGCGGATGTGGCGACCTGGACATTACCTGTTCCATCCGTCCACAGACTCGCCAATCCTCCATCAGTGGGACGACTGATTGACTGAGTATTTACACCAGTCTGTGAGCCTGAAAACGAAACCGTGTTTGTAGATGGAAAATTGATGCTTGTAGTCGAGGCGTCTCCAATATTAATTGCCCCACTTCCCGTCCATAGAGTGGAAGGGTCAGTGTCGACCGGGCGATCAAAGTCCTGCGCGGAGACGGCAGTTAAGCTCACTGTCCCTGGAAAAGAAACGGTGCCTCCAGCATTGCCGATAGAAACGACGCCCAGAGCACCAGACGCGATACTCACGTTAGTTGTGGCATCCGGCCAGAGTGAAGGCGTGTTGCCGTCCACCGGAATGTTGATCGTCTGAGTATTTATTCCCGTCTGGAGACCAGAAAACTGCACGGTTGCTGCCGGGATAGAAGTGGTCGTCCCCGGGATACTTCCTCCCACAGTGGTGGTCGTTGCTGACGTTCCCAAATTTACATCACCCGTGCCGTCGATCCAGAGCGACGCTGGCAATGCATCCGAAGGACGGTTGATTTGCTGTATATCGGCTATGTTGGAGATGATGGCGCCTTGCAGATCGATGCTGCCTAGCGGGTTCCCTATGGTGATCGTGCCGAGTGCGGAGGTGCCCAGGTTAATGTCGCCCGTGCTGGTCGGCCATAGGTCAACCGTGGCCGCGGGATCGTTCGCTTCGATCCGCGTGACGCCGGTTATGTCTATATCCACCCCGGCCACTCCCTCGAAGTCGAGCGCGCTCGGCGCGGCCGTTATTTTCAGAGTGGTGTTCCCACTGTTCGTGAACTCGAGAGTGTCTGTGTCGAAACTGACTGTATCTGACATCCTGTTGTGTTAGAATGTATTACTACATGGCGAGATATATTTTTCACTTCTTTTTATATAACCCAATTAAAAAAAATAGCATCAAAAAAATGCAGAACGTTCACGTGATATTGACATTCGATGACCTCTTGGCCATCGCCATCTTCGTGATCGCAGCCATCGCGTTCATAGTGGTGATATTGTTCGCTGCTGCTGTTCGGTGTGTGGAATACGTCCAGGACCGAGTGCCGAGAAGGAGTGATCGGATATCGTTTGTGTGAAAACTATTTAATTTGCATATGCATAGAATTGCGGGGTATCACCAGTGACGGGTCTTTTATACTTGATGAACCATGCCTCTTCCCAGTGTCCTGCTTTTGTATAAAACTCTTTCTTGTGTAACACAATGGCAAACCCTTCTTTTTTCACTTTCTGATGACATACACACGAGAAGCAGAAGAACTCCTTGCCCTCGTCGGCCTTCTCGATGAGAATCGTGTTAGTCTTGCATGACGGGCATGTCATAGTAGTAGTTTCTACGCATGGTGTCGTTTGTGTGAACATCTCCATTTTTTTATGAGAACCACCCAATTTGAGTCTTGTAACCGATCATTTTTTTTTCGATGGAGAAGCTCACGGCGAAGGCCACGCCGATAAACGAGAACCAGTACCGCTTGTTCTTGCCGAACAAACTGCTGCACCACCCGCGCAGTGGGATCGTGCGCGTCACGTGCGATAAAACCAACGAGGTGCTGTTCGAGGAGCCCGTTCGGCTGATGCACATCAATAACTGGAAGGGCAGCATTTTTAGGTGGGACCGGAAGCAGCTGCGGTACCATCTCAAGTGCATTCTCAACGATTTTGATCTCCTCATGTCGATCGAAAACGAGACGCACCACATCGATTCCGCTCAGCTGCTGTACCAAAACCCTTCCTCCCCGAGCGGGTACTCCGAGGTGTACTTCGAAACACTCGAGGAATTCAAAGCAATGCCCCACTGCAATATCGCCTTTTACGACTCGGTCGAGTCGTCGTCGCTCCCGGCGTACGAGGCCGACTGGGAGGAGGTCTCGTCCTCGGCCTCGCTCTCGTGCTGAGCCTCCGCCATCATCTCCTCTGCGTCGATCCCGAAAAACGGGCAGATCCTGACCATGATCTTCTCAATCGAGCGAACCAGGCCAAGGTAGGCCGCGCTTTTCGAGGTCTTCTCGGACGGGAGGTTCTTCTCGAAGTATCTCTCTAGTCGTATCATCTCGTCGTCGTAAAAAGTCTCGCTCTCCATTTTTTTTCTCGCCACTGTCAAGCACACGAGACGCTTCATGATCATCACGCAGCAGTACATCACACTGATGGGCTGCGCCTGGATGCACTCGAAAACCCTTTTCCGCCCTTGCTCTCGCTCGGACCGCTTCTCGCTCACCAGGAGGTCCAGGATTTTTTTAGGGATGCACATGACCTTCATGCTCTGTAAGAAGATCGGGTAGACCTTCTGCGCCACTTCGATCTCGGCGTAGTCGTCCTCGTCTTCGCTGTCGTACATTTCGGTGATTACCAGGAAGCAGATATATTTTTTTCCTCCTCAAAAAAAGTGCACCGAAAAAATTTGTCATTTTTTTATTAAACATGGCACAATCCTCCACTCATGCCGAAGACTTCTGCAAAAGCCTCCTTTCGCTCGTACAGATGTTCAGGAACACGTTCCCGGACAACGCTGCGATCTCCGACGTGCTGGCCCGGCTCGAGCCCGCCGTTAAGCCAAACGTCTCCTTTATCAACAACATGCTCCTCAATACCTGGGTCAAGATCAGCGGGCCCATGAGGGACGCGATCGTCATCCGGGACCTCGGCTCCATCAAGGCCGCACTGGACGCCCAAACCGAGAAAACCATGCTCCACGAGATCGGCTTCGTGGAGCTCATGAGCGACGCCTCCGTGCCGGTGCACAGCAGAGCCCAGTTATGGGTGGCCATCGATGCGACCATGGAGAGCGCCTTCAACCCAGTGCAAAAAGCACCTGTCGTGCCGGTGGTAGCACCAGTGGCTCCAGTGGCTCCAGTGGCCGCCCCTCCCGTGGCAACTGCTGTCGCCAACGCATTCGCACCCGACAAGATCGGCGACACGATCCGCACCATGGCGCCCCAGTTTCTCGGGTCGATGAACGAGATCATCAAGGCCCTCAAAGAGGTCTCCGAGAAGCCCGAGGCCCAGGTAGCCCTCAGCGCGCTGAACATCTCCAAGGACTCGCTAGGAGTGAGCGACTCCTTCAGGGACATTATGGAAAGCCTAGAATCGGGAAAACCACCAAAAAAAAAGAAGAAGAGCAAGAAGCATCGCGAAAACTACGAGGAGACTCGGGATCGCTTGCGAGCAAAGTTAGAGGCGAGTAAATCGGCGAACGAGGAAATTGTTTAAATGCTTAAGGGAAAAGATGGAATTTGTTCATGACACCGAGAAGCTCTGTATGCACTGCATGAAGTTTTCTGCCATGGTCGAGCCCTGTAAGGACCCCTCGTGCGCTCAGACCGTCTGCTTTTCGTGCGTTCCATTGAACTTCGGGCGGAGTTCTCTGTATACCTGCCCCTTGCGATTGCCCAAACGAACACATTCTCCTGCGGACTGCGCGTTCCCGAACTGCGCGGAGTGTACGGCCGCACGGCAGCGCCGCAGACAAGAAATACTCGAGCTATTTCGTCACTCCTAATAAAAAATATCCTCCTTACTTCAATTATAGAATGACCAAACTCGTCAAGGCAATCTCCTTTTTGATCGTGCTCGCCATCGTCGGCGTCATCATCTACCTCTCCGTGGATCTCGCCAAGCAAAAGGGCTCTGTGTCTCCAAGTGCTAGTGCAAGTCCTGTTCCAGGTGCTACTGCGAGCCCCAGTGCATCGCCTAGTCCTGCTGCGGCCGGTCCTGTTGTTGTCCCCACTGAGGGCAAGACTGGATTTGGAGCAGGACAAATTTTCGGTTTTAGCATTGCCACTCTCTTGGGATTAGCGCTTTTAGTTGTTGCTGGTTTATTTTTAGTTGGTGCGGTAGGTAGCAAAGATCGAACTATGAAAGGCTTCAGAGAGGCAGGAATGGCCAACTTAACCACTAAAGGCAATTCTTTTAGCACAACTTTACAATCTGGAGTAAATGGTGTACGACGAAAAGTTGCACTGAACAAAACGTTAAAGCGTGTGTCTGAGGTTATGGAAGCAATGGAGGAAGGTCCCAACAAAGAAGAGATAAAACGAATGATTAATGAAGCAAAGGCAGGAGACGAAAAAGCTAAAAAATACGTATTAGATCTAGAGGCGCAACTTAATGCACAAAAAGCTGAACGGAAAGCAACAGTAAAACCAACCGATGAGTAAGATTCATCTCACAAAATCAATCCCTTTTTTATAAAGAATTTCTAAATTTTCAGATAACATTGAACTATTTAAAGTATCCCCTTCTTGTTGGGACGGAATTCTCCATATACATCTCGTAATCAATCCAGATACAAGTATAATTGCCTCCTTTTTACGAACATCTGTTTTGATCTTTTCGTCTAAATTTGATAAACAAAACCCAAGAACACACATCGCCAATACTTGCATATCGATGCCTCTGCACCCTTGATCTTCGATTGTTTTTCGCACCTCCTCTAGCACAACTATAAGTTTGGATTTTACATTCGCTGTATGACCGGAAAACAACCCGCTACTGTCAATTTTTTCAAGATTGATTCTCGGCATCTTGAAGCTTTCAATAATGGTGAAAGTTCGCAGATCCATGATACAAAAAACAGGGCATATATTTTTTTATTTGCATAATTTCAAAACATGTTCAAAGAAGAGCCTCTGCTTCCAGTAGACGACAAAGGTCAGCTCCTTGCGCGTCTGCTCGAAATATCCATCCGCACTGATGAAAAACTCTCGAAAATGTCAAGTGACATGGATCAGAGATCGGAATTGTTTAACACGAAACTCGATAACCATATCAAAAAATTCGACGCACATGTGTCCTTCATTGAACAAGTATACAATGTTCTCACGTACCCATTTAACGCAATCCTTGGCATTGCATTGCCGCTTATTTCGAGTCAAGAACCACCTCATGCACTGGAGGACATACTCTGAACGGAATCCTCCTTCAGATCTATGAGCGATGGCTCTTGTTCTTTTGCCTTCGCCTCGTTTTCCCGGCGCTCTAACTCAATGGCAGCCATGATTTCCAGAACAGAATTCTTTAGATCTACTGGGTCTGGCCGCTGAGAGGCCTCCTGGCGCTGCCTAACAAGTTCCCGTTCTCTTTGGAGGGCCTCTTGCTGCTCGAGTTGTCTCCGGTTCTTCTCCTCTGCCTCTTTCTGGAGGCGCTTGCGCCGTATGCGGTCCATGTCCTCGTCTGGGATGTCGTCCGCATTCGCGGGGATGCGCAGGTTGCGGTGCTGCTCGTCGTCCTTGGTCATGGGCACGTAGGGCATGTGCGCCCTGTACTGCACGGGCGGCGCGCTCCGGGGCGCTTGGTACCCGTTCTCGACAACAGCCTGGTAGTTCTCGGCCCCGTGGGTCACGCGGTCCGCCACCTCGTGGGACCGGAGCGTGAGGGCCGCGCGGGACTCGAGCGAGCCAGGGGCCTCGCCGCGGTGCACCCCCCGCAGGCCTGGCAGTGTGGGTGGATGCTCTAGAGGCGGAGGCGCCTGCATCTGGCGAAGACTCGTGTACTCGTCGTGCACCTGGCCGTTGTAGTAGTAGGGCACCGAGTCGGTCCTGCCCTGGTGGTGGTTCATGGTCACCGCGCTGGTCACGTTCTTCTGGATCTCTTGTGCGGTGCTCTGCGTAAGGGCCTGGTAGTCCTTCATGACCTGCTCCGAGATGGTCTTGAGGCGCAATCCTACGTTCTCCTGCTCCGCGACGGCCCGATTGGCGGCTTCTATTTTTTCGTTCGCCTGCTGGATCTTCGCCTCCAGTTCGGACTGCCCCGCGAGGTTCGCAGTGGCCGGGAAGCGGTCCATCGGGATGGACACGATGTGAGAGAACATCGCCATGAGGCTGTTCACGACGTCCTTCACGTCGGTCTCGTTCTTGCCCGTCTCCTT
>JACCDX010048748.1_pt1 | contig 11206 bp, 10 predicted proteins | sample 7449681 | NCBI WGS metagenome assembly JACCDX01 (sample SAMN15323450, study PRJNA562643) | freshwater metagenome | isolation source: river surface water | place: USA:Blue River Watershed | collected 2017-08-18 | reverse complement strand
TGGGCCAGCCACGCTCTTCGAGCAAGTCACGCAAAACCCCGTTGGTGATGGGTTCGCTGTCCACCAGCACCCCATCGCAATCGAACAACACAGCTTGAAACGGCATGAGGGGATGATACCCGGGCGCGAAAAGCAGGGCTTTGCATCACGGCCTAGGGAGATGCGCTTGCACTCAGTTCATCAGAAACACGCCCTTGCCTTCAGTTTGCTGGTCGAACAGTTGGTAGGCGGTGTCAGCCTGCTCCAGAGTCCAGTGATGGGTGAAGAGCTTGTCCACATCAATACCACGGTCAGCGACGAAGTCGGTGCACTCTTGTTGACCCACCGTGGAGAATGTCCAAGATCCGATCAGGGTCACCTGGCGTCGGAGTAAATCGGGGCTGACATCGAGTTCGACATTTCCCCCCTCGCCGACAAAGCAGGCTTTGCCCCAAGTGCGCACACATTGCACCGCTTGGCGCCGTGCCTGTGGGGAGGATGAGGCATCGAGGGAGGCATGGGCTCCCAGGCCCTGGGTTAGGTCTTTGATGGCCTGCAGGGCATTGACCTGTGAGGGATTGATCACCTCGGCCGCGCCGAATTCTCGCGCCCGCGCCAGGCGTTGTGGGCTCACATCCAGTGCAATGACACGAGCGCCGAGGGCCGTGGCCAACTGGGTGGCTGAGAGGCCCACGGGTCCTTGGCCAAAGATGGCAATCGTCTGATCGCCTGTCAACTCCAGGCGTTTGAGCGCGCCCCAAGCAGTGCCCGTGCCGCATGCGATCGCAGCCCCCGTGGCAAACGACAGTTCATCGCGCAGGGTGACCAGGGTACGGGCTGGTACCTTGATGTATTGAGCGTGGCCTCCATGACCAGTTGCGCCATAGACTTCGGCCACACCCTCCACACACAATTGCATCCAGCCTGTGGAGCAATGCGGACAGGCACCACAACCTCGGTAGTGGTGCACCATGGCGCGCTGTCCTAACCATGCTTGTTTGGGGTTGACGTTGGTGCCCATCGCCACCACCACGCCGCAGGGTTCATGGCCTGCAATCATGGGAGCGCTGCTGCCCAGCCCCATGGCTTTCTGAGCTTCACCAGGTGCTGATCGGTAAAACTTGAGGTCGCTGCCGCACATGCCCGAAGCTTTCATCTGCAGCACCACGTCGTCCGGTCCCGGTGTGGGGTCAGGGAACTCTTGCATGGCGACGGTCCTGTTTCCTGTGAAAACGATACCTTTCATGGGGTGCTCCTTGGGTTGTTGTTGAGGTTATCGCATGATGAATGGGTTGGCCGGTGCACCCTGCGCATAGGAAATCCAGGTGCTCTTGGTTTCGAGGAATCCGCGGATAGCTTCAACGCCACTCTCGCGACCGATTCCTGAATGTTTCATGCCCCCGAAGGGCATCATGTAGCTCACAGCTCGGTAGGTGTTGACCCAAACGGTGCCCGCCTTGAGTGCGGCAGACATGCGTATCGCGCGTCCGGTATTCTCGGTCCACACGCCGGCCGCTAGGCCATAGATGGTGTCGTTGGCCATCTTGATGGCCTCAGCTTCGTCCTCGAAACCAATGATCGACAGCACAGGACCGAAGACTTCTTCCCGAGCAATACGCATCTGTGGCGTGACATCGGTGAAGATGGTGGGCTCGACAAATTGACCACCGGGCAGATCCGGCGAGGTGGCCGGGCCACCTCCCAGGATACAACGGGCCCCCTCGGATTTTGCAATGTCAATATAGTCCAAAATTTTCTTGTACTGAGCCGGTGTGGTGACCGGTCCAATGTTGGTGTCGGGCAGCATCGGGTTGCCTTTGCGCGCCGTGGCCCCGAGCTTGGCCACCTTCTCGGTGAATTGATCCTTGATCGAATTTTGTACCAGCAGCCGAGAACCCGCAATGCAGGTCTGTCCTGTTGCTGCAAAGATACCCGAGATCACGCCCGCTGCCGCCTTGTCCAGGTCGCAGTCTGCAAACACAATATTGGGCGATTTACCCCCCAGTTCGAGTGCCACGCGTTTCATCGATTTGGCGGCTTGGGCGTAGATGCGCGCACCGGTAGCGTCCGAGCCGGTGAACGTGATCTTGGCAACATCGGGATGGTCCACTAGCGCTGCGCCGGTTTCATGACCCAGGCCAGTGACCACATTGAAGACACCATCCGGGAAACCCGCCTCGCGCGTCAAGGCCATGTACTCAAGCGTCGAGGCCGAAGCGAATTCAGAGGGTTTCAGCACCACTGTGCACCCGGCGGCAATAGCAGGCGCACATTTCCAGGCGATGAACAAGAGAGGGGAGTTCCAGGCGGTGAGGGCACCCACCACCCCAACCGGCTCGTGACGGGTGAAGGCGAATATGTCGGGTTTATCGATAGGCATGACCGAGCCTTCAATCTTGTCTGCCAGGCCGCCAAAGTAACGCCACCACTCGGGGTGGTAATTGACCTGGCCGCGCATCTCGGCCATGAGCTTGCCGTTGTCACGCACCTCGATTTCGGCCAGACGCTCGGTATGGGTGGTGACCAGGTCTGCCAGTTTGAGCATCATCTTGCCGCGTTGCGTTGCCGTCATGGTGGCCCATGGCCCTTCTCGCAACGCATGTGAGGCAGCCTGCACGGCGCGATCCACATCCTGCGCGCAACCTCTGGGAATGCGTGCCCAGGCCTCACCGGTGTAAGGGTCGAGGGTGTCGATCCATTGACCGCCGATGGGGTCGACATATTCGCCCTTGATGAAATGTTGGTACTGCTTCATGGAAAGTCCTAAAAGAACACAGGTGAATGAATGGCGATTTGAGGGACGGTAGACAGAGCGGCTTGGTGCAGGTGGAGGTTAAGGGGGCGAGGCTGTCAGGCTTGCGCCTCAACTCAAGGCTCGTTGATCCTCCATGAACAGGCTGGCTGCTTTGTCCCCCACCATGATGCTGGGGGCGTTGGTATTGCCTGAGGGCACGGTGGGCATGATCGAGGCATCGGCCACTCGCAGGCCTTCGATGCCATGCACCCGCAAGCGCTCGTCTACCACGGCCAGAGGGTCACGCCCCATACGGCAGGTGCCCACTGGGTGATACATCGATTGCGCCTGTGCGCGGATGTAATCGATGAGTTGTTTGTCCGTCTGCAGTGCGGGGGCAGGCATCAGTTCAGCTTCAAGGTGGTCGCGAAAGGGGGGCGTGTTGAAAATCTCTCGAACCAACCGCAACCCCCGCACCAGAGGCTCCACATCACGCGGATCGACCAGGTAATTGGCTTGCATGAGAGGTGCCTGGTCTGGTCGGTTGGAGGCGAGGGTGATCGTGCCACGCGAATGGGGGTGTAACAACCCAATTGAAGAAGTGACAGCGGGGGCAGGGTCGGCGCGGTACATGCCGCCAGAACCCAGCATGCTGAAAGGGCGCATTTGGATTTGCAAATCCACTCGAGGACTCACGCCCGAGCGGGTAAATAGCCCCACCTGCGCAGCCGCCGAATTCAGCAAGCCGCGGCGGGTGAAGGCGTAGCGCAACACCTCGGGGATCATGCGCACTGGGTTGGCAATCTGCGGGTTGATGGAGAACGTCGAATCTACACCGACGAGACAGTGCACATACACGTGGTCATGCAGATTGTGGCCCACACCGGGCAGGTCATGGTGCACATCAATGCCCCGTGCGCGCAGGTGTTCTCCAGGACCGATGCCCGACAGCATGAGCAACTGCGGTGAGTTGATGGCTCCACCCGCAACGATCACCTGTCGGGTGTGAATCCGATGGGTGACACCCAGCTGTCGATATTCCACACCCACGACCCGACGTTGTTCCAGAACGATCCGTTCAACCAGGGCCTCGGTGCGAACCTCCAGATTGGCACGCTGTCGCACGGGTCGCAAAAAAGTGTCGGATGTGGCAGCTCTCACGCCGTGATGAATCATCAGTTGCAAGAAGCCCACGCCTTCTTGCTGCAAACCGTTGAAGTCGTCGTTGAGGGGAATTCCTCTGGCTTGTGCTGCGGCCACAAAGGCTTGCGAGGCGGCATGAGGTTCCTGCAGTGGACTCACATGCAGCTCGCCGCTGGCACCATGGAGGTCACTTTCACCGCCGAAGTGGCACTCCGTACCCTTGAAGTGGGGCAGAACATCGTTCCAGCCCCAGCCCGGGTTACCGGCATCGCGCCACCCATCGTAGTCCTCGGGTGTGCCACGCATGTAGACATGGCCATTGATACAACTGGTGCCGCCCACGAGGCGACCACGTGGCCAATTCAGTCGACGACCTTGCAGACCCGGTTCGGGCTCGGTCTTGTACCCCCAACTGATGCTGGGATCGGACACCACCTTGGGAACCCCGGCGGGAATGCGAGTCCAGAGGCGGCGGTTCTCTGGGCCGGCCTCCAGAATCAGCACGCGGCGCGAGGAATCTGCTGACAAGCGATTGGCGAGCACGCAGCCGGCCGAGCCAGCGCCCAGAATGACCAGATCGAAGGTGTCAGCGTGAGCCATGATGAATGGTCAACTCAATGCAGCAATCGTGGCAACCACAAGGCGACATCAGGAAAGAGCAAAATGGCCGCGAGCACGATCACCTGCAACACCATGAATTGACCCATGCCACTGAAGATGAGTTTCAAATCCCAGGTCGGCATCACGTTCTTGAGGTAATAAGCGGACATGGCCACTGGGGGGCTCAAAAACGCAGTCTGCAGGTTCACGGCTACTGCAGCGCCGAACCACAGCATCAACTCAGGTTTGTCAAGCCCAATGTTCAGACGCTCGACGATGGGTAAGAAGATCGGCACGAAGACCAGGATGATGGCAGGCCACTCAAAGGGCCATCCCAACAGAAAGATGATGAGCATGATCAGCAGCAGCTTGCCCATGTCAGGCAGCGGTACTGCCGACAGGAGGTCGGCAACCACGTTGGATGCACCGGTCTGAACAAACACGGCACCAAATACATTCGAGGCCATCACCAAAAATAGCACCATGGACGAGGTCAGCAAAGTGGACTTGGCCGCATTGACCAATGCTGTGACGGTGAGCTTGCGGTACAGCAGGGCCAGCACGGTGGCGCCAAATGCACCGCAGGCTGCCGCCTCAGTCGCTGTGGCCAGGCCAGCCAGTATGGTGCCCAGTGTGGCACCGATCAAGGCTGCCAGCGGAACGACGCTTACCAGCACCTCCCGCAAGAGCTTGCTCAGGTTACCGACCCGTTCTTCTTTGGGTACAGCGGGTCCCAGTGCGGGGTTGATGAAGCTGCGTATCAGGCAATAGCAGATGTACACACCGGCCAGCAGGAATCCGGGACCAAAGGCAGCCGAGTAGAGCTTGTTGACGGGCACACCGATCACTGGACCCATGACGATCAGCATCACGCTGGGCGGTATTAGGATACCTAGAGTCCCGCCTGCTGCAATCGCACCGGCAGAGAGTTTAGCGTCGTACCCCGCTTTGACCATCATCGGACCCGCCATGATGCCCAGCACCGTGACTGCGGCGCCGACAATGCCCGTGGCCATGGCAAACACTGTCGCCGTGAGCAAAACGGCCAAGTACAACGAGCCACGTAATGGCGCGAATAACAATCGAAAGGTTTCGAACAACCGGTTCATCAGTCCCGCCTGTTCGGTCATGTAGCCCATGAAGATGAATAGCGGAACAGCCGGCAGGATGTCATCTTTCATCGAACTCCAGATCTGGAGATAGGCCAGGTAGAAGGTGCGGTCTACCCCCAGACCGATAGCGCCGAACAGCAAGGCGGTGAACAGCAGGGTGAAAGAAATGGAAAAACCGATGAAGATCACGGTCACCATGCTCAGGAGCATCAACAGCCCCAGAATTTCATTGAAGGTCATGGAAGGTTCTCGGGGTCAGATCTCGATCTTCTCGTGGGTGATGTAGGGCTCGTTGGTGAGCACCGCCCAATAGGACTTGAGGCCTTCTGACAGACCTTGCATGAACAGCAGCAATGCTGTCAGTGGTATCACGGCGCGAAATGGCCACAAAATGGGTTGCCACAAACCGGCGTTGGAGCGCTCTTGAATGTCGAAAGCACGCAGGGCATCGCCAAAGGAGATGGCGAAAATCAGCGCCATGGTAGGCAAGAAAAACAGCAAGTAGGTGATCAGATCGATGCGACCCTTGGTACGTTCGCTGAACTTGTCCCAGAAGATGTCGGTGCGCACGTGTGCGCCTTTCATCAAGGCATAGGCCCCGCCCAACATGAACATCGTACCGTTGGCCATGAAGGTCACATCGGTGGACCAAGACGTCGGTGAATTGAATACGTACCGAGCGATGACCTCGTACACTGCACCCAGAATCATCGGGATAAACGTCAGCATCACGAGGTGACCAGTGCGGTCAGTCCAGCGGTCGATCCACTGGATCAGGGCGATGGATCGGGTCCAGAAGGCAGTGGTGCGAAGCAATAGTGCTGTTTGGGACGATACGGACATGCCGTCTCTCCTGTGCTGCGGATCAGTAGGTAGGCTCACACACTTATGCACGTGAGCCCCTGGGCAGGCCAGCGGTCCATGCCAAAGGCGAGGACCGCTGCTGCAGTTTTACTTGGCAGATCCCCAGTAGTAGGTGGCAGCGAAGTCATACGGCGTGTTGGTTTGCACACGAGTGGGTACAACCCCGGAAGCGTAGTTGCGCAAAGAGTCATGCACCTTTTTGAAGAACGGATTCTTGGCTGATTCCTCCTTGGCAATGTTGTCCCATGTCTCCAGCGTCTTCTTCAGCACGTCCGGGGGGGTGGGCAGAATCTTGACGTTGTACTTCTCGCGCAAGTCTTTCATGGCGGCGACGTTCAGGCGGTTCTTGGTGGTTTCTGAGCGGATGGTGGCTTCAATGGTGGCGGCCTGGATGATGGCGCGTTGCTCAGGCGCCAGTCCTTTCCACACGTCAGCGTTGATCAGCAATTCAAGCACCGTGGCAGGCTCGTGCATGGAGCTGGGGTAGAAGTTCTTCCAGATGGTCTGAAAGCCAATCTTCATGTCATCGGCCGGTCCGGTGAATTCGGCGCAGTCAATTACGCCGCGCTCACCGGCTGGGATGATTTCACCGCCGGGCACGTTCACGGGAGTGACGCCGGCCTTGCCAAAAACCTCGGCGGTAATACCGGTGTGTCGACACTTGCGGCCCTTGAGATCCTCCCAGTTCTTGACTGGGGTTTTGAACCAGCCAAAGGCCTGCTGTGACACGGAAGTTAATGGCAGTACCACCACATTGGATTTGAGCTCTTTCTGGTAGAACTCGTTGTACAAATCCTGGCCACCCCCTTCGTAAACCCAGCCGATGTAGTCCATCATGTCCATGCCGAACGGGCCGCCAGGGGCGGGGCCAAACAAGGTTGCAGCACGGTTTTTGCCGACCCAGTAAGCTGGGGCACTGTGGCCACCATCGATCACGCGCTTGCTGGTTGCGTCCAGAATTTCAAAGGGGGGGACCACGGCGCCCGGCGGGAGGATTTCCACGACCAGCTTGCCACCAGACATGGCATTCACACGGTCAGCCCAGAACTTGCCACTCTCCCAGATCAGGCTGGACTGGGGAAAGGCTGACTGAATGCGCAACTTGGTCTGGGCCTGGGCCAACCCTGGCAGTAAACCTGCTGCCGCAAACAGGGCCGTGGCCAACCCCGAGACGAACAATTGTTTGAATTTCATGACTGTCTCCTGTGTAATAAGTGCCGTGGCGGCACGGGTTTTTCTAAGCACATGGGGCGTTCTGGGACGCCTGGGCGCATGTCGGGTCGATGAACGTGCATGAGGGAGCGTGAAATCGGTCGTGTCGGTGAACTCCTTGTGATTGCCATAGAAGGGGCAGGTGTCATGGATTGTGAAAAGAGGACACGCCGGGTTCAATCGATTTCTTCGTGTGGCTGCGTGAGAAAAATTCACACGCCCCGAGCGCCGGCAGCATAGAAGCCTCCGTCCACAGGTATCGCCACGCCCGAGATGTAGGCAGCCTGCTCAGAGGCTAGGAAGGAGGCCATGGCGGCAATTTCGGTGGTCAAGCCATAGCGGCCTGCTGGAATGGCAGCGGTGTAGGCCTTGCGAAACGCTGGGCTGTGCAACACCTGGGTCAAGGGTGTGTCAACAGGTCCTGGTGCAATGGCATTGGCCGTGATGCCGTCAACCGTGAGTTCAGCGGCAATCTGACGCATCAGCCCGATCACCGCCGCTTTGGAAGTGCCATAGGCGGTTCTGCCCGACCCCACGGCTCGCATGCCGGCCACGGAGGCAATGCTGATGATGCGTCCCCAGCGGTGTTTGAGCATCAGGCGTGCGGCGTGCTGGCTGCACAGCAACACCCCGGTCACGTTGACGTTCAGGGTGGCATTCCAGTTATCCAGTGGGAAATCGACGAATGCGTAGGTCTTGGCAATGCCTGCGTTGTTGACCAGCACATCGCAGCGCTTGAAGACTTGGCGCACCTCGTCGAAGGCCTTCTCGATAGAGGTGTGCGAGCTCACGTCCATTTCCAGAGCCATGGCGCTGCCACCGGCGGCCTTGATGGCGCGCGCTGTCTTGGAGGCTGCTTTGACATCGCGGTCAGATACCACCACCCGAAACCCATCACGAGCCAGTTGTTGGGCGATGGCTTGACCGATCCCCACCGCAGCCCCGGTGACGAGTGCGACTCGTTGGATGGTTTTTTTTCGTGCTGTGGCCATGCTGTTCTCCTTGTCAATTCAGGGCTAGCCTGCTCTCGCAGGTGGTGCTAGTTGGTTTCAAAAAATCGAATCATTTCACCCGTGATGAATTCGGGTTGTTCCTCGGGGATCCAGTGGCCACACTGCTCCACTACGCCACCCTCGACGCGGCTGGCGACGCGTTGCAGCGACGACAGCGTCTCGCCGCCACGGCCAAAGGCCTGCGCGCCGCCGTAGGCCAGCACTGGCATGGTCAGCCGGTGGTGTTCTAAAAAAGCAGCGTTGTCTTTCACATCCTGTTCAAGGGCGCGGTAATAGGCCAAGCCTGTGCGGGTGGTGTCATCCCGTGCGTAGGTGCGAAGATACTCGCGTTCGTCCTCGGGCGAAATAGCCCCCGCGACCTGGCCGTAATGGTGGTAGAACCAGCCCAGGTAGATGTCTTCGCGACCGCGTATGAGTTGCTCAGGCAGTTCGGCTGTCTGATGCAGCGCATGGTGCCAGCGGCGTCCCTGTTGAGAAAACGTGCCACTGCCATCTCCCGGGACAGCAGCATCCAGCATCACCAGTTTACTCACCAGACCTGGGTGAAAAGCCGCCAGCGCGAAAGCCACGGGCCCCCCCCAGTCATGACCCACCACATAAGCACTGGAGATGCCCAGCGCTTGGAGCAGATCGGCGATATCACGAGCCACAGTTTTCTTGTCAAAACCAGAGGCTGGCCTTGAGGAATCACCCAGTCCGCGCAGATCCGGGGCAATCACCCGGTACAGCCGCGAGAGCGGGGTCATGATCTTGCGCCAGGCGTACCATGTCTGAGGCCACCCGTGCAACAGGACAACGGGGCGTCCTTCACCGGCGGTGACGTAATGCACTTGACTGTCGCGTAACTGAAGCGTGTGGTGCTGGGGGTCGTAGTTCATTGCATGCCGTGGGCTGAAGCTGGAGCGGGTTGAAACGATCATCCCGATTTGTCGCTTGATTGACGACTTTCATTGTGGATGGTCTTGTCGTCCTGCTTCAATCGATTTATGCTAGTGTCAATGTGAGAAAAAATCACAAACTTGGCTAAGCCTGTTTCGTATGATCAGTTTGCGCCCATCTCTAAACGCCTTGCGCGCCTTTGAGACCATGGCCCGCCTGGGCAGCATGACCCTGGCAGCACATGAACTGGGCGTCAGCCATGGCGCCATCAGCCGCCAGGTTCGGTCGTTGGAAGAATTGCTGGGGGTCTCCCTGCACACCAAGCAGGGCAACAATGCCATCCCTACTGAAGTAGGTCAACGCCTCGCCGCCGAACTCACGCCGGCATTCCACGCGATTCAATCCAGCTTGGCCTTGTTCATGCCAGGACCGATCACGCTGTCTTGCTCCTCCACCATCATGATGCGTTGGCTGATTCCCCGCATTGAGGACTTTCGGCGTCGTTTTCCGACCATAGAGGTGAAGTTCAATCTCAGCCACGACAAGATTGATTTCGTTCACGACGAGATCAACCTGGCCATTCGCAACAGCATGATCGCTCCACCCAAGCAGGCGCAAGTGCGCAATCTGATGCCAGAGTGGATTGGCCCGATCTGCACACCAGAACTGGCCCGACGCTCAAACTTGAGGACGCCAGAAGACCTGGCCCGGGCTCGTTTACTGCATACCAAGACGCGGCCCTTGGCATGGCGCGAGTGGATGCAATCGTGCGGCGTCGATTTTCCCAACCCGCAGTCCGATTCGCCTTTCGAGCATTTTTATTTGTTAATCCAGGCGGCCATCTCCGGCCTGGGGGTGGCCATGGTGCCGCACATGCTGGTGGAAGAAGATTTGCAATCGGGGCGCTTGGTAGCCCCTTTGGGGTTTGTCAAGGGGCCGCATGCCATCCAGTTATGGTTGCCGCCCTACTTGCGAGAAAAGCGTGAAACCGAAACCTTGGCCGATTGGTTGGCTGAACACATGCAGGACGATGGGTTGTCGCTGACACAGGCTTCGATGGCCCTGTGATGCATGTGCTGAAAGGTCGGGACTGCCCCTCGGCAGAGACCTGGCGATGCGATGAGTAGAGTTTGATTTTTTCAATGAACAGAGGTGATGCAATGCCTATCTATGACACGTTTGAAGCTTTTAAAGCCGCTGCAGAGCAGCAAGGGTTGGGTGAGGTGTTGGTGCGCGAGTGGGGACCCAACCATGAAACCCCTGAGCACGAGCATCCCTTCGATGTGCAGGCCCAGATGGTGAGCGGAGACTTTTGGCTCACCCTTGACGGCCAGACCCGGCACTTGCGTCCAGGCGATACTTTCAATGTACCTCGCCACACGCGTCACTCCGAGCGCTATGGTCCTCAGGGCGCCACGTTCTGGGCTGCCCGCGGCCATTGAACCGATATTTGCCCGCGACTGCAAACGCAGACCTGGGTCTTTAGCCTGCAGCCGCCTCAACCTGCACCGCACAGTACTTCAACTCCGGGATCTTGCCATCTGGGTCCAAGGCCGCATTGGTCAGCAGGTTGGCAGCGGCCTCGCGGTAAGCAAACGGGATGAAGAGGGTCTGGTCCGGCGTGCCGTCGTCCTGGCGTGCACGCAGTGTCACCTCGCCGCGGCGTGATC
>JACCDX011226509.1_pt1 | contig 11207 bp, 10 predicted proteins | sample 7449681 | NCBI WGS metagenome assembly JACCDX01 (sample SAMN15323450, study PRJNA562643) | freshwater metagenome | isolation source: river surface water | place: USA:Blue River Watershed | collected 2017-08-18 | reverse complement strand
CTTTAGGGCCAATTCACTCTCCATCTCTCTCGGCGCTAAACCCATTTCCATGGTAAAAGCTGTCAAGTCTCCGGCTCAATCTTATACTATATGAAAATACAAAAGGTCCGCTAACATATCTCTACATATCAGAACACGATACCTTCATGGGTCCGATATCTTTTTTAACTAGACGTTTTGTATAATATAAAAAATTCACAATAGAAATACAAAACCTTTACGCGTAATGAATAAAGGAGGGCTAGAAAGCCATCATGACAATAAAGTAAAAAAACCGGAATAATATAATAAATGAATCCAATCCCTCGCCTCTTATTATTTTAACCCCAAAAGTTTTCAACTTATTGTTGTCAAAACAATACTCGACTCGTGTTTGTATACCATAAGACAAAGCGCAAAAAAGTTCATTTTTGTTCAAAAAATTCAAAAGGCGCGCAACCAATTTCTTTGGATAAAGCAAGGCGAAACCCAGTCGCAGTGAACGAAGAGAAGCAGGCAGGGGTGGGCGTAGTGCGGTCGATTGAAATGAGTCGCAATGTAAAATGAAATGTCGCCTCTTTGATTTATCTCGTCAGTGTTTCCCTCTTTCCTGCCAAAGGAAAGAGGGGAAGGAACTTGAAAGAAATTGAATACAATAAAGAAGAAAAAGGAAATACGGTTAAGCTGCGAAGTCGAATAACGAGGGAGTGGGGCGGCCGCCCCAAGCTACAACCTATTTCTACTTTTCTTTGTGGTGGGCCCGGGCCCCCCTCTTTCTTACTCTTTCATTCTTTCATTCTTTCATTATTCTTTTTTGTCGGGCGGGGCCCGGGTCGCCAGTTATAAGATAGTCTTTTCAAATCTCTGTTTTTTCTCGCAATTTTCACTCTTTCATTCGTGTTGACTATCGTTGACCCCCTCTCTCATTCGTGTTGACTATCTTTGACCTTTCCTCCCTTTTCGGTCCTCTTTCCTATCGCTGACCCTCCTTTTCTTTTTTCTCTCTCTCTTTTCCTCTATTTCCCTCGCTCCTTGGCTTTTTCCCTCCTTTCTTAATCTCGATTTTTCTCTCTCGGTCAATTGCCTTCATACTTCATTCTTCGTATACGTCTCTCTGAAAATATAGGAGCGGGGGGCTTCGCCCCCCTAGGGCACGCCTTCTTTCCGTACCCTTTTTTCGCAGTCTATTCTCTTTCCCTTTACACAGTGTAGACCGCCCATGTATGGTTGTGTTGTTTCCTTCACTTCGAGCTTCGATGTTTTTTTTTCACATCATTAACCATGTTCTTTTTTCTTCTCTTTTTTTTTCTTGAAGGGGCGGGGCCCGGGTCGCCAGTTATAAGATAGTCTTTTCAAATCTCTGTTTTTTGCTCGCAATTTTCACTCTTTCATTCGTGTTGACTATCTTTGACCCCCTCTCTCATTCGTGTTGACTATCTTTGACCCCCACTCTCTCTCTTTCGTCTTGGCTCCCTCTCTCTCCCCTCCGTTCACTTTCTTTTTCATCGTTTATGATCCTTCATAAAAAAGGGCTGTAGTTCAACGGTAGAATGGCGGTCTCCAAAACCGCTGATAAGGGTTCGAGCCCCTTCGGCCCTGTTTTATCGTGGAAGGAGATATTAATTTTTATGAATAAAAGATTTCATTTATGTTTACTCGATGGTTTTGTTCGACTAACCACAAAGATATTGGTACACTTTATTTAGTGTTCGCTGTATTCTCAGGTGTTTTAGGTGCAGGTGCCTCTATTTTAATTCGATTAGAATTAGCTGGACCTGGTATCCAAGTTTTAGGAGGTAACAACCAACTTTATAATGTACTCGTTACTTCTCATGGATTTTTAATGGTATTCTTCTTAGTAATGCCGGCCCTTATTGGAGGGTTTGGGAACTGGTTCGTTCCTTTAATGATTGGGGCTCCTGACATGGCGTTCCCTCGTATGAATAATATTAGTTTCTGGTTATTACCACCATCTTTAGTTCTCTTATTATCTTCAACTTTTGTTGAAGTTGGACCTGGGGTTGGGTGGACTGTTTATCCTCCATTAGCGAGCATTTCTGGACATCCTGGAGGTGCTGTTGATTTAGGAATTTTCAGCTTACATTTAGCCGGGGCTTCTTCTATTTTAGGAGCTGTAAATTTTATTACTACTGTTTTAAATATGCGCGCTCCTGGTATGACTATGCATCGAATTCCTCTCTTTGTTTGGTCTGTTTTCGTTACTGCTTTCTTATTATTATTAGCTTTACCTGTTTTAGCTGGTGCCATCACTATGTTATTAACAGATCGTAACTTCAACACTTCATTCTTTGATCCTGCTGGGGGAGGTGATCCGATTTTATATCAACACTTGTTCTGGTTCTTTGGACATCCTGAAGTGTATATTATGATTTTACCTGCTTTCGGTATTGTTAGCCAAATTGTTTCTACTTTCTCTCGAAAACAAGTTTTCGGGTATTTAGGAATGGTATATGCTATGGTATCAATTGGAATTTTAGGATTCATTGTATGGGCTCACCATATGTATACTGTAGGGTTAGATGTTGATACTCGTGCTTACTTCACATCTGCTACTATGATTATTGCTGTACCAACAGGAATTAAAATTTTCTCTTGGATTGCTACAATGTGGGGAGGATCTATTCATCTCGATACACCTATGTTATGGGCTATCGGATTCATTTTCTTATTCACAATTGGAGGATTTACAGGGGTTGTATTATCTAATGCTGGATTAGATGTAGCTTTCCATGATACATATTATGTAGTGGCTCACTTCCATTATGTATTATCTATGGGAGCTGTATTTGGTTTAATTGCGGGATTCTACTACTGGGTTTCTAAAATGACTGGATATCAATACTCTGAAAATCTTGGAAAAATTCATTTTTGGGTAACATTTGTAGGAGTAAACACTACTTTCTTCCCATTACATTTTGTAGGGTTAGCTGGAATGCCGCGACGTATTCCTGATTATCCAGATGCTTTCGCAGCTTGGAATCAAATTGCTTCTGTTGGAAGTATGCTTTCTTTCTTAGGATTCTTATTCTTCTTCTATATTGTATATGACACTTTAACTGGTGACCGACGTGCTCCTAGCAATCCTTGGGCATTTGGAGGAAATCCTGATGAATCTACATCATTAGAATGGATGTTACCTTCACCACCACCGTTCCATACTTTCGAAGAATTAACACCTATTAAAGATACAATCAAAATTTCAAAATAAGCTATAAGTAATGCGATTTTTAAAGCAACCTTTAGTAGAAGTCGTAGATAAACACCTTATTGAATACCCTACCCCAGCAAATCTTTCGTATTTCTGGGGATACGGTTCAATGGCTGGTATTTTCTTAGGTCTTCAAATTGTTACTGGAATTTTATTAGCTATGCACTATACACCTCATGTAGATCTCGCATTTAATAGTGTTGAACACATTATGCGTGATGTTAATAACGGTTGGTTATTACGCTATTTACATGCAAATGGGGCTTCATTATTTTTCTTTGTTGTATATATTCATATCTTCCGAGGATTATATTATGGTTCTTATGCGACTCCGCGTCACATTTTATGGTGCATTGGTGTAGTAATTTTCATTTTAATGATGGCAACTGCCTTCATGGGATATGTATTACCTTGGGGACAAATGAGCTTTTGGGCTGCTACTGTAATTACAAACCTCTTCTCTGCATTTCCTATTGTAGGTCAATCGATTGTAGAATGGTTATGGGGAGGTTTCTCTGTTGATAATGCTACATTAAACCGTTTCTTCTCTTTACATTATTTATTACCTTTTGTGTTAGCAGCTGCAGTTATTATTCATTTAGCTTCTTTACATGAAGTTGGATCGAATAATCCTTTAGGTGTTAGTGCTATGGTTGATAAAATTAGTTTCCACCCTTATTTATGGATTAAAGACGTATTTGGTTGGATTCTTATTGGTATTGTATACCTTGGTTTCGTATTTTATTCACCAAATACATTAGGTCATCCTGATAATTATGTAGAAGCCAATGCAATGGTTACTCCTGCTCATATCGTTCCTGAATGGTACTTCTTACCTTATTATGCGGTATTACGTTCTATTCCAGATAAATTAGGTGGAGTTTTAGCAATGTTTGGTTCTTTACTTGTGTTATTACTTTTACCTATGTTACATACTTCAGACGTTCGAAGCTCTTTATTTCGCCCATTACATCGAATTTTCTTCTGGATTTTCACATTAAATTGGGTAATCCTTGGATGGATTGGAGGAAATGTAGCGGAATCACCTTACTTAGAAATTGGGCAAACTGCAACAGTATTTTATTTTTTATATATTCTTGTAATTGTACCATCTTTAGGTATTGCTGAACGCAAATTCTTAGAATGGACTGATTCTACAAAATAAATGTGAGGCTCTTCGGGGCCCTCCTTTTTAATGGAATGTAGCCAAGTGGTAAGGCATTCGTTTTTGATACGAAGATGCGTTGGTTCGAATCCATCTATTCCAAAGGGCTTGTAACTCAGAGGTAGAGTGTACGCCTGATAAGCGTAATGCCGGAGGTTCGAGTCTTCCCGAGCTCATGAAATCTTTATAGATAGGACAAATTCTTTATGACACAGTCTTTTGAATCAAATTTTACTGGTCATAATAAAGAACTTTTTTATCGTTTTTTGTGGTATTTGTTTTCCGTTTGTTGTCTTATTTTTGTTGCTTATAAAAATGATGACCAAATCGCTGCTTGGTGGGTTCAAGGTGTTGAAGACGCTATGTGGAATAATACAAATCATCGCATTAAAATGCAATATGTTTCTCTAGGTGAAGGTGTTCAAAGTTGGCTCATTATGATTCTTGTATGGGCTTTTATGTTTTCATTACCTGTTCTTTATTATCAAATTGCTCAATTTCTTAAACCTGGTTTACATAAAAAAGAATGGTATAGCTTGGTGATTTTTGGAATCGGGGGCGCCTTTGTTTCTTTTTTCCTTGGGTGTCTGTTTTTTATGTACATTTTGTGGCCTCGTTGTAGTGAAATTCTTTTTGGTTTTAATGTACTTGACGTTACTTTTGAACCTCGATTGGCTTCACTACTTTTAACGTACATTAAAATGTGTATTTCTTTTTCATTTGCTTCCATGTTGCCTTGGCTACAAGTTATGCTTGTTTTATGGAATATCATTTCTTATGAACGAAGTGTTCATTTTCGAAAATGGTTTCTTCTTCTTATTCTTTGTATTGCAACTTTATTTTCTCCCCCGGATGTGTTTAGTCAATTCATTATCGGGTTACCTCTTTGGTTTTTCTTTGAACTTGGTTGGTTTTTTTTAGCTTTCCGAGAAGTTTATAAAAAAAAGACAGAAAATTATGTACGGACATGAATACGGTGGTATTGGTATTGCACTCATTTTATGTTTAATCCTAGCTGTTGTTTTTGCAGGACTTTCTTATTTAGTAAGTGTAAAACAAGCGGATGTTGAAAAAGTTTCTGCTTATGAGTGTGGTTTTGATCCTTTTGATGATGCTCGAAAAACGTTCGACGTTCGTTTTTATCTTGTAGCGATTCTATTTTTAATCTTCGATTTAGAAGTATCCTTTCTTTTTCCTTGGGTTGTTTCTTTAGGAAAATTACCTTTATTTGGTTTTTGGTCAATGATTTTATTTCTTGCAATCTTAACCGTAGGTTTCGTTTACGAATGGCGTAAAGGTGCATTAGAGTGGGAATAATTTGTTACTATTTTGCGGAGAAAGATTTTATTGGTTGGTTCTTTCTATCTAAAGAGTGGCACTTTAGTAGTTAGAGCAAATTCTATAGAAAAAGAAAATTACAATGCCTCAACTTGATCTAACATCGTGGTTTACGCAGTACTTTTGGTTTAGCGTAATGTTTATTATTTTATTCTTTACTACTGTAACAGTATATATGCCAAAAATCTATGCTGGATTACGAGTACGACAATTATTGTTGTCTACAACAACATCGGATACAACAGAACCTTATAAAATTGAAGAAGATAAACTTCAAAAAGATATGGAATCACGAATTGCAGCTGCATACTCAGAAGGGAAAGTAGCTTTCCAATCTGCAGTAGTGGAAACGGCGCAATGGTCTGATGAAATGGTAAAAGCAACAAATGCTACAGATTTCGAAGAAGCAAACGGAGAATATGTAGAAAATTTAGTACAAACAGTAAGTGAAGCTGATTTATTACTTGAAGCGATTCAAAAAGATTATGATGCTGCTACGTTAGAAACAATCAAATCAGAATATTCTTTAGAATATGATGCATATGGATATGTATGTGAACCAGATGAAGAAGAATTCTATGAAGAAGAATACGATGACGAAGTAAGCGAATATGATGAAGAGGAAGAAGATTACGAAGAAGATAGTGAAAACGAAATTTCTGAAGAATCGAAATAATCAAAAGAAAGAAGGTGGATAAAACCGCCTTCAACTTTTGGGTGTATAGCTCAGCTGGTAGAGCAACGGGCTTTTAACCTGTAGGTCTTGGGTTCGAGTCCCAATGCGCCTAATTCACGCAAGTAGCTTAGTGGATAGAGCACTCGATTGCGAATCGAGCGGTGGAAAGTTCGAGTCTTTCCTTGCGTACATCCTTAAATCATTCTGAACGCAGTAACCGGCCCAACACCTTTTTCTTACTGCTGATTGCAGTAACCCGCGCCAATGTTTATGGAGTTTTTTTGGCCCCATATTTTGATCGCCCTTGTTTTCTGTTGGTTACTCCGTTACAATCATACACACCCCGAACTACATGATAACGTACTCCAGGTAAATCTTGAACTCGACCTCCTCTTACTAATACAATTGAATGTTCTTGTAATGTGTGTCCTTCACCCCCAATATAAGAAATAATTTGTCTTCCCGTTGATAATCGAATTTTAGCTACTTTTCGTACTGCACTATTCGGTTTTTTCGGTGATTTTGTAAATACACGAACACATACTCCTTTTGAAAAAGGCGCACCTTCTAAAGCGGGCGACTTTGTTACTCGTTTCTTTGGTTCGGCTTTTTTTCTAATTTTTTGTAATGTTGTCGCCACTTTACTTTCTTTTCCTTTCTTCTATTACAACTTTGGCTTACATACTTTTGTATTATAAGCCGGTAACCAGATTTGAACTGGTAATCTGATGATTACAAATCAACTGCAGTAACCGTTGTGCTATACCGGCTTGATTGAAGAAAAAATAAGCTGGGCCTTATTAGTACAAGTCCACTACACATTTCACAATGCTTCCATGCCTTGCCTATCAACGATCTGGTCTTGATCGAGGCCCATTTGAATTCTAATCTTGGAGTCGTCTTCCAAACTTATATGCTTTCAGTCGTTATACGTTCGCAATGTGGCTACCCAGCTATGCTTTTAAGAAAACAGCTGGTACACTATAGATTGCTCCATCCCGGTCCTCTCGTACTAGGGACAGGTCTCCTCAGAATTCAGCGACCATAGTAGATAGGGACCGAACTGTCTCACGACGTTCTAAACCCAGCTCACGTTAGATTTTAATGGACGAACAGTCCAACGCTTGCGACCTACTTCAGCCGCGCGCTATCTAGAGCCGACATCGAGGTGCCAAACACTTCCGTCGATATGGACTCTTGGGAAGTATCAGCCTGTTATCCCTGGCGTACCTTTTATCCGTTGAGCGATGACCTTTCCATTCAGTATCACCGGATCACTAGAACCGACTTTCGTCCCTGCTCGACATGTACGTCTTACAGTCAGGCAAACATATACTCTTACGCTCTATTTGCCGTTTCCAACAGCAATGAGTTTACCTTCGTACGCCTTCGTTACTCTTTCGAAGGCCGCCGCCCCAGCCAAACGACCCACCATCCATTGTCTCTGCTTGCTGATTTTTACATCAATACAGATGAGTTGTAAGAAAAGCCGCATGTAGTTTTCCAACTTTCGCCTCCATATTTACTGGCGCAAATACTTCATTAGCTCCTACATAGCCTCTATACGTTCTTTCTTTCAACAATAGAAAGCTGTCGTCAAGGTGCACAGGGTCTTTCCGTCTAGCTACGGTTAATGCGCATCTTCACGCATATTTCAATTTCACGGAGTCCATTGATGAGACAGCAGGAAAGTCATTACGTCATTCATGCCGGACAGTAATTATCTGTCAGTGGGTTACGCTACCTTAGGATCGTTAGAGTTACGACCGCCGTTTACCAGTCCTTAGATTCCATGCTAACACATTTCCTCCTATCTTTCTGGCACCGGGCAGACGTCAGTCCCTTTACTTCATCTTGCGATTTTGCAGAGACCTGTGTTTTTATTAAACAGTTGCCCTCCCCGATTCTGTGCCGCTCTATTTCTAGAGCCCCTCTTCTTCTTATGTTACGAGGTCATTTTGCCGAGTTCCTTATCAATGGTTATCTCCAGCACCTTAGTCTACTCGACTTGCGGACCTGTGTCGGTTTATAGTACGGTTTTTTGTGATTTTGTTTTTCTCGCCTGTATCTCTTTCCATTTCAGCCTTTCTCTTCCATGTTCCGTTCTACAGTTTCCAATTTCACTTACCCATCGAGTTCCCGTTTTCACGTTTCTCTTAGGGGCCGGGCTAACTCTGCGAGGATTATCTTTGCGCAGAAAACCTTCCGCTTTCGGTGATTCTGTTTCTCACAGAATTTCTCGTTACTTATGTCAGCATTCTCTATTCTGATTCCTCCATCTTTTTTTCCAAAAAAACTTCTTCGGTTTACAGAATGCTCCGCTACCCCTTCCTTTTATGGAAAGACACGAATTCGGTGATTTGCTTTAGTTCCCTTTCATCTTCGGCGCAACATAACGTTCGACAAGTGAGCTGGTACGCTTTCTTTCAAGGATGGCTGCTTCCAAGCCTACCTTCTTGTTGTTTTCGTCATTTCACTTCCTTCCCACTTAGCAAATTCTTTGGAACCTTATTCTATGTTCTGGGCTGTTTCCCTTTCATCCATGAAGCTTCTCCCTCATGGATTGTTTACAAAGCTTTATCCTTTCTGGTCTTCTTAGTTTACTTCGAGTTGGTAACCCTTCTCGATGCAGTGCTTTACACCCAGTGGCATACTTTGCACGCTACCTACATAGCTTTCGCGGAGTACCAGCTATCTCCAAGTTTGATTAGCCTTTCACCCCTAATCTCAAGTCATCCGCCGTTTTTTCTACAACGGTCGGTTCGATCCTCCAGCTTTCGCCTTCAATCTGCTCAAAATTAGATCACTTGGTTTCGGGTCATATCGGTATAATTTTTGACCCTTTTCAGATCTTCGGTTTCCCTATGCCTACACTTTTCAGCTTAAGCTTACTATTCCCGATATACTCGCTGACTCATGATGCAAAAGGTACGCTGTCATCCGATTTTCATCAGACTCCAACCGTTTGTAAGCTTCTCATTTCAGGTTCTTTTTCACTCCCTTTCTCAGGGTTCTTTTCACCTTTCCCTCGCGGTACTTGTTCACTATCGGTCCAAGAGTCGGTTTAGGCGTTCGAGGATGGTCCCCCGTTTTTTCACGAATTTTACTCCGCGTACTTTTTATACAATTTTTTTCTTATTACTACGGGACTTTCACCCTCTTTGGTACCCGTTTCCCATCGAGTTTCGTTTTTTATTTTTAATTGTATCCTATCTTTCGATAGACGCCACGTTCCTCAGCTTTCGCTTTCACGTTCCTCGTGTTCGCTCGCCACTACTTACGAGATCTCGTTTGATTTTTTTTCCTCAAGCTACTAAGATGTTTCAGTTCGCTTGGTTTTTTCTCTTTGAAGGTTTCCCTTGTCTGGATACCTACGGATCTCCGTTGTCCTCCCCGTAGTTTTCGGCTTTACTCCGTCCAGTCTCTCTCTTGACCTAGGCATTCATGAGAAGCCCTTTTGGCTTATTTTTATACAAATACTTTCGTATTTCTTTCAGTCCATTGTTTCCATGATTCCCGTTTTCACGGTATTTAGGTGCATTCTATACTTTCATTTTTAGGTTCGGAATGTTTCTAAATTTCTTATAGAAGCAATCTAATGGACTGTGAATCGAATTGGATTTTATCTTTTCTCTTTTTTTCATCAAAGGAAATTTTCCAACAGCAGCTTCCGCTACCATTACCTTGTTACGACTTCACTCCGATCAAAATGACGAACCTCGATCAAGCATATTTTTTCCCTTTTGAGTTGCTTTTCTTTTACAAGAAAAGTAGTGCTGTTCAGTTCTTATTTATGTAATGGTTCTTCAATTCGTACTTTCTCTTGGAGTGTGACGGGCGGTATGTACAAAGCTTGGGTACATATTCACCGGAGCGTTCTGATCTCCGATTACTAACAATTCCTGCTTCATGATCTCGAGTTGCAGAGATCAATCCGTACTTGGGTGCGTTTTTTGGTTTGGCTCCAGATCTCTCTTTTGCATCCTTTTGTACGCACCATTGTAGCACGTGTGTAGCCCTGGTCATAAGGGCCATGCGGACTTGACGTCATCCCCACCTTCCTCCTACATTTCGTAGGCAGTTTTCTTTGAATTTTTATTTACAAAGAATAAGGGTTGCGCTCGTTAATGGACTCAACCTAACATCTCACGACACGAGCTGACGACAGCCATGCAGCACCTGTTTCAGGTTTATAGTATTGCTACTATATTCATTAGCTTTTTTTCTAATGATTCAAGAAATGTCAAGACCAGGTAAGGTTCTGCGCGTTTTGTCGAATTAAACCACATGCTCCACTGTTTGTGCAAGCTCCCGTCAATTCCTTTGCGTTTCAGCCTTGCGGCCGTACTCCCCAGGCGGAGGGATCGCGTTAGCTTCTTCTGTTCCGCTCCATGTTCTTTTCATGGGTTCCAGAAGGTCCCTCATCGTTTACGGCGTGGACTAACGGGGTCTCTAATCCCGGTTGATCCCCACGCTTTCGTTTTTCAGTGTCAGACTCATCCTCGAGAGCTGCCTTCGCCTTTGGTCTTCCTTCGGATCTCTACGCATTTTATCGCTCCACCCGAAATTCGGCTCTCGTCTTCTGTTCTCTTAGTCTTAACGTTTCTTATTTTTCAACTCTTTTGAAGTCGCTTTCAAATAAGACTATTTAGACCACCTACAAACCCTTTACGCCCAATCATTCCGAATAACACTTGCCTCCTTCGTATTACCGCGGCTGCTGGCACGAAGTTTGCCGAGGCTTCTTCTATGAATAGCTTCATTATACTCTTCATCGAAAGAGGTTTACAGTCAATATGACTCATACCCTCACGTAAGAT
>JACCDX010568289.1_pt1 | contig 11208 bp, 5 predicted proteins | sample 7449681 | NCBI WGS metagenome assembly JACCDX01 (sample SAMN15323450, study PRJNA562643) | freshwater metagenome | isolation source: river surface water | place: USA:Blue River Watershed | collected 2017-08-18 | reverse complement strand
GATTCCACTTCTGAAGTACCAGAAACTACAAGAGATGGCGAATTTGTAATGATGGCAGTTGATTCAGAATATGTAAATATGCCATAAACACCAATACCAGAACCGTCCACTGGCATTTGAAATAAAAATGCATTATCATCTGACCCTGGAGAGCGTGTCCATCCATTGACGATATAAGTACTACTGTTGGCATCAATCATTTTTGCGCCCCAGTACCAGTAATAATTTTCAATTAAATTACTGCCAATAAAAATTCTTTGCCAGATCAAGTTGCCAGAATTGCCGTCAAATTTTAGAACAATGTATCCGCTTGGTTCGCCGCCGTACAGTATGGACGCACTATGGTAGCCGGCAATATATACATGTGTGCCATAAAATTTAACACCCGAAAGTCCTTCAAAATTACCTGGATAATTGATATTTCTTTGCCATATTATGTTGCCACTACTATCAAATTTAGTTAAGTAGAGGTACTTATTGCCTGACCCATCAAACAATTCACCCGTTACGTAAATATTTCCAAGTGTATCAACATCTACTTGACTTCCATTATTATTGTAAATAGGGCCGGCCGGATTTTCTAATTTTTTTTGCCATATCACTGCACCAGATACACCAGAATATTTGACCAAAAACGCTTGATTGCCGTAATATTCGCCCACCGTCACTACATCGACAGAGCTAGGCCAAGAACTTTGATCCAGGGCCATTCCATTAATGTAGCCTGCTGTTCCGCCACCAGCAGTTAAAGTCACTTGATATACTAATGTGCCACTGGTATTTAAGCGTATTAGAATCTGTCTGTCGCCAAGAACGTCATCATCATAAAAGCCAGCCACATAAATATTGCCACTATTATCCACATCAATGCTTATTCCTGATCCAGCAACATATGCAGTTGAGCTTTCTAGGGAGTTTTGCCAAACAATGTCACCAGTTAAACAACTTATTTTAAAAACAGTAATACTATCAAGAGTATCATCAGTACCAATCACACAATAAACATGATTGTCAAAATATGCAATAGAATCTCCAGTTTTATAATAAGTAGTTGGCTCATTAAATTGTTTTTGCCATACTAAACCACCATTTTTATTAAATTTTACGATAAATGGCGTTCCACTGCTGCCGTTTGCCCCAATCATGTATATGTTGCCTAGGCCATCATATGTTGCGGAACTACTATAATCATCATCGACATTGGTTCCCAAATCGCCATAAAACGTGTACCATGATGCTGGTCCTGTGCTTGTTGTGTTAATCGTAAAAGATTGATCTGATGGCACTTCCACTGTTGTCATGCCTACCGCGCCAGTGGAATTATTGTATGTTAGTCCAGTAGCTCCGGCAAACGTACCACTATTGTTGTATTGTACTTGTCCAGCTCCGCCGGCTGGTATACCACTACCAGTAGCACCTGTAAGTCCAGTAGCACCTGTCTGTCCTGCTGAACCTTGCGCTCCAGTAGCACCCGTCTGTCCTGCTGCACCTTGTGCTCCAGTGGCACCGGTAGCACCAACAGAACCAATTCCGCCTCCGTTATTAATATATTTTTGTTCAACAATATTTTCAGTTACATTTACGTAAACTTCTTTGTTTGTTTCTAAAATTATCTTGTTGGAATCAGTTTTGAGTAGCCTCTTGACCGTGGTGTCAGGAACAACACCTCCAGTATTTTCATTAGTTGATCCAGGAACAATAAAAGAGCTTTTGTTCACGAATCCATCTTCATTATTTGTTTCCACTGTTTTTTTAGTCGCCATTTATCTGTTCTCCGACCGATGCCAACATAACATCGCATATTGTATTTAGTAAAAGCAACGAGTTATATCAAAGGCGCCACGGTCTGCCTGGAGCAACACTGATATCTGGATTCGGATTTGGCTGAGGTATTACCTGTCGATCAGCCCAGGTTGTAAAAACGTTGTACTGACGATAATATGGCTGACCGACAGCACTCCGTATCGGCTCACTTACATCAAGTAGTTTAACGCTGGCCTTTCCTTGTTGAAAAGTAAGACCTTGGGCAGCGGCGACTATTGCGCCTTGCTCTTCGATATACTGATTCCATGAATCATAGGTTGGAGGAATAGGAGGAAGTGCCATACTAATATTTAGCTTTAATTATTTTTAGCGTGTCATCTTGAAATATAAATCAATCATTAGTTCCAACTAATTATTACTAGACCAGGATTTCCATTAGTGACTACTCCAGTTGCACCTTCGCCAGCTGTTCCTCTATCTGGATCGCTAGCATTGCCAGGAGTAGCACCAGAGCCGGTAATAAGTGTAGATCCAACTGGACCTTGACCAGAACCGCCGCCACCGCCGCCGGTTCGTTCAGAAGGCGTGCTAATATAACCGCCGCCACCACCGCCATAGAATCCGCCACCACCACCGCCGCCACTATAAAAAGTTGGCACAACAACGTTGCTTGAACCTCCTAAATACTGATTTCCAGATTGCCCGTATTCGCCGCCAAGGCCGATAGATCCACCAGTTCCACCTTCCGTTTGACTGGCACCGCCACCCAACGAGAAAGAACCTATAGCAGTTTGTCCTGTACTGCCACCCCCAGCGCCGCCATTAGAATCAACATCTGGAACACTCTGTGCCGCCGCACCGCCACCGCCGCCAGCAGTGATGACATCTTGATAGAAACTACTAGGAAAAGGCTCGGTTGGAGCAGTAAATGCACCATTATATCGGAATGTTCCTACAGTTATCCGAACTTCATCTATGTACCCCAAAAAAGGACTACGATTAAAATTGTCTATACATCCAACATTTACCCCTCCAACAGGCAGGTAAGAAGTGGTAGAAGTGCGTGTTGCTTCTATTGCTCCATTCAAATACAGACGTTGTGTAGATCCAGCTCTTTCCCATACAACGTGATACCAGGTATTTGGCGCTAGTACAGTGGTTCCACTAAAATCATAGACGAGAGTACCAGTACTGTTTGTCGTATTAGATTGTCCCAACACACCTGATGATCTAACAACCAATGCGCGTGTATTGGTTGATCCCACTAATCCCACTATTGCTCTAGTTGTTCCTATTGATGGCAAGTTTACCCATGCCTCTATGGTGAAATCACCCGACATATTTAATCCTGAATCAGAATTAGAGATGTTAATTGCATTACCTGCACCATCCAAGTACGCACTGGAAGGTCCAAACTTTTTGTCAGTGGTATTTTGATACGAGAAACCGAACGCCGTGATGCTTCTACGCGAGTTAGAGCTATCTAGGTAATTATTAGAACTACTTAGTCCGTCCATATGCAATAATGCTTGGACATTAGAAAATAAAGGATCACCTGTCGATGTCATTAAAGCAGATCGTCCGCCTCCTCCTGCTCCCTTGGCACTTGGTCCGCCGCCGCCAAAACCACCGGCTGCGGTTCCAGCATTTGAGGACTGTCCACCACCTCCAACTAAAACTTGATACTCTTGGCCAGGAGTTACTGATAGAGATGACGCTGTATATCCACCTCCGCCCCCGGCTGCACTATAAGCCCCGCCACCGCCACCAGCGCCCCACATTTTAACATTTATTGTAGATACACCGGTGGGTACGGTAAAAGTTTGCACACTGCCGGTATATGCAAAAGTCTGGCTACCTCCAGCAGGCGTTGCTGCACGGAAGGAACTAAAAAACATTTGTTGAATACTGCTCATATTATTATTATTATTATTGATTAGGAAATGCCTGGGTAGGTGGTGTGAAATTAGCAGTATAACGTGCAACACCTTTTGTTATGCGGACATCATCTATATAGCCATTGAAAAATTGTTCTGGATTATTCCATCCATTACACCCAATAGTTAAAAATGACTGATTAACGTTTGTAAATCCCATTCCGTTACTTCCGTAAGAAATTCCATTTAAATATAAGCTAGTTGTATTTGCACTATTGTTTCTTACCAATGCAATATGATACCAAGTCCCTACTGACATTGTAGGGACTGTTACTGTTAATGATTGTGTGGTGGCCACAGTGTAAATGACTATAGTAGTAGCATTGTTTATTTGTAAGCCCCAGTCATAATTTGAACCATATGTATCTTTAGCAAGCAAAGAAGATACTGTAGCAAAAGAATTAGCATTAAACCATAGTTCTATAGTGAAATCAACTGAGCTTAAATTAAAATCTGAAGAATAAGGAATTTGCAAATAACCACCGGAACCATCAAATAAAGCACTTCCTGTACCGTATTTAAAAATGGAAGTATTTACAGCAGTATTGCCATTAGCAGTAACTGTCTTAGGACTACTGGAGTTATCAGTAAATGTAGTACTGCCACTAGTTCCGTCCATATGTAGTAATAAACTTACATCGCTGTAATACGGATCCACTGGCGCAGGCGGTGGCGCAGAGGATCCGAACGTGCTGAAAAATAATTGCTGAAGTACGCTCATGTTAATCCTGATCCGCTAATGTACCAAGTTGTTGAATCTATCTTCAACGCTGTGGCAACTCCGTATTGGGCTAATGTTCTGCTTCCGGTTGTTCCAGTTCCAGATAACACTAATGTATCCGAAGTAATTGCTATTGTAACTGCTTGACTAGTTTGATTTACAAAAGTAATACTTGTTCCAATCGGATATGCTACACTGACATTTGATGGTATCGTATATGTACGTGCATTAGCATCACTACTTGGGTGTAGAATGTGTTTACCACTGTCGTCAGAAACTAATGTATAATCTGCACTTTGGCTGTTTTGTGGCACAATACGGAATCCAACAGAACCTGCATCTAGGCCATTACCTTGTAAGGTTAGACCATTTATACATAAGCCATTATTATCTACTCGAATACGTTCACATGTTCCTGCGCCTATCAATACGGTGCATACTAATCCAGCAGTGCCGTTTAATGTTCCAATAATAGTATTATTAGTGCCTGTTGTTAATGAGCACCCTGCATTATCGCCTATAACAATGTTATCGCTGCCAGTGTTTATGTTTAATCCAGCACCAGTGCCGATGCCAATGTTTCTAACGGTATTCGATGCGCGCAATGAGCACGCACCAATAGCAATATTTGCACATGCATTTGCGCCGTATCCCAAAGCACGATAACCCTGTGCTATATTAAAATTACCGCCATTAAATGTTGCACCCGCTGATGATCCAAGTGTGATATTATGACATCCATTTGTGTTCAGCACCCCAGCTTCATATCCGATGCCAATATTGTTGTGGCCTATATTAACACATTTCAGAGAACTGAATCCAATAGCCGTATTATTGTATCCGCCAGTATTGCCGAGAAGGGCGCCGTTGCCCAACGCAGTATTATTGAATCCGGTAGTATTACTTGTCAGCGATAAACATCCTAGCGCAATATTATCATTGCCTCTAGCATTATTATTAAGTGACAACAAGCCTATCGCGATATTATTGCAGCCAGTTGTGTTTGATTTGAGCGCACAGTATCCCTGTGCGAAATTATTTGTCCCTGATGTATTCGACAGTAAAGCATTTCTACCAATGGCCAAATTGTTTTGTCCTGTGCTAGTGCTTAATCCATTACCAACACCAAACGAACAGGTAGAGTCTAGACTAGGGCTGCCACCACTGCTGCAAATCGTCAATGTATTGCCACTACTGCCAATGGTTACATTAGTGCCAGAACTAAGTGTTACTGCCCCAGTTAGTGAATTTATAGATGATATACCGTCAATGCCACTATAACCACTTACGCCCTGCGATCCTTGACTGCCACTGAAGCCACTAGCACCGGCTGCGCCGGTTTCACCACTATAACCACTTACGCCCTGCGATCCTTGACTGCCACTTACACCACTGAAGCCACTAGCTCCTGTTGGTCCCTGGATAGGACCAACGTTAGACCAACCCCCGATTCCATCAGATACTGCGCCATCACCAGCATTATATCCTCCTCCGGCTGCTAGAACAATATACAAGTCACCCTGGGCTGCTCCTGTTGGCAACAGAGTGGAGTTTGCCACTGAACCTTTGATTTGGACGGATGTTCCATTTGCTCCACTGAACCCGCTACTTCCCTGTGGTCCAGCTTGTCCACTATATCCGCTTGATCCCTGTGCTCCTTGGCTACCACTTACGCCACTATAACCAGATATGCCTGAATCGCCACTTATTCCACTGAATCCACTTGTCCCTTGTGCACCTGTGTTACCAGCTGCACCACTATAACCAGATGTACCACTGAATCCATTCGTACCACTGAATCCACTTGCACCCGAATCGCCCTGAACTCCACTGAATCCACTTGCACCCGCTTCGCCCTGAACTCCACTGAATCCACTTGTCCCTTGCGCGCCTGTGTTACCAGCTACGCCACTATAACCAGATGTACCACTGAATCCACTTGCACCCGATTCTCCCTGTACTCCACTGAATCCACTTGCACCCGAATCGCCCTGAACTCCACTGAAGCCACTTGCACCACTTGTGCCTGCTACTCCTTGGGCTCCACTAAATCCACTAATACCCTGTGCACCAGTATTGCCGCTATAGCCTGACTGCCCATTGGTACCACTGTATCCACTGGCAACCGCATTACCAGGCATGCCGCTCCATCCACTATAACCACTGGCTTGATTAACCACGAATTTTTGCTGAGAGATGTTTTCTGTCGTGCTTACATAAATATCTTTTGATGTTTCGACTACTACTACCTCGCCTGTTGTCCTGAACACTCGATCAGTGGTTTGTGATGGAAACGCCTCTACCTGGGTTGTATTCAAAGTCAAGCGAGCATCTACGTTGGATGATTCATCTACCACTGGTCCACTACGTAGTTTGGCGCCTGGCTTTATTTCATCAATCCTTGACTGGACCACATTACGTGTTATATGGTTTGGCTCAGCGTCTATGGCCGGTGGTGTTTTAATAGCTGGTGGTAATTGTTTTTGTGTCATGATATTATCTGTAGCAGAACCAAAATGCCTGCTATAGGTATTTATCACAAATTAAACAAAATCAAAGGCTGTTTCGATGTCTTCGATGACTTTTACATCTGTCGCAGTCTGCTGCCATATTTTAGTATTCATTCGAATCTGCTCAAACAATGTCATTGGTTCCCAATAATACAGAACTACCAGCTGATGGCGATCCAGCAATATTAAACTGATCGTTTCTAAATAAAACACTGTTCAAGTCAACTGTCGCTGGTGAACTCAATTGATACCATCCATTTGTACCCGTGTTACTCTGTAGTATTATTCCTGCATCACCACTTACGATGTAAACGCCATTACCATAAGAGATGTAATTCAAGTATCCAGAATTACCAGAATCATTCAAGTTCGATGACCATGTTATAGCATCATTACTTTTTATTATAGTACCATTTTGTCCCACTGCATAATAAACACCGTTTATTATGCTAACTGTCCATAATTGACTTGTCGTTCCACTTGTGCTGGTAGTCCAGCTTACACCATCGTTCGTACTTGTTAAAATTGCACCGGTGTCCCCAACAGCAACCCATGTACTAGTCGCACTGTTATATACTATGCCGCGATAGGTGCCAGAAACAGTAACAAACGACCAACTTGTTCCCGTGTTTGTACTACGTAGTATGGTATTAGCTCGCCCTACTGCCAAAAATACACTATTGCCAAATCCTACCCGATTCAAAGTAGATGTAGTTCCACTTGTTCTGGCTGTCCATGTAGTGCCGTTGGTGCTTGTTGCAATTTTACCTGCGCTGCCTACTACAACATATGTTCCATTGCCATACGCAATACTACGAAGACTATCTGTAATTCCTGCAATATTAGTTTGTTGTGTCCAGGCATCTGAGTCTGGACTAGTGAAGATGGTTCCTTGTGAAGCTGCCATCATGTATTGGCCGCCTTCGTATACATTGCTTCTTATTGTTAAATTGGTTCCTGGTACTGTTTTTCTAAAAGTTTTCACTGGAATAGGATAAACTAGTATTGAGTCAAATACGTAGTTAGCGTAATAACCTAACTGGCACCATGATATATTTTGAAATACGTATTTAATCTGAGCGGCGCCGGGCGCAGTGCCGATGCGTTCCTCAGGTATAGTAAAACCAGCAGACGTTAAATAACTCAAATTCCTACTCGTGGTCGGAGTGAATTCCCACTCGGTTGTCCATGGAACATCGGATATTTTATTTCCATCTATAGTAGTGTAAACATACTCTTCTCCTTTGCATTCAACCGCAGTTTGAAACGCGCTGGGCGTGCCGAATGAGCAACGAGTCGGATACGTTTTAAATGTGTAATGCGTTGGTGAGTCTTTTGTTCTATAAAATAAATTATAGTATGCTGGTTCTATGGGGTCATTAATACTGCTTAAATCTTGTATAATACTAGTAGTATTGTCCCATGTAATAGTGGAACTGCCCCACGGAGAAGTAAATATGTTAATGGAATTTCCGAATGTTGGATAATTGGCAAACGCTGGTCCACCGTATCTAGTATACCCCAGCGTACCCATTGATACTGTAAATTGTTGTTGACCGTTGTTTACAATCGGCGTTGGATCTAATCCAATAAGAGTAGATCCGCCACAGTCAGCGGTATCGATTATTGACCAAGTGGAATAAGGCGCTCCAGACGCGTTTATCACAGAATCACTTTCTATCTTAAACAACACCGGTGATGGATATAAGAGTTCCGGCATTACTAATGCTGTCACTGTAAAGTTTCCAGGAGGCTGCTTCGCTACAGTGGAATTTTCAATTGAAAACGTGGCAGGAGGTGAAGTAATAGTCGGTGTGCCCTGGGTAGGCGAATTTATACTAGTACTAAATGAAGAGATAACTGAAGAACCAATGGTAGGAGGTGTTTCTGGACTTATTGACCACCCAGGCGCGCCAGGTACACAATAATCTTGTGTTATAGTCTCCATAGAAGTTGGTAGTTTAAATATCAATCCTTGATCGCCCACTGGTGACCTAGTAAACCCACTAAACGTCAATGAATTTAAAGTCGCTTCTGATCTCGACAGAGCATCGCCGCCACCTGCTTGTGTTGAATCCCCTGTTGGACTGGTTAAAATAATAAGACTAGTAAAAGTATCTGAATCACAGTTATATTTGCATACATAGTTTTTAGAAAAATCGTTGCCTATCTCACTCGCAGTCTTTATCCCAATGAAATATAATTTATTTTGAAAATTGGCACAATCATCGCCCAAGTATTTTTCAATGCCATAATTAGGCAATGGCAAATTATAGGTTCTAGCAGATAGTATATCGCCAAGAGAGTCTACCTTTAGTAAAACCCTAGAATTGTTGTTCGGTACCTCGACTGAAAAATAAATATTGTCATTTGAGTCTATAGAAAATGTCGGGGAATAAAGAACGTCGTATGTTGTATTAATTGTCTTAGAATACACCAACGTTGGACTAGTAGAAGGCACCGTTGGCTGTTGATATCTATCTATGGTCGCTATTGTCGAGATATTACCCGTGGATCCAACAAAAAAGAAATCAGAGGAGGTGTTGCTTAAAAATATTCTGTATGTCCGAGAGTTATCGCCAGCGGACGCTGTATCGCGGATGAAACTCCAAACTAAATTACCAGAAAAATCATATTTTGATATGACTATTTCTTTCGGACTGAATGCATTAATTTTATTCCATGGATAAGAAAAAATTAAGCCATCAGTTGTTGCTACCATGTTTCCGCCACCATATGTGAAGCCGTAATTGATATGTATCGGCTTGGTAAAAACTATGGTGCCCTCTGAATTTAATTTTATCAACGCAATATCATCACCATCACTTGCCGAGGTAGCTTCGTTGTAATAAGTATATACAATATATATGTTGTCTGATTGATCTATCGCAAGATACGCTGCAAATGTTGCTACCAGACCAATGCCAGAAATATTTTTTTGCCATAGTAATATGCCATCAGAATCGTATTTTGCAACCACTAATGAAAAATCGGAGCTTGGTCCTGTTGAGCATACTAACTCTGGATTCGTTAATTTATTTCCGATAACTACGGTATTACCAGCAGAATCAAATCTGCTGCACACGAAATACACAGGATTCACCGTGCCGTCTATTTTTGCTTCTCCAGTTCCATATGCTCCCCAGGCGTCAATGAGTTTTCTTCCGGTCCAGTGCCTACTGGTAGATGATGTAATATTCAACATATGATTTCAATCAAAAGGTAATACCTGTCCTAAAACAACATACGAGGATATAAATTTGAAGACTGTAAAGTTTACAACATCAGTAAAATTTGATGTCCCCAATGGAGGAACACCATCTATCCATTTTATTGTACTGGGCACACCGTTTATTGATATACCAGATGGCAAATATGCAGTAGCGCCTTGATCAATTAATAGAACTAAATTGGTTGTGTAGTTGTCGTCTAGATTCAAATCTGTTACACTAAACACAAATGTTGAACTCGGCTGATTGGTCATGAAAAATATTGCTTTATTTAAAGCACTTACCGCAGTTTGTGTCTCTATACTAGAATATGTCGCAGCCGCTCCAATACTGGTGCCGGCTATTGTATTTACTGATGTAATAGCACCATCTAAGCCACCTATAGAAGATACAACACAGGTTAGATTGTTTACAGGAGCGGTTCCACCCAACAAATCGCCTTGTATAGTTACCACATCGCCAATACTATATCCGCTGCCGCCTGATTCTATCGTAATAGCCGTGTTGGCATTAGTATATGTTGGCTCAGTAGTAGTGACGTCAACCGTAAATATAGCACCCTGTGGTACTTTATTTTTAAAAGACTCTTGGATGGGACCAACTTTTGCTATACCGTTAACGAGCATCCGATTGAGCAACTTGTCGAATGTAAAATCGGCATCTGCACCGAATGTGCCGCCGTCGTTAAACTGTATTTGAGTATTTGATCCCCCTGGAGATCCGCCACCTCCACCAGTTGAATTTATAGTAACAACACCTAGTCCGCTTGTTGGACTAATAGTCACATTAGTGCCAGCTACTATACATGTGACGCCCCCAGAAGCCGAGGCGCCACTGAAACCACTGATACCACTGATACCACTGAAACCACTGATACCTGATCCGCCTATGCCACTGTAGCCACTTCGTCCACTGAATCCACTTATGCCCGAAGAGCCAGCTGGGCCACTAGGTCCAGTGGCACCGGTGGCGCCATTTCCTCCGCCACCGCCTATAGAACTGATTTTTGCAATACCAGTTGATATTTCTGTTACCTGAAAATCACT
>JACCDX011748666.1_pt1 | contig 11209 bp, 9 predicted proteins | sample 7449681 | NCBI WGS metagenome assembly JACCDX01 (sample SAMN15323450, study PRJNA562643) | freshwater metagenome | isolation source: river surface water | place: USA:Blue River Watershed | collected 2017-08-18 | reverse complement strand
GCCGCGCGGGCAGGCGGGCCGCGCCGGGGGCGGATGCCGCCGGCGCCCGGCGCATCTGCGCGTCCGCCGTTCCGGCCCAGGGCAAGGCGGACGCCAGCAGCGCGAGGGCCAGGGCGTGGCGGGTCATGGAAACAGGGCGGCGTTGGGACATCCGGTCAATCGTAGCGGGTGAAACGGCTGGGCGGAGCCATCTGCTCGTGGAGGAACTGGTAACGCGGCACCTGTGCACGCAGGGCGCCGAGGACGTTGTTGCCCAGGCGCGAGAAGCCGATGAGCTCGAGCTGGAACATCAGCCGCGTGTCCTGCGTCGTTGCGCCCACGCGCAGCCGCTCGAGCACGGCCCGGCCCACCCAGCAGCAGCCGTCGTACTCGAGTCCGACGATGGAGTCGACCAGCCGGCGTTCCTCGAGGTTCATGTTGAGGCGGCCGACGCCATACCAGCGGTTGCCGCCCTGCCCGCGGCCCGGGCCGAGGTCCTGGCCGCGGTCGCCCCAGAGGTCGTTGAGGGGCCACTGCCAGCTCAGGTCCACCTGCTGGTTGACGTCGCGCTGGTAGCGGTAGGCCGCCTGGACCAGGCGGTAGGTGCCGGGCGAGTAGCGCGCGTTGACGGTGGCCCGTTCGGACTGCCGCAGGTGCGGGTTGTACTGGGCGGTGACGTCGGTGGTCCAGCGCTGGGTCCAGTTGATGCCGCCGCCGACCAGCAGGTCCGACACGCGCTGCGTGGCCGGGGTGTCCTGCGGGGTGAGGGTGACACGCTGGTCCTCGAGGCGCAGGCGCTGGGCCACGCCGATGCGGGCCAGCTGCGCCCCGTTGCGGGCGTCCTGGAAGCGGCTGGTCACGCCCAGCGTGACCAGGTTGTTGTCGGAGATGCGGTCATTGCCGGCGAAGGCGTTGTCGGCAAAGACGGTCGCGAAATTGAAGTCGGTGGCGGCGCTGTCGTAGTTGGGCAGCTGGCTCTGGGCGCGGAACGGCGTGTAGACGTAGTAGACGCGCGGCTCGAGCGTCTGCAGCAGCTCGCGCCCGAAGAGCGTGGTGTCTCGCTCCAGGAAGATGCCGCCGTCCAGGCTCAGCGTAGGCACCGTGACACTGGCTTCCCGCCGGCCCGTCGCGGCCAGGGGGGCGTCGAAGGCGTAGTGGCGCGAATGCACGCGCAGCCGCGGGGTGAAGTAGCCGGCCGGCTCGCGCCAGGTCCGGGACAGCGTGCCGACCATGAAGGCCCGCTGCGCGTCGGGCTGCTGAGTGAGGCTGGAGACCGAGTGGAAGCGGGTGAAATCGGACTCGACGCGGGCCTGCACGCCGGCAGGCAGGTTGCGCGCGTAGCGCGCCACGAGCTGCGGCATGCGGTCATAGGGCGGGACGATGACCGAGGACGGGTCCTGAAGGGTCTGCCAGGCCAGCGTGCGGGCAGAGAAGCTCCAGGCCGGCGAGGCGGTCCAGGCCAGGCTGGCGTCGCTGGCCAGCAGGCGCTCGGCCTGGCTGATGGGGTTGCGCGGGAAATCACGCCAGTAGGCGTCGTCGCTGACCCGGCGCACCCGGACGTTGAGGCTCATCCCGCGCGGGAAGGGCTCGCGCAGCAGGCGGTCGCTGTGCTCCAGCCCCAGCACCCAGCGCTGGCGGTCGTTGCTCAGGCGGTCACTGGGCAGCACATTGGCGCGCAGCCGGCCGCGGTAGTCGGGCTCGAGGTAGCGGAACTCGCTGCCCAGCTCAAGGCCCCGGCGCCCGAGCAGGGTGGGCGTGAGGGTGGCGTCGCGGTTGGGGGCGATGTTCCAGTAGTACGGCACGGCGATGACCGTGCCGTTGATGTTGTCGCCGCCGGTGGTCGGCGGCAGCAGCCCCGACTTGCGCTCGTCCGACAGCGGGAAGCTGAGGTAGGGCAGCGGCACCACCGGCACCCCGTACAGCCGCAGCATCGCGCCGGTGGCCACGCCGACGCCGGCCTCGTTGTCGATGCGGATGTTCTCGGCGGTGAGCATCCACGCCGGCCGCCAGCTGGCCTCGTCGTCGCGCTGGCAGGTGGTGTAGGTGGCCTGCCGGATGCGGGCCCGGTCGTTGCCGAGGAAGTCGATGCGCGCGGCCTGCCCGTGGGCGTCGTTCTTGAGGAGCCGGTAGCTCGGCGTGGTGAAGAAGCCCTCGAAGGCATCGACCTGCAGCTGCAGCTCGGGGCCCTGGAAGACATCGCCGGCGCGGTTGACGCGCACCTGGCCGCGGGCGCGGACGGTGTCGGTGGGCTGGTCGTAGTGGATGCGGTCGGCCCGCAGCACGGTGTCGCCGCGGCGCAATTCGGCGGCGCCCTCGAGGGTGGTCTCGAGCTCGGGCCGGCCTTCGATGCGCTCGGCCTCGAGGAAGGTGGGACGCTGGCCGCGCTCGGCCGGCGGCACGCGCGGCTCGAGCAGGGGGCTGCGGCCCAGGGCGGGCAGGGGCGCGCCGGCCGGCGCCGTGCCCTGGGCCGAGGCTGCCAGGGGCAGCGCGGACAGGAGCAGGGCAAGGACGGAGCGGGGCGGCATGGTGGCTTGAAGGGCAGCAGGCCCGGGGCCCGCTGCAAGAAGCCGCCCGTTGGCGGCGGTCCGGCCCCTGGTGGGGCCCGTCGCTGCGCGGGCGGCTTTGTAGAATCGATTATCCATGAGCGTCGCGGTCGGAAGGGCCCTGTACCCCTCCTTGCCCTCCTGCCTCTCCCGGCGCATCCTCCTCACACCGTGACCGCGTCCTCCACCCTCCCTTCATCGTCCCCGGTCACCTGGGCCGACCCTGCACGCGAGGCCGCCTTCGGCCAATGGCTCGCCCAGGCCGGCCCGGCCTTCGCGCTGGTGCCGGCCTCGCTGCGCCCCGCCTCCGCCGACGCCAGCTTCCGCCGCTACCTGCGCATCGATGACGAGGCCGGCCGCAGCTTCATCGTCATGGACGCGCCGCCCGACAAGGAGGACTGTCGCCCCTTCGTCAAGGTGGCCGGGTTGATGCAGGACGCCGGCCTGCTGGTGCCGCGCATCCTGGCCTGGGACGAGCCGCAGGGCTTCATGCTGCTCGATGACCTCGGCCGCCAGACCATGATGGAGGTGATCGACCCCGACCGGGCCGAGGCCAACCAGGCCCTGTACCTGCGCGCGGTCGAGACCCTGGTGGCCTGGCAGCAGGCCTCGCGCACCGGGGTGCTGCCGGCCTACGACGAGGCCCTGCTGATGCGCGAGCTGCAGCTGTTCCCCGACTGGTACCTGGCCCGCCACCGCGGCGTCGCGGTCGAGGGCAGCCTGCGCGACACCCTGGAGGCCAGCTTCCGCCTGATCGTCCAGCGCAACCTCGCGTCGCCTGCGGTCTACGTCCACCGCGACTTCATGCCGCGCAACCTGATGATCCCCGGCCAGGCCGGCGAGCCGCGACTGGGCGTGCTCGACTTCCAGGACGCGGTGCACGGCCCCATCACCTACGACATCGCCAGCCTGATGCGCGACGCCTTCCTCTCCTGGGACGAGGAGGTGGTGCTCGACATCACCATCCGCTACTGGCAGGCGGCGCAGAAGGCCGGCCTGCCGGTCGATGCCGACTTCGGCGAATTCTGGAAGGCGGTCGAGTGGATGGGGCTGCAGCGGCACCTGAAGGTGGCCGGCATCTTCGCCCGGCTGACCCTGCGCGATGGCAAGCCCAAGTACCTGGCGGACGCGCCGCGCTTCATCGCCTACATCCGGGCCACCGCCCGCCGCTACCGCGAGCTGGCGCCGCTGCTCAAGCTCGTGGACCAGGTCGAGGGCACCGACAGCACCGAGGCCTTCTCCTTCGGCCGACTCTGAGCGGCGGCCACCTTCGCGCCGCCCTCACGCCCTCACGCCCTCACGCCCTCTCGCACGCCCATGCCACGCATCCACTGCCCCGACCCCCTGGCCGGCGGCCTGTCGCTGTCGCTGCCGGCCGCAGCAGCGCGCCATGTGCAGGTGCTGCGCATGCAGCCCGGCGAGGCGGTCACCCTGTTCGACGGCCGCGGCGGAGAGTGGCAGGCCACCATCACCCGCATGGGCCGCAGCGAGGTCGAGGTGCAGGTCGGCGCGCATGATCCGATCGAGCGCGAGGCCCCGCGATCCGTTGGTCTTGCGCTGGGCATGCCCGCCAACGAGCGCATGGACTGGCTGGTCGAGAAGGCGACCGAGCTCGGCGCCGCGTCCTTCTCGCCCCTGGTGTGCGAGCGCAGCGTGCTGCGCCTGGCGGGCGAGCGCGCCGAGCGCAAGCAGGCGCACTGGCAGGCGGTGGCGGTGGCCGCCTGCGAGCAGAGCGGGCGCAACCGGGTCCCTGGCATGGAGCTGCCGCAGCCGTTCGCGCAGTGGCTGGCGAAGGCCGGAGGGCGCGCGGCCAGGGACACCGCAGAGCAGCCCCCCGCGGCAGACCTGGCACCTGCGGGCCCGGGCGCACAGGCGGCTCACCCCCGCCGCCTCGTGCTCTCGCTCGCCCCGGGCGCACGGCCACTGCGCGAGCTGCTGTCCGATGACGTGCCTGCGACAGCCCCCGTGCTGCTGCTCTCAGGCCCCGAAGGCGGGCTCTCGCCACGCGAGGAAGCAGCAGCGCTGGCCGCCGGCTTCGAGCCGGTGACGCTGGGGTCGCGCGTGCTGCGGGCCGAGACCGCGCCGCTGGCGGCGCTGGCGCTTCTCACCGCCTGAGGCCCTGCGAGGCGGCTGGCCACGCGAGGTCCACTCGGGCATCATCCACAGATGAATTTCCGCCTGCTGCTCCTGGCCGTCTGCCAGGGCCTCTTCCTCACCAACAACGTCACCTTCATCGCGATCAACGGGCTGGTGGGTCTGGCCCTGGCGCCGGTGCCCTGGATGGCGACATTGCCGGTGATGGGCTATGTGGTGGGCGGCGCGCTGTCCACCGGCCTCGTCGCCCGCACGCAGCGGCGCTGGGGCCGCCAGCGCTCCTTCCAGATGGGGCTGCTGGTCGCCCTGGGCTCGGCCCTGCTGTGCGCCTGGGCCGCGCTCTCGCGCAACTTCGGCCTGCTGGTGCTGGCCACCGTGGTGGCCGGCTACTACAACGCCAACGCCAACCTGTACCGCTTCGCGGCCGCCGAACTGGCCGGGCCCGAGGGCAAGGAGAAGGCGGTGTCCTGGGTAATGGCCGGCGGCCTGATCGGCGCGGTGGCGGGGCCCAACCTCGCGGCCGCCAGCCGCGACCTGCTGGCCGTGCCCTTTGCGGGCGCCTACCTCGGCCTGGGCGTGGTGGCCGTGGCCGGTCTGGCGCTGATGTCCTTCCTGAAGTTTCCGCCGCCACCCGCAGCAGCCCCCGGCAGCGCGGGCGAGGGCCGTCCGCTGGCGCAGATCATGCGCCAGCCAGTGTTCATCGTCGCCGCGCTCTCGGGCGCCCTGAGCTATGGCGTGATGAACCTGCTGATGGCGGCCACGCCCCTGGCGATGCAGCAATGCGGACTGCCCTTTGGCGATGCGGCCTTCGTGCTGGAGTGGCATGTGATCGGCATGTTCGCGCCGGGCTTCTTCACCGGCAACCTGATCAAGCGCTTCGGCGCGCTGCCGGTGATGGCGGCGGGCGTGGCGCTGAACCTGGGATGCATCGCCATCGCGCTCACAGGCGTCAACCTGCACAACTTCCTCATCGCGCTGTTCCTGCTGGGCGTGGGCTGGAACTTCCTCTTCACCGGCTCGACCACGCTCTCGCTCAGCGCCTACACGCCAGCGGAGCGCGATCGGGCGCAGGGCGCGCTGAACTTCTTTGTCTTCGTGACCATGGCGGTCACGTCGCTGTCCTCAGGCGTGCTGGTGACGACCCAGGGCTGGAACATCCTGAACCTGGGCTCGGTGCTGCCCGTGCTCCTGTGCGGGCTGGGCCTGGCCTGGCTGGTGTGGGTTCAGCGCGCTGGCGCTCCGGCCGGCTCCAGGGCCGCCTGAAGCCGAGGTCGCAGCCAGTCGACGAGGGCGGCGTCGACGGGCGCCGGATCCGACTCGTTGAAGATCTCGTGATACAGGGCGCTGAAGCAGCGCGCCGTCACCACGCCCGCAGGCGCGGCCCGCGCGAAGGCCTCGCTGCCGGCCGGCGAAACGAGCCGGTCGCTGCCGGCCCACAGCAGCAGCGTGGGCACCGTCCAGCGCGCGGCGGTGGCCAGCACCTGCCGCCCCTCGTCCATGATGAAGCGCGCCAGGCGGCCGGAGATGCGGTCATGCACCTTCGGGTCCGCCAGGTAGTCGCGCACCACCTGCGGGTCATGGGAGAGGCCCTGTGGATCCAGGCCGTTGCCCACCGCCAGCTCGGGCAGCAGCGGCGGAAGCACCCGCAGCATCAGGCGCTGCACCGGGCCGAGGTCAGCCACCAGCGCCGGAGAGGACAGGATGAGGCCGTCGATGGCCGGACTGCCCGGGTGTGCCCCGATCGCCCAACGGGCAGCGACCAGACCGCCCATGCTGTGCCCCAGCAGGAACACCGGCGCGCCACCCGCGAGCTCGCGCGCGCGGGCCAGCAGCAGGTCCAGGTCCTCGACCAGGCGCAGCGGGTGGGTGATGCGGCCACGTGCGCCGTCCGAATCGCCGTGGCCGTAGTGGTCCATCGCGAGGACGTCCAGGCCCTCGTCGTTCAGCAGCCGGGCCAGGCGCGCGTAGCGGCCGCCATGCTCGCCCAGGCCGTGGCTGATCGCCACCACGCCGAGGCGGCGACCGTCCTGGACCGGCCAGTGCCGGAGCGCCAGCCGGGCGCCGTCGGCGGCAACCAGGAACCCGGGCCCGCTCAAGGCATCGACGCCATGACCTCGGCGACCGCCGCAGTCAGGCGCTTGGCGTAGGGCACGTGCAGGAACTCGTTGGGGCCATGCGCGTTGCTGCGCGGACCCAGCACGCCGCAGACCATCATCTGCGCGGTCGGGAAGCCTGCGCTCAGCATGTTCATCAGCGGGATCGTGCCGCCCTGGCCGATGTAGCCGCAGGGCGCGCCGAAGTGGGCCTGCGAGGCCCGGTGCAGCGCCTGCTCGAACCAGGGCGTGGACGCAGGCGCGTTCCAGCCGGTAGCGGCGCTGGCGGGTTCGAAGGTGACCTGGGCCTGGTAGGGCGCGTTGTCCTCGAGCAGCGTCTTCAGCTTCTGCACCGCCTCGCCCGCGTCGACCAGGGGCGGCAGGCGCAGCGAGAGCTTGAACGCGGTGTAGGGGCGCAGCACGTTGCCCGCGTCCTGCAGCGACGGGAAGCCATCGGCGCCAGTCACCGACAGCGTGGGCGTCCAGGTGCGGTTGAGGAGCGCCTGCACCGGGTCGGTGGTGGTGGGCAGGGCGAAGGCGGTCGAGCCGCCGCAGTCGTAATGGGCCCAAGGGAAGCGCTTGTAGACCTCGTCGCCCAGGATGGCGGCGGTGGCCTGGGCCTGCGCCACCCGCTCGGCCGGAATGTCGCAGTGGAAGACCTCGGGCAGCAGACGGCCGGTGGCACTGTCCTCCAGGCGGTCGAGCACCTGCCGCATGATGCGGAAGCTCGAGGGCACCAGGCCGGAGGCGTCGCCCGAGTGCACGCCCTCGGTCAGCACCTGCACCTTGAGCGTGCCGGCGGCCATGCCGCGCAGCGAGGTGGTGAGCCACAGCTGGTCGTAGTTGCCGGCCCCCGAGTCGAGGCAGATGACCAGGCCGACGTCGCCGAGGCGCGGACGCAGCGCGTCGATGTAGGGCAGCAGGTCGTAGGAGCCGCTTTCCTCGCAGGTCTCGATCAGGCCGACGATGCGCGGGTGCGGCACCTTCTGCGCCTTGAGGGCCTGCACCGCGGCGATGCTGGCGTAGACCGCGTAGCCGTCGTCGGCGGCGCCACGGCCATACAACTTGCCGTCCTCGTACTTGGGCGTCCAGGGGCCGAGATCACGGCGCCAGCCGGTGAACTCGGGCTGCTTGTCCATGTGGCCGTACATCAGCACGGTCTGGGCGCCTTGTGCGGCCGGCCGGGTGGCGTCGACCTCGAAGAACAGCACCGGCGTGCGGCCGGGCAGGCGGACGATCTCGAGCCGCAGGCCCTCGACCTTCTGCGCCTCGACCCAGCTGGCGGCATTGCGCAGCACGGTCTCGATATGGCCGTGGGCAGCCCAGTCGGGGTCGAAGCCGGGTGACTTGGCCGGGATGGCGATGTAGTCGGTCAGCTGCCGCAGGATGTCGCCATCCCATTGCTTCGAGACCTGGTCCAGCGCCTGCGCGGCGTCCAGGGCAGCGGCAGGCAGTTCACGGTGCAGCGGGGCATTCATGGGGTGGCTCTCCGGCGGGGTCGTCAGGCATGTCGTGAGGCGACATGTTACGGCCGGCCGGGGCCACCACGTCCTTCAGTCTTCGGCGGAGAGGGGAATTGCCCGGCTCATGCGCAGCTGGTCGACATGGCGGGTGAGGAGGTCCAGGGTGTTGAGGCAGACCTCGTCGTCGGCGACCAGCAGGCTGTGGATGGCGGTGGTGGCGACCATGCGGCCCGAGTCGGGGTGGACGCCCAGGGTGATGCCGGGGTAGGTGCGGCAGAGGTTGATCTCGAGGGCGGCTCGGTAGGCGGTCTCGAGGGCGTGCGGCTCGGGCAGGCCGACGTCGGCGAAGAACTCGATCTGGTCGCTGTCGGCGTTGTGCCGCATGACCACGGTGCAGTTGTTGAGGACGAAGCCGCCGTCGGCGATGGCCTGGTCGATGTCGGCCTCGTTGGCGGCAGCCAGGGCCCGGCGGACCAGGCGCGGCATCAGCTCGGCAAAGCGCTGGGCCGAGTCCTGGGCGGCCCCGCCCAGGGGCCGGAGCTCCTGCAGGAAGAGCTCCTCGGTGGAGTGCGCGCGCGGATCGGCCGGGGGGCCCTGCAGGTGCGGCGTGTCGCTCGTTGGCATGAATCGGTTCTCCACGGTAGGGCCACGGGCCGGCAGCCCGGCGGCCGCCAGCCGGCGCGGGACAGACCCGCGGGGCGCACAGATCCGGCGCCAAAGTAATTCTAATTACTGAATGTGAGCCCGGCAAGGCGGCGGCCGGGCCGCGGGATCAGCTTCTCTCGAAGCGGAACACGGCCGTCGCCGCCCGGAAGTTGGGCAGCAGGCGCACCTCGCGGCCGTCCTGCAGGCCGAAGGCGTCGAGGATGGACAGGCGGTTCTTGGTGGCGAGCACCTCGAAGTCCTTGTAGGTGCCCACGCGGATGTTGGGCGTGTCGTACCACTGGTAGGGCAGCCGGCGGGTCACCGGCATGCGGCCGCGCATCACCGCCAGGCGGTTGGGCCAGTGCGCGAAATTGGGAAAGGCCACGATGCCCACCCGGCCCACGCGCGCGGTCTCGACCAGCATGGTCTCGGCATTGCGCAGGTGCTGCAGGGTGTCGATCTGCAGGACGACATCGAAGCTGTCGTCGTCGAACATGGCGAGGCCCTCATCCAGGTTGAGCTGGATCACGTCGACGCCGCGCTTGAGGCAGGCCAGCACGTTGGCATCGGCGATCTCGACGCCGTAGCCGGTGCAGCCGCGCTCGCGCTTGAGCAGGTCCAGCAGGGCGCCGTCGCCGCAGCCGAGGTCGAGGACGCGCGAGCCCGGCGGCACCAGGCGCGCGATGGATTCGATGAGGCGGCGGTCGCTCATGCGGGAACTCCGGAGGCCGGCGCTGCGCTCATGCCTTCAACTCCGAGGCAATGCGGCCGAACCAGGCCCGCACCGCCGACAGGTAGCGCGGATCCTCGAGCAGGAAGGCGTCGTGGCCGTGGGGCGCGTCGATCTCGGCGTAGCTCACGTCGCGCCGGTTGTCCAGGAGGGCCTTGACGATCTCGCGGCTGCGCGCGGGCGAGAAGCGCCAGTCGGTGGTGAAGGACACCAGCAGGAAGCGCGCGCTGGCCGCCGCCAGCGCCCGGCTCAGGTTGCCGCCGTGGCGGCGCGCCGGGTCGAAATAGTCGAGCGCGCGGGTGATCAGCAGGTAGGTGTTGGCGTCGAAGTACTCGCTGAACTTGTCGCCCTGGTGGCGCAGGTAGCTCTCGATCTGGAACTCGATGTCCTGGGTGGTGTAGCGGTAGGCCTCGCGCGCGGCCTCGCCGACGGCGCCGCGCAGCTCGCGGCCGAACTTCTCGTTCATGACGTCGTCGGACAGGTAGGTGATGTGCCCGACCATGCGGGCGATGCGCAGGCCCCGCTTGGGCACCACGCCGTGGGCGTAGAAGTGGCCGCCGTGGAAATCAGGGTCGGTGACGATGGCGCGGCGCGCCACCTCGTTGAAGGCGATGTTCTCGGCGTTGAGGTTGGGCGCGCTGGCGATTACCGCCGCATGGCGCACCCGGTCGGGATATTGCAGCGTCCAGGACAGGGCCTGCATGCCGCCCAGGCTGCCGCCGAGCACCGCGGCCAGCGTCTGGATGCCCAGGGCGTCGAGCAGGCGGGCCTGGGCGTCGACCCAGTCCTCCACCGTCACCACCGGGAAGTCGGCGCCCCAGGGGCGGCCGGTGGCGGGATTGACGCTCATCGGCCCGGTGGAGCCGAAGCAGGAGCCGAGGTTGTTCACCCCGATGACGAAGAAGCGGTCGGTGTCCACCGGCTTGCCGGGGCCGATCATGGTGTCCCACCAGCCCTCGGAGCCGGGCTGGCCCTCGTAGACGCCGGCTACATGGTGCGAGGCGTTGAGGGCGTGGCAGACCAGCACCGCGTTGCTGCGGTCGGCGTTGAGGGTGCCGTAGGTCTCGTAGGCGAGGTCGTAGCCGGGCATCACCGCGCCGCTTTGCAGCGGCAGCGGCGTGTCGAAATGCATCGACTGGGCACGGGCGACGAGGGTCATGGGCAAATAAAAAGCCGGCATCGCCAAACACGATGCCGGCCGGGCCGGGCTTCGTCTTTAGCTGGACTTGTTGGAAGCGCCCGCAAGCGGAAGCAAATCGGCGCTTTGACGGGGCAGTATAGCTGCGCCTGCCGGGGCCTCCGGGTGCAGGCCGCCCCTTCTGCCGGAAAGCTGCGGCTGCCGCCGGCCAGCGCGGGTTAACCCGAAGGTCTGCACCGTTCGCCGCCCCTCCCGGGTCGGATTTTCAGCAAATCGACCACACTGGCCCCATCTGTCGACCCCACTGGACACCAGGGACTTGTCAAGAGGGTGAATACGTGCTCCATAATGCTTTGGTGGGGCAGGTGGCAACCGCCCCACATGGATTGCGGTGAACCGGTCACTTTCGCGTTGCCAGTAGGTAGACAGGCGCTTTCGGGACTCCATCGCTCAGCTCAATGTTTCTTTAGGAGTCCCGATCTCATGGGCAACAAACTTTACGTGGGCAACCTGCCCTATTCCGT
>JACCDX010611869.1_pt1 | contig 11209 bp, 16 predicted proteins | sample 7449681 | NCBI WGS metagenome assembly JACCDX01 (sample SAMN15323450, study PRJNA562643) | freshwater metagenome | isolation source: river surface water | place: USA:Blue River Watershed | collected 2017-08-18 | reverse complement strand
TGTTAGCGCCCTTTTCCAATTGTGAAGCTTTGGCACCAATGATGACTGTGACGGGAGCAGCATGATAATTAACGATGTCAGCGATGTCAGTAGCAGTCTCGTTATAAGTACGGTTAATATTAATAATATCGTGACCGTCGCTAAGACCCCAAGGGCTACCACTAATACGAACATTTGGAATATGAACAATGGGAATAACACCAAGCGGGTTAGGGCGAGAGTCAATGAGTTCATCATTGATGTACTCCTCAATCATGTCGTCTGTAAGGATTTCAGTATAGGTAAACACTTGACGTGTACCTTCAAGAGAGGTTCCCCAAAAACGATACTTTAATTTAAAGCGGATGAGGCGCTCGCGGTCGTGTGGGTGGAACTCTGGGAAACAGAAAGATGCGTTAAGAGGAAGGATGCGAACACGACCTGGGTGTTGTAGACCAGATGTGTCAGTCCATGCTTCTTCGTATGCAACCTTAATAAAGCAGTCTCCAGATACAGAGCCTTGCTGTCCCATTTCCCATAGGACAGTTGCCTTATTGTTATCTACTTCCCAAACACGTTCCAAGATATCTGGAACAATTGCTTCTGTCTCTTTTGGTGAGCGAAAGTTAACGCCCTTACCAAAAGTAAAATTAATAATAAAATCTGTAAAAGCGCGGTAGTAATTAAGTACTATCTGTGCGTCGCCTATTTGACGGCGATAGGAGTAATGGTGGCCAAGATACATAGCCCAGTTAAGAGAATAACGATTAAGGCGCGGACCATGAACTTCAAATTCTTCATCGGCTAACTCAACCAATCCTAATGGCGAGATGGAAATAGTTAGGTCGCTAGACGCCGCCCTATAGGACGGTGGCGAGAAATCAATACTGCTCAACTATCCACCTTTGTTTTCTATGCTAGGAGAAGAATACCACGCTAGGCGTATTAGCGGAAACGTTCGCCGCGGATGTTTGCCTTACCAACCTTCTTGGTAACTTTCTTCTTTTGCAACTCTTCTTTTTTGTCTTTTTCTTCCTGAGCATAGTCACGGAAGCGTGGGTCTACTTCTTTCTTAGACTTAACGTATTGCCCACCCATTTGGTTATATCTAGCACGTACCCAGTGGGCAGCAGCAGGTGAAGGGTATGTTGTGAACTTGGCTTTAGCTTGAGCAACAACCATGTTGTACATTTTTGGATTAGCAGGTTCCTGCTTCTCCGTCTTCTTTACTTCTTTACCTGAGATAAGTGCCATTTACAATCCTTTGAAAATGAGGAAGCCTACCCCCGCCAGTGCTCGATGACTGCGAACGGGGGTAGGAAACCTTAATTAGTCTTGTACTACTGCTGGGTTTGTTGCTTTTTGGTTAGCGCCGTTGCGGAAAACTTCCTCAAAACGGTTGTCACCATGGTCAGCAAATGCGCCAGTTGAGAAGTCAGAAAGACTTGCTGGTGCTTCTACCCATGCTGCGGAACCAACGTGTGCGCGTTCACGCATTGTCTCTTCTGCAGTCTTTGTGTGAACAGGCTTGTTGCGGTTTGGGCGACCTGCTGCAGGTTCGTATCCCTGCATAGCGCCTGTTGTAAACTGCGTTGGGATGTCAGTGTCTGTTGCAAGACCTTCTTCAAAACGTAGTGGGCCACGCTGTCCTGGTGTTGCAGGAGACATCTTACGGTCGTAATTGTTTCCTGGACGCTCAGGCATCTTTGGTGCTGGTGCGATTGTCATAGTTATAACTCCTTATTAAAGGTTGAGGACCTCGTATAAAAGTGTCCTACGTATTGGTCGTAAAGTCAGGCTAAAGTGGTAATTACCTTGAGAAGAATGGCGAGCTTGATACCTCTACGGACGGCATTGTTAAGTCCATAGTTAAGGAACAGGCAATTGCTAGGCTGTCGGCGTAGTCATCGTGGGCATGGGCTTCATCTGGGGCATGGGCAAGGAAGTTAGGGCCAGTGAACTTTGTCTCTAGGTCTGTCATCTGTTGATAGAAGCGTTTCCAAGTACGAAGGCGTCGTGTCTTTGCATGCGCTGGCCAACCAACCATACGGCGGTCAATTAGCGCCTTTAGATGTTTCCAACGTTTAGATTGCTCAGGTTGGCTACTGCCTATGGCATGAACTTCTGCTCTTGGGAGGAGGAGTTTGAGTCGCTGTGCAACCGCATCACCCACGCCGTTAGCGTCAACGCCAACAGCAAGTACGTCATAACTACCCAAGAAATTAACGATTTGAAAATATTGGTCTTCCCAATCATCACCTTGAAGCTCCATCCAGTTTAAGATTCTATGGTCAAAATATCCAAACTCATCTGGTCTATCCCAGTCGACCCATACGACAGTTACTACCGTTGAGTCCATCTTCCGTGCGGGGTCGATGCCGACGACAACAGGCGAACGATGCCACGCACGAACCAGTTCTTGGGACGTGTCTCCGAGTTCATCCATAACTGAGGATGTAACGAACATTCCTCTCTCCAACAGCCACTTGCAGTTGTATGACATTTGGAACTCGTCAGAGTCTTCACCAATACGGAGCATCTCTTTCTTGATGAACTTTGCGTAGTTGGGGTTACATTTGGATACATCTCTATAGTCCCACTCAAAATGGTTTTGTCGGCTGGCCCGTCCAGTCTGACGACGCTTGTTCAATTGTATCGAGCGATAGAAATTATTCTTGTGTGTAGTAGGAGTACCTGTCTTAACCATAGTACCTGAGTAGTACGCAAGCATCGGGGAGATTGACTTAGATACTACGAAGTCATCTGCTTCTTGACACTCGTCAATAACAATGAGGTGGAAGGACTTAGACTCAATCTTTGCACGTGGGTTAGCGGTCATCATCATAAGGCTACTGCCAGAGTTCTTTAATTTAATCTGTCTAGTAACGCCAGGGACTTTACCTAGGCTATCGTCAATCTCAGGGTCACCCATGATTTCCTGAGCGCGTTCACTAGTAAGCCTATTAACTGTACGACCAAAGAGTGTTTCTACCTGTCCTTCAACAGGAGCAAACATACCAATCCAAATGCCGTCTTTAAACTGACCAAGTAGGTCTGGGTACATCTTTGCAAGACGTGGGAGCAATACCATAAGCGTAGCTACTGTGTTAGCAATAGTTTCTGACTTACCTGACTGACGTGCTGCAAGAGCAGTTACTTCTTCACCGTCGTTGATAATCACAGACTCAATGATGCGGCGAGCAAGCGGCATCTGATAAGGGTGTAACTCATGCCCAACTAGGGCGTTCATGAACTCAATAGTTCTATCTATAAGTTTTTTAACAAATTCTTTGGAGAGCTCATCAAGCTCAACTTCCTCGTCTTCAGGCGGAAGTTCTTCGTCTTCCATCTCATCATCGGGAAAGAACTCGTCGTCGTCTTCTTCTAGCACAGTGTAGTTCTCCATATACCGAAGTCTATTACAGAAACAAAAGGCCTGGGTGTTAACCCAGACCATTTGCGTTGCCACATCACACGGGGAGAGGAAGAGAGAGGCAAGATAATTTTAGCACAAAGTGGACACTCCGCGCTAGCGCGGGGACATCCTGGTGTGCAACTCATTGACTACTGCATGTAGGGCTTCAGCGCCTTGTAGAGCCTCGTCCAAGTAGAACTGGTCCCTGTTCTTTGAGTAACCAGATAGGCATTTAGAAATCTCAATAAGGGCCTGTTCTGCCCATATTTCTAACTCACCTGTAGGTATTTTAGAAACTCTTTTAGCCACCTTTTCAGAGAATGGCTTTACCCACGGCTCTTTCTTAAAAAAATTCATCATATGCCCCGTCTTCTGGCTTCCATGCTTTTCTACCTTTCATAGCAGAGGATAGCACCTCGTCAATGCGGTCGTCATCATCCCAGTCAATTTTTGGGTTCTTAACCCAGACTCCTAGGAAGTAACCAGGATGGGTAAATGGAATACGTGCAACTAGGCACTTGCCTTTTCTATAAGGCATTTCAGTTTCTTGGGTAGTTCCTACCTCAAGAACAGGCAGGGCTTTCTTATGCCAATACTTAAGTTTACCTACGTATAGTGGACCGAATGTTCTCAACTTTTACTCCATGCCTCTTTGCATACTGCTAGATATCTCAGCAGCGTAACTTAACATCTCTTTTGAAGATGAAGACATGCCGCCACCTGGACCACCATCATCATTTAAGTTTGCTGGTCCCATATCGCCCCAGCCATCTAAACCGCTGGTCTTTAGGTACTTGCCAGTAGACTCAGCACGTTGGAGGTTCTGCCAGTGGATTACTGGACAGTTTCTATACTCCCACCAGGTGCCGTCTCTAAATACTACGTAGAGGGTATTCTTAGAAAAATCATAACCAATTGCTTGCGCTCTAGGCCTAGACGGGTTACTAGTGTTTGCAGTCTGCTGTCTAAAACCCTTTTGTACTTCATCAGGTATGGCTACAGAAAAAGTCTTATCAATAGGTGTTTCAATACCAAGCTTATCTGCCATTGCTTGAGCAATGTTTAAAACCCTCTGAGATGGGTCAAAAGAGTTCTTGTAGTAGTTACTCTGTTTCTTCGCCATCTGGTACCTCATCGCATACATGCTCTTTAGTTTCAGATTCTAGCACTTTTGCAAAACAACGAGAGCAGCGCAAAATGCGTTCTGGCTTATAGTTATTTTGAACAGTGGCTCCAAGCGGAGAGTCTGAGCCATCTTCAGCGTACTGCGATGCGTACTCAGTAACTATACGGTCTTCTCTAAATAACTCTCTAGGGAAGGGACCTTGTGGGTCCATAACCTTTTGAGGTACGGGGTGGACTTGTATAGCTTGGTGTCTAATTACTTTCATCCGAAGGGGCTTCTTCTTCCGCCTTAGGTTCTTCAGCAGGTTCTTCAGCCTTAGCTTCAGCCTTCTTCTTAGATGGCTTTTCTTCTTTTGGAAGTTGTTCCATTAATGGGAAGTGACCAGCTTCAGCACGGTCTACTAACCATGTAGGCAAGCAGCTTGTGCAATAGTTAACTGGGTTAGTACCAAAGTCAGCACATGTGTACTCTGCTGCGAAGTCGCAGTTGTCGCATTGAATCTTAGACATGGATATTTACCAACCTTACTTTGACTTCTTAGCGGACTTTTTTGCAGACTTGTTAAGTTCTGCTTCAATCAATTTTGTAATTTCAGATGCGCCTTTTGCGGCAACAAGACCAAAAGCTGGGTCCTTCTTATTTACCCAGCGAAGTGCAACTGGTACAAGAGATGCCCATAGTGAGTTAGCAACTAGTAGCCACTCGCCCTGACTAAATTCCAACGGGGTAGCTAAACCTTTTACCTGCATAACTACGACGATTGCTCCGATAACTTGACCTAGCAAGTTGCGGGCGTAAGATGAGATTACCGCTTTGTTCATTTTTTGCTCCTTTGGCAATTAGTCCTACAGACAAGTGTGCCAAAGTCGGGCTGTACTGTCAGGCTAAATTACTCGGCAGTATCCTCAAGGTGCTGGGTAAAGCGACCCTCTAGACGAGCCACTGATATGCGAAGCTCTGTAAGCTCGGTGTGGATAGCGTTGACGGTGTCCTTCATCGAGCCGCCGCCGTTGGGCTTAAGTTCATGAACGTAGTTCTTTAAATAAGATTTCAATACCCATGATGTCGCGGCGATGATTGAAGCTCCAAAAGCTGCAAATCCCGCAAGGGTTCCTGCCCACTCAGCTAGTGTCATATACTCTGTTCCTAAAAGATAGCTTAATTTAATTTAGAATACGCGTATATGTCATCCGTAGCACAATAAAATGTGGAAATACCAGCCCTTATATTAAATAATGATATTTATCATATGTCAGTCTAAAAAAAATATATTTTTTAAGCGTGGCTTGACTTGCGCATCTCTGTAACGCTGTGGCACTCTAGTTCTTGAAAGGCTCCAGTAATGGAGCCTTTTGCTACTGAGAGGAGCAGAAATGTTCAATATCAGAAAAGATACAATAGATAAAGTGGCGGTGTTTTCGATGTATGCACTGTTAATAGGTGGACTACCACATACGCTCGCTAACGCGGACGAATTGGAAACTCCAACTGTGACAGTACAAGTAAGCACTGTGGACCCACTAGATAAGTACAGAGGAGCAAAAGAACTGTCAGATACAGAATTAGTTGACCTGCTTAGCGCGGTTGGTTTTGAGGGAAAAGCCCTCAAGGTCGCCTACGCGGTTGCTAAGAAAGAATCTAACGGTCGCCCCTTAGCCCACAACGGAGATGTTTCAACAGGAGACAACTCCTACGGGATGTTCCAGATTAATATGCTGGGAAATCTCGGAGAAGACCGACGGGAGAAATTTGACCTCAAATCAAACAAGGAACTTCTGGACCCCGTGACTAACGCAAAAATTGCGTACTACATGTCAAACGGCGGAAAAGACTGGTCCTCCTGGAAAGTATACCCAGGCCAGAAAAATGGAGAAAGATACGAGAGCTTCCTACGGGAGTTCCCTAACTAATATACCTTTAAACTAAAAAGCCCCCAGCCATTGGCTGGGGGCTTTTTGCTTGGAAGCTTATGAAGCTGTTGCCCAAGGTGTGATTGTAATTGTTGCTGTTGTTGAGATTGATGAAGCACCAGCTGCTGTACTCTGGGTCTTGATTGTTCCAGCTACACCAACTACTGAAGCAGACTGACCTGATAGGGATACAGTGGTTGTTGCAGTTGTTGATACTGTGAATGTGTTAGTTGCGTTATCGACAACGGTGTAAGTGCCGTTAAGAACCGCGTCTCCACCAGCAAAGGCTGAAACAGTTACCTTAGTACCTACGCCGTATGCAGCTCCTGCACCTGAAGCAGTAAATACAAGAAGGTTAGAGCCTGAAGCACGAGCTGCTGCGGTAACAGTCTTAGCTGCGTTAGTTGCTGCTGTAGCTGTAGTGATATTAGCTGTCTCGTAACCAGCATCCTTAAGCTTGTCAAGAGCAACTGCTGTTGTCTCACCAAGTACGTTAGGTACAATGATGTAGCCAATTCCAGCGCCATCAGCTGCTGTAAGAGCAGTTGTTGACTGAACCTTGCCATACTGACCTGTGATAGCCCCACCGTTAGCTGCGTTAGTTACAGTGAACTTTAGCTTGTCTGCTGTAGCCACTGTTGCTGAAGACAAGTTATAAGATGAAACTGAAAGACCTGTAATGTTTACAACGTCTCCTGCTGCAAGGCTGTTCTGTGATGTGTAAGTAACAGTTGTGCCGTTACCTGAAACTGCTGTGATGATGTAGTTGCCCGCACCTGGGGTAAATGCTGGGTATCCTGACCAACCTGCTTCTGCGTTTGCGTGGTTGTCAAGAGCTGCGTCTAAACGGTCTGCTGCTACGCGAGTAGTAGCTGCCCATGAGTAGTCGCCTGTTGAGCCGCCGATGTTTGCTGGCGTAATCGCCGCTGCACGGTCATCGTTTGGCTGCATAGGGAAGTTACCCCATACAAAGTCAACGGCTTGCTGACCTGATGAATCTGTTGCCATTAAAGTACCTATTCTCTAGAGTGGTAGTTACGCCTGATATCGGGGGCGCAGATACTAGTATCTAAGAGTATTTACGTATTGTCAGGCTGAATATCCCTTAGGGTTTGGAGGAACCCCTTGATATGTTGTGCCCCCTAGGCCTCCAAAGTAATCCCCCTCAACGTGTAACCAAGATTTATCTATAGATGCGGCTTCAAAAAACTCTTCTACCTTTTTAAGTGGGACGTCCTCTAAACCTTTTAATATACGTCCAAGGTGGTTTGTTGCTTCTTTAACGTGTTCCCAATAAGCGTCTTTTCTGTCATCCCCCCACGGTCTTCTTATAGCTTTAGTCTCGTGTCTTAATGGGGAGTCGTGGTGTTGATGAAACACATCCTTTGCTCCAACAGCATAAACGGACCAGCCGTGTGCAAATGTTCTTAAAGACTGGTTGAACTCCTCGGTATTAAAAGAGCCAAATTTATCTACCCCAACCTCATCTACCCATAATTTTGGAACAAATATGTACATACAGGTAGTCCAATAGCTTTTAATAATTTCTGTGGCTCGTATCTCTACATATCTAGGAAACTCATATCCAGGAGCAAACTTTTTGTAATTTAAAGCGCACCTACCGTAGTTGTTTTCCCCTTTAAAGTCTCCAAACACGTCGTTACCAAGCTCATCATATGAATAAGATGGGGGAGCATAAGAAATCATAACTTTAGACTCTGGGAACGCCGCTTCTATATATTTGTAGTTTTCATACCCTCTTTTATCCCACCCGTAGCGACCGCGTGTGTGAGAGTCAAACTGCATAAAGTAATCATAATCAACATCTACCTGCGTAGCTAAATTTCTGGCCCAGCAAAGGCCGCCGTAATATTTAGTGGTAGGGTAATACCTGTATATTAAATTAGACTCTGGAATAAATGAAAAGTCTTTTGGCTCTTCATCCTCGTCTACTAATGAAAATATAATAGAGTCTTTGTATTGGGCAGTTTCCCAAAGAGATTTTACAGAAGCGTAGAACTCTGGGTCTTTATAGCTGACTATGCTTACTAGTATCTTTGGGTTGCTCATTATCCAGTTCCAAGTCTGTAGTGTTCATCCACTTATGCAATGGACAGTAAGCTTTTGCCAATTTTACCTTTAAATTCATAAAACATCCGCATTTTTTACACTGACCAGTGGTTTGAATTAGCTCTGGACACTGTCTGCATATACTTAACCTATCTGAGGCCACCTCATCAGTAGCACGTGGCTCAGAAGTTTTTAATAAATCCCACGGGCGAACTGGTTTTGGAAGATTTTTACCTTTTTCACTGTTTTTAAACTTATCTGATATTTTGCTCATTTGTATTCCTTCTTTTCCCACATGCGGTCTTGATACATCCCTGAAAACGTAGAATTTATCAAGTTTAGTCTATCACGCACTTCTTGGCTTCTTTCTTCCATGATTTCTGACTCCCAAGAATCTCTTTTAAACGGTATAGCTTGAGCAATTGGGGTGCCGCGCTTAATGATGCCTTTATAATCTTTTTTAACATGAAATGGCAAAGCACCAGCTGACGGCATCCCGTCTGTGTCTATAATCCCAGTCATTGTTACAAAGGGCAGGTCTGGTCTATGAGATGGGGTAATTATTAATGTGCTATATCCTTCTGGAGTCACCGCAGCCCAAAAAGGAACCCATCTAAGGATGTCTTTGTGAAAAGTGTCTCCAATTGGGTAATCACCCACCTGTTCTGGGTTATGGGTTAATATAAACTCATAACGCGGGTTTCTCCATTTAGTCTCTATTTTGTCTGGATTTGTAGAGTCAATATAGATATCAACTGGGCATAAAAAATAATAGCCAGTGGTAAAGGTGTCAATCATAGACATGCACTTTTTACCAGTTACGTTTAAAAAATGACCGCCATTTTCAGAGTGCTCTGTTGCTTTTACAATTTCTTTTTCTTTAGTTAAATAAGGCGGTAATTTTCTAAACCACTCTGGCATCATAGTGCGGACAGGTACTGGTGGCGGGGCAAAGCCTCCCGCCTCTTCGTCAGTGGGGTAGAACTTAATTACAGGCATTACATCACAGTTTTTTGATTATAAAGAATCTTTTGGTAAAAAGCTTGTCCTTCAGTAAACCACCAATGGTCTGGCTCCGCGTAATGTAGAAATATCATATCTACTACATTTGTTTCTTTTTCTGGGTATGGGCCTCTCCAGTGAAGTTGGTCTTCACCGTAAAAACACAAAGCCTGGTTTGGCTGCAACACGTATTCCTTGTCCTCAACGTAAAGCGGCCATTCCACATCTTGTGTTATACAGAGGTCAATAGTATATGTGCAGGCGTTGCTATCCTTATGGCGCAATAAATTAGCTCTAGCGCCTTTATACTTTACATAACAAGCGTAAGTAGGAAGAAGAGTAGGGCTTTCAAATATATCCCTAGCTTTTTGCAAACACTCCTCTATTAACTGCTCGGGCATCTGATTATGTCCGTTTTTTAGCATAAATCGGCCAAATGACCTGTCGTAATTAAGTTCTTCTAGACTATAGTTGTTAACTATATCTACAATTTCCTTAAACCTATTTTCATCTAAAATACCACTGACTAACATAGGCTCTTTTACTACAGGCCTTGTACCCATGTACTTGTCTTCAGCAAAATACTTCATTATTTGGTTATATCCTCTAATATCCACATAACGACAGCGTATTTTGTTCCTTCTTTTACTGGGTTTGCAATGTGAGCGTAAATATAATTAGAAGGGAAGAATAGGATAGAGTTAGCAGGCGGCTTTAGCTTATAATTAAAATAAGGAAACTCAATTTCCCCGCCTTCATACTCATCATTTACATACCACACCAAAGATAAAACACGATTATTCCCGCCACCAGCGTCGGCATGCATTTTATACTCTTGACCAGTCTGGTATTTTAAAATAATCGGGGCAATTGAAAGTTCTGCTGAGTTTACGTTTGGGTACTGTGCTTTATAGAGATTGTAGGCATCTTGAATACGATTTAGTAGTTTAACAGCCAGTTGACCACCCGCATTTAAGTCTGGGTTGTCCAGGGTTGCCCAATCAGCCTGTAGATGAACAGAGGAGTTAGTTCTAGCTTCACTTTTTGTTGCGCCATTAGCAGAAGTGCCTACCGTAGCTCGTTTCCACCGAATTACTTTAGATGGACAGCTGGTTACAGTCTCAATCTCTTGTACTAGCTCTTTATAGTCCTCGACTATGTTTTCAAAGAGCATTATTCCTGGTGCAACGACTTTTGATTCCATGTGTTTATCCTTTACTTGTTGTGTACTAGTATACCCTCTGCAAAGAACATATCGTAAGGCTCAGTACTAAGTGTTCGTACCTTGAAGCGCACATTTGGCTCGTAATCTATGCTGTGAACTGGGACCCAAGCTTCTAGGTCACCGTCAAACAACATATCTCCCTCTACAAGCTGAGCGGCTCGTGTGTAGTAATAGCGGCCATCTGCAGACTCTTTGGCAATAAATGGGTGAGAACCAGTAACCCTTATTCGGTTATTGATAGTGTAACGCCCAGTCTCTTCCCACTCACGGATATTTACTACCGTAGTGATATCTAACTCACGATATGTAAAACTATCGGAAGACCATGTATCAACAATTAAGTCAGCGTTAGGGTCATCTGGGTCAATTTCTTCAAACCTTGCTGAAATAATTTGGTCACCAATTACTAGCTCGGCAAGTCTCTTGTCACCATTTGGGGTAGGAATCATGCTGTCAATAGATAGGCAGTAGTAAGGGTACTG
>JACCDX011472636.1_pt1 | contig 11211 bp, 16 predicted proteins | sample 7449681 | NCBI WGS metagenome assembly JACCDX01 (sample SAMN15323450, study PRJNA562643) | freshwater metagenome | isolation source: river surface water | place: USA:Blue River Watershed | collected 2017-08-18 | reverse complement strand
CACTACTTCCACTATGATTAAACCAAAATTCATCTGGTTCATCAATCATTTTTTCTAAATAAAATATATGATTTTTTTCAAAATCTTCCCAATCTTCTTCAGTCATTTCTGTATTTTTTAAATATGAATAATAATTAATTGCTATTGTACCAGTAAAATTTATCATACCATTATTAATTATATTTCCTAAAATATACATTGGAAAAAATATATGATGATATTTTAATTTTGATTTTAATATAATATTTTCATTTAGCATTAGTGTCATAAATTTTGAGTTGTATTTAAAAAAAAAATTAAATTCTGATGTATATATTATATTGTATCCATAAATTTCATCATTTTCTCGCGCTTCGCTTATTTCCAATTCTATAGCTTTTTCTATAATTTTTTTGAATAAAAGAACACATCTATAATGAATTTCCGTTTTTTTATTATATTTTAATTCCATGTTTTATTTATTTATATTATAAAATATTTTAAATATATTTATTTATTTAAAATTCATTTTTTATTTTTTTACGATATTTAATATCCAATCGATTCTAATGCTTCATCTATAGATAAACCATTATCTAATAGTTTTTGAACCATTTTTGGACTTTTAACTTCTGAATCTAATTCTTTATTTAATTCTACAAGACTATCCAAAGAATAATAAACATTAATTTGTTCATTTAAATATTCTAAAATATCTTGTAAAGTATATTCAATGATTTTTTTTTTACCAAAATAAAATTTAGTATTTTCTTTTTTGAGAGCAAAATACTTCTTTTCACCATTCGGCGCTTTGCTTTTTTCTAATTCTTCAACTACTAAACGAATTAATTCTCCTGTATTTTTATTTATATATCTCGTTTTTTTTACAAAACGTTCGTCTTCATAAAAATATCTTTCAATAAAAGATTCATTAAAGTAAAAAATTATATTTTCAGGAATATGGTTTGTATATTCTTTTCTATTTTTACTACATCCGCTGTTATTTATCCAAAAATCACCTTCCTCTTGTAGCATTCTATTTAAACATTCAAAATCATCATCATAATCTACTCCTTCTTCAAGTAGTTGATTGTCTTCTAAATATTCTGTATAATTTTCAATTAATACACATGGATCTATATCTAAAATATCATGATTAATTATTCTTGATAAAATAAACATTGGAAAATAAATTTGATGATATTGTAAATTTGATTTTAATACAATACTATGTTCACTCATTAAATTCATAAATTTAGTATCACTACCAAAATAACAATCACAATTAGTCGAATTTGATACAATATATCCAAATGTTTGGTTATTTTTTTTTTCTAATTCAATAGCTGATTCTATCACTTTTTTAAATAAATTTAAATATTTAATATGTATTTCAATCTCTTTGCTATGTTTTATCGTCTCCATTTTGTTAATTAATTTATTTAATATAAATTAATATTTAAAAAAAAAATTATAAAATTAATATTATTCATTTTTTTATACTAATCCTCTAAGGTCACCCCTTCAGGTACTTACGTAAGTAAGTTTTCTAGATTGGCAAACTGTCTTTTAGACCCCAAAAGCTCCTTACTGCCTCATCATCATCTTCTAAAACAATTTTTTCATTAATCATCCATTTTTTTTCACTATCTTCTAATGAATTTCTGATATTATTATATTTTTTTAATAAACCTATCTGGGGTGCAACTAATTCATTCACTTCCAAATATTCGAATGTAGGATAAATTGGAAATAATACAATATCAAATTCTTCTGTAAACTTCGTAAATAATTTAATTTCATTATTCATATCTTTTTCCATCATGAATTTTTGAAAATCATTTTTTACTTCTTCCTTTGTTCTATTATCATTTTGAACAATATTACCATTATCAGTATCGTCGAAATTTTTGACAACTTCTTCAATTGTACTTAACATATAATATAAACTTTTTTTTTTATTTTCAAACATTGTTGTATAATAATAATTTTTAAATAAATTCTTTTGAGATTCATCAAATTTTGAATTTTCATTTTCAATATATTTTTTTTCCATGTATTCTATCGAAATCGGGTGCAAAATCAAAATTTTAAATCCCTGATAACTCACTTTATTATATTTTATACCCAAATTGGAACTCATCATTCCATCAATTTTTAAATCAAATTGATCATATTTTTTGATTTTATTTATATTAACTGGGTAATATTTTCCTAAAAATCTTATTTCACTATCATATTCAAAATTATCACTCGTTAATAAATTATTATATCCTGGTAAAAAATTATCTAATCCTTTAAACACCATTGGTAGGGTAGTTTTGGGACCTATATGATCAAGATTCATTAAATCTATATTATTATCAGTAGTATTTACTACATACGATGATGATGTTAACATTTCTTCTTCATCATTATTATTAGTCGAATTTTTTTCTTTAAAATAATAATATATAGTCACTAAATCACCGTGTTTCACTTTTTTATTTTTTTTATTGATTATTTTTTTTACATAATCTAAATTATTTTTTACTTCTTTTGTCTTTTTAAGAAAATCATTTATATCCTTAAATGTTACTTTCGTTACACCTAAATTATGATGATGATTCGGAACAAAAATAAAATTATCAAATAGATTATTCATCATATCTTTTCCCAAATTTAAATATTTAAATTCATTCATAAAATTCTTTCTCTTTTGATTGATTAATTCTATAATATCCATCTGTACGTTATTATTTATTATTTATTATCTTTATCGTACTATATTATCAATCTTTTTTTAAGCCGAAAAATGTTTAATTAAGATTTTTATTTTTTCATTTTTTATTCCTAAAAAAATTTGATTAAAATATCATAAAAATATTTATTTTATACCATTTTTTGAACTATATTCAGTGTTTGAATACAACGACAAACTATGGACGTAAAAATCCCTGATGAAGACTTTGCTTCTCTAAAGCAACATATCAATGATAGTGTTAGAGACTCTATCGATTTTATGAACAAATTGGCTTCTAAAAGTCAAAAATGTACTCAAAAAGCATATGATAATGTACCTTTTTTGGTATTTTCTCATATTCTTTACAAGGAAATTCAAGTTTTGATGCAAATTATTGAGTCATTTGAGATTTATAGTGACTCTAATTTTCCAACTCTAACTTGTTTACCCTTCATTTTGTGCCACAAAATTGATAAAGAAATTAATATAACAAACATTAAAGAACTAAATTTATTTGTGGTTCATATTGTTCATCAAATTATTCTCGAATATACTGAATTTATGAAAATTATGTATCTCGAAAATTATGATTATGAACATTATTTTACTTCCGATTTTTTTGAAAAAATGAGCGATATCAAGCTTGCCGAATATATTGTTCGTGTTCTTACTTTTACTGAACACGACTTTGAAGGTTTGTCTGATGTCCGTCTTGAACATCTTTTAACATGTATGGATAAAAATAAAAAGACAAAAATGGATACTTTTCTTGTCTTTACTAAAATGAACAATATGATTATCACTATTTCTAATCTTCATATGTTTTTGATTCAATTGTATCGCTCTATGGCAACACCTTGTATGATGTTTGCGCGTTTAAAAATTAGTGATAGTGTTGATTATATGGAAGATGCTTCTTAAATAATTAAATTATTTTTTAATTATTATTTATAAAAAAATTGATGGTTATTATCTAAATAAATATTATTATTATTAATAAATGAACTTGCTCAGGAGTTACATAACGACAATGAGCACACGAGAACGTATGCCACTATGTGGCAAAGCTGCTACCTTTAGGTTTGATACCTTTGTTAGGAGGTGTGAACAGGAAATCTCTAGAGGAATTCTCCCTAGCGACTTCCTCACGGGCTTTTATACTTGTGGACGAAACAACCTAGGTCGCTGGGCTATCCAGTTTGACCGTCGTCCTCACAAGTGGGGTGATGTCCAATTATGGCTTCCGAACCCCTGCTGTTCCAACTGCTATGGCTTACTGAATAAGGCAGGCAAAATGGTGATTGCAGCGGTCCGGGATGGACGCATTCGGCGCCCTCCTAATCCTGCTCACCTTATGGCTGCGGATAGGTCTGTTGCTACACCTGTTCAGGCGCCTATCGTGGCTCCTGCACCTGTGCCTGCACCTGCACCTGTCCATGTCCATGCAGATGCTGCAGCAGCGGCCGCTCCTGTACACCAGGAGCCTCCTCGTGAGCGACGTGATCTCGAGGGCATCAACGTTGATGGATTCCCCATCGACTTTTGTTGCCCCATCACAAGGGACCCGATGGAGGATCCCGTCATTTGCACGGATGGATACTCCTATGAGAGGTCTGCTATCGAGGAATGGTTCGGAAAATCTCGGGGTGTCTTCAAGAGCCCCATGACTGGTAGTCCCCTACCCTCGTCTGCGCTGCTCCCTAACATTACCCTCAGAGGTGCTATCAACGAGCACATTGAGCGGCTGAAGGCGGAGCGTGCCAGCAGGCTTCCTACACAGGAATAAAGGCCATAAACTTAATTATAAATAAAAAATGAATAAATATTTATTCACAAAAATATAGATTTATTAAAATATCAATCACATTAATTAAAACGTAAAAATGGAATCTCCTATTTATCAACTTCTTGAACAAATATGTGTTAAAGACTACAAAATTTATGACATGTCCGATAAAACTCTTAAACAAATTGGAGTTTTAATTCAATTATGTCACCAAAAACATGATATTATTGTTTTTCTAAAACGCAATGAAAATAATAAAAGATATTTTACTCTTCATGACAATCTATATAATAATAGTGGTAATATAGTTCAAAAATTTGAATCTGAAATCATCATTTTTCATAAAGATAATTTTGTCAACTTTAATGAAGATATTATTAAAAATGAAAAAGAAGAAAAAACATATAAAATGCATATTATCAAAAATTTATTAGATGATAATATGTGTTGTATTTGCTATAATTGTTCTAAAGAAAAAACTAATTTTACCATGACTCTATGTGAAAATTGTTCTTCAACCTTTTGTGTGTCTTGTTTAGTTGAATCTTATCAAAAAATTGAAGAACAAAAATGTCCTGTTTGCAAAAATCATATGAATGTCACTTTAGTCAATGAATTTTAATTATTTTTAATTATTTTTGAATATAAAATAATTTTTATATTTATTATTTATAAAATAAAATGACTTCTAAATCTGAAAATATAAGTTTTAATAAACATTTAAATTGTTTTATAAATACTCAATTTAAAAATGCCGTTTTGAATAATAACAAATCATTTGTTCAACAATATTTAGATAATTTATTTGATATTAATTGTTATGATTATTTTGGTATTAATGATTTTTCATATCTTTATTATGATAAAATTTATAATCACAAAAATTTATATGAAAGTATTTCCAAAACATTCAATTTATTATTAGATTATTTACATAATGATAATGGAGATGGTAATAAAACATTTTATTTGCTTTTACAATATATGAGTTTTATTGCGTTTATTTTACATCAATATATTAAAGATTATCGATTTAAACAAGAAAATAAATCTTTAAATTCTCTTGAAAAAGAATATTATAATAAATATTTTGATATTTTTAAAGAATTTTATCTTTATTTTACACATACATTAATTACCATTCAAAATTTAGATATTCAAGATACTCAATTTATCGATTTCATGATGGATAAAGTTATTTGTAGTTATGAATATTCTAAAGAAGATTTCCTTCTTTTAGATGAAGTAAAAAATGAAGCTCTAAGAATAAATATGGATTTAGATGAATTTAAAATTATTATATCCGATTTTATTGATTATAATGTTGTTAATTATCATAATATTTATAATCGATAATTTTCTTTTTTTTATTCTTTTATTATAGAAGTTAATAATAAAAATGAAAAAGAAAATTCTTGAAAAAGATAAAAAAGATATTTTACCTCATCTTTGTAATTATGTTCAAAGTACTAAAAATGATTGGAATTATATAACTCCTTACAATTTTTATCATAAATACTATTTGAAACCTGATAAAATGAAAAGTATTTTTTTAATCGATTTGCGAAAAAAAGAAGAATATAAAAAATTTCATGTGAAAGGTGCTAAAAATATCTTTTGGTTAGATTTATTAAAAGATAAAAATATAAAAAAACTTCCTAAAGATAAAACCATCTTTTTAATTTGTTATGTTGGACACACTTCATCTCAAGCCATGGTTTTACTTAAATTATTAGGTTACAAAGTTATCTCTATTAAATTTGGTTATGGTATATCTCCTGTATTTGAAGTACCAGTTGCAGGATGGTTAGATTATAATTATCCTGTCACAAGTTGCAGATAAATTTATTCAATTAAATGAATCTTTTGATAAACATCTATTTGTTTATTGATAACATCATATTGAATAGTACTTTTTGATATTGAATACATATTATGAAATTTATATTCGATACCTAATTTTTTAAATGATATTCTTAATTCATCATGTTCTTTACATGAATCAAAAGGTTTAAATCTTAAAACATCCAATTTTTTATCATCTAATATTTGTACATTTTTTTTACTTAAATCGACATTTTCAGATTTTATTGTTTTATTGAAAAGATTAGTCACTGAATCTGATATATATTTGCATTCTTCTATCTTTCGATTATCATATTTTTGGTAAAAACTATTAACATAATCATTCGATAATAAACAATTCATTCTTTTATTCTTAAAAATATTTATTTTTTGTTTTTTAAATTTATTTTTAATTTATAAAAAAATTGATAGGTAAAACTTAATAAATTTTTTTTCTACATATCTTGTTTGGAAAGCAAACAAGATGGAAAACGAAGGATTCATCATGCGTGTTCCAGGAAGTATCTACAACGGAGAGGTTCCTGGTTCATGCGACACGGAAGAGACCAAGCTGAACCTCGTGGACTTCGATCAGAAGGTCCAGGAGGTGATCGAGCAAGGAAACCGTCCCAGCTCGGAGAACACAGGACTGAAGACGTGTAACGGAAAGTGGGAAGTCGTCCAGAAGGGCGATGAGTACACCCTCAAGCGTCCCACCTACCTATGTGGGGAGTGTGACAGCAACATGAAAATGGCCGTCAGTATCGTGTCGTTCCGGCTTCGTCTGAGGAATCTCCAGCTTCGTCTGAAGAATCGTCCTCTGGAAGAGGAGCCTCAGGAAGAGAAGCCTCCCTCTGAGGTGCTGTGCTGCGCTGTCGACGGCAGCCATCTACGGCCTCGGGCTGTTGCCCCTGCTCTGGCTAGGGCGACGACAAGCGTGACGCCTGAAAACGCGCTGTCCATGCTGTGCATGGTGATGGAGCCCCGTACGACGGGAAACCAGAGCCAGTCTCCAGCAGTTCAGTGCGAGAAGGTGCTCAAGACTCCCGATGAGTCATGAGCGCACCAGGCCTCAATTAATTATAAAAAAAATATTAAATATAATAATCCATAATCATAATACTAATATCATCATCTAAAACACAATCATTTATCTTGATTTTCTTGTGTTTTTTCTTCAAAAATGAATAGAAATCATTCAATAAATCTTTACTTTTCTCAAAATTTTCACTATTTAATTTTTTTCTCATTAATTCAATTGTTGGATGATACAAATTTGCAAATAGATTAAAATACAAGTCATGTGAAAAAATCAGGGTCATTAAATCAAATCTTTCCTCATAATTTGTATTCATATACATTTTATTTTGATCAGGTGAATATTTACAGCATGATAAAAACATAATTATGGCCTTAAATAATTCACATATAAATTTATTATTGTAAAAAAGTTTTAATGTATTAAAACTCTTTTCATATGTTTGCAAAATATAAAAAAAAGTATCCATATCATTTTTCATAAAGAGTTGATACATAATATTTTTCATTAAATCTAAGTCACCAAATTTATTATATGCTAAAAGATTCTCTAAAATATTTTTAAATTGTACTTCATAACCATGATTAAGTATTAATTTAGATATATACGATTTAAAATTGTATACTTTGCACTCTTTAGAATCATATAAAATATCATATGATGAAGAACTATAATTTTTCGATAATTTTAAAGCTTGTTGATATAAATCCTCAGATTGTGAGCTCATTTTGTGATATCAAAAAGTATTGTTTTTAATTATATATTAAAATAAAATTTATTTAGAGAATTGTATTCACTTTTTTTGCTAAAATATATACGTAAAAAAAAAAATTTGAAAAAATTTTGCTCAAAACACCAAATTTTATATATACAAATTGAAAAAGTCTAGAAAACGACCATCATGGCTCGTATTATTAGACACCCTTTGCGTGCTCAACGCTGTTTTAATGAGGATTGGGATGAAGATAATGAAAGATTTAGTGCGTTTTCTTTAAAAATTAATCAAATATTAACAGAAAATAAACTACCTGATTCTGAAAATTCTAATTTTTTAACATGTAATATGGATGGAACATGGTCAATTATATATGATATTCACGAAGGTGTATTAAAACTTAACTTTGGTTGTTCTATGCGAAGATGTAAAAAATGCCATTCATATACTATGCAATGTCTTAAATGGACTCAAAACAAATTGATGAGAGCAAAACGTCATCTTTTTAATGTCGTTGATTTTCACACTTTTGATCTTAGATCTGAATTATATAAAGACGAACGATCAGGAATTTATGTATTGGAAAGTATTTATTGGATTATTCGCCGATTAAATGAAGATTTTGCTGAACAAGAGTCCAGAAAAGAAATGGCCGCAAGAGTAGCAGCAGCTAATATCCAGATACCATCTCGAAATGCTGGAGTCAGTCTTCAGCAAATGTATAATGAGGTGTCTGAAATGGATATCGAAATTCCTAACGAATTTTTATGTCCTATCAGCATGTCTCTGATGATGGACCCTATCATTTGTGCTGATGGTCATACATATGACCGCGCCAACATTGAAAAATGGTTAAGGCGAAGTGATAAGAGTCCTAAAACGGGTGATAGACTGGAGTCAAAAATCACGATTTCCAATCACGCTCTCAAGAACATTATTGATGACTTTGTTCTCAGGACAAAGAGCTCTTAATAATGTTCTGTAGGTTATTTCTTTGTTAGTTTTTATATATTTTATATATAAAAAAATGATGGCTGTTATCATCAAATCTTAAATTATAATATATTTGTAATGTAAACAATCATGGCGACTGTTATTGACGCTTATGATGTTCCTGACTTTGTCAGCATCGACAACATTGAGTTTGTCGATGGTATTGACGGTATCCCGTTGAACGATTTTTTGGCGCTTGTTGATAGCAACAAGGCGCCTCAGATTCCTGAAGGCCAGGGATGTCCTTTGGTGAGGGTGTGGTGCTATGATTCTACAATCAATGCACGCATGTCTGATTATGAAATTATCACCATCCAGGAGAACATGCACTACTTTTACAAGTCACCGATCCATGGCCTTATCCGCGTCATGTACGCAGATGAACATTATTGCCGTGGAAAGGGCTGGTACTGGATAGCTTAAAAGGCATGTTAAATAATTATAAAAAAAAATGACAGTAAAAATTATTAGTAAAAACTAAATTCTTAATAAGATTGTTAAACAAATCATGGAGGTGTTTGAAAAAAGAAAAGAAAAATTCATTTTCTTGTGCGGAGCTATCTACAACTCGTTTTACGAGATGAACTTTGCCAAAATCCAAGACAACGGATACATACCAAGACTCATGACCGTCTTTGCCGAACTCAAAAGGTACCATTTGGGGCGTGAGTTGAGCCAGGACGAGCTCATGGTTTACCAGAGGCGCTTTGACAAGAGAATGCGCGAGTACGAGTGGTTCATGGAGAGAGTCCGCTAGTACGATTGGTAAATAAAATAATTATAAAAATAAATAAAAAAAAAATAATAATAATATTTTATAAAAATAGAATTAAAATGGAGTGCAAAATAAATGGTTGCAAAGCAATTTGTGGAAACAATAAAAATTCACCTGAAGGATTCGGTGTATGTGGACATTGTTTAAATCCAAATACTGTATGTGTAGGAGCAAATGGTAAAATGTGGATATTAAATGATAAAAAAGAATGGAATTTAACACAATGTCAAGAAAAAATCGATAATTTAACAAAAAAAATAAATCAAGATTTTAAGAAATTAAAATTAAAAAAAACAAAGATATCAATTAAAAAAAAATCAAATCCATTAGGTTTAGAAGATTTATTATATGATAAAAAACATTATACAAAAGACGGAAAAATATCAAAATCAGGATTAAAACATATTTTAGAATATAATAGTCCTATTGTTATCAATGCCGAAACAGAATTAGATTCAAATGAAATATTTAATCATGTTCAACAAATATTAAGTAAAAATGAATTAGATAAATGTTTAAAATTTGATGGTTCTGATTCCGGATTCAAAAAAGTAGGTAATGAATTTAAAAAAATAGGACATAGTTATTTTTATTATTTATTATAATTTTTATAATCTTTTTTTAAAAAAAAAAAATTGATAGGTGTTCTTATCAATTTTTTATTAAACTTAAAAATTTATTGTAAATCAATAAGCTCTGATATCAAAATGGTCTCTGCCTTTAGCATTGAGCGTTTTATGGAGCAAATTGATGCTTCGCATGTCCAAGAGGACACTGAGACGTGCCCTTTTGTTGGAAATTTCCAGCAGGAGCATGCACTCATGCGTCAAACGCGCATCGGTAAGTATCAGGCAGTGAGGCCTGATGAGTATTACCTGTGCAACTCTGGGTTCCACGGGTATATCAGGGTGTATAAGCGTGATGGTGAGTGGCGTTGGCGCTACTTCTACTCTTAGACGTAGTCCTTTAAAAATAATTATAATAAAAAAAATAAAAAAAAATAAAAAAATGAATTATTTTTATCAAACAATTAAAATAATATCATAACATAAAAAACCCAAATGGAAGTACATATTAAAGACCCTGAACGAGCTAATCGTTGTCAAAATGAAGATTTTAATACAACAATTGATAGATATCATGATTATGTGACTAAAATTAAAAGATTATCAAATCGTGATGTTGATACTTTATCTAATACAAATACCGATTTTTTAACATGTGAATCCGATGGAACATGGATACTAGATTATATTGAATGTGAAAATATAAATACGGAAACAATTAATCCCGATGAACCAATCGATGGATATTATATTTTGAAATATAAAAAAGTTGATGATTTAGTATATTTGTT
>JACCDX011452024.1_pt1 | contig 11212 bp, 4 predicted proteins | sample 7449681 | NCBI WGS metagenome assembly JACCDX01 (sample SAMN15323450, study PRJNA562643) | freshwater metagenome | isolation source: river surface water | place: USA:Blue River Watershed | collected 2017-08-18 | reverse complement strand
GGCCCAGGCCGGTGAGCACCGAGCCGAGGATGGAGCCCATGCCGCCGATCACGACCACCGCGAACACCACGATGATCAGGTTGGAGCCCATGAGCGGCGTGACCTGGACGATGGGCGCGGCCAGCACGCCTGCCATGCCGGCCAGCGCGGCGCCGGCGCCATAGGTCAGCATGACCATCAGCGGCACGTTGACGCCGAAGGCCTGCACCAGGCGCGCGTTCTCGGTGCCGGCGCGCAGGTAGGCGCCCAGGCGGGTGCGCTCGATCAGGTACCAGGTGCCCAGGCAGACCACCAGCGAGGCCAGCACCACCCAGGCGCGGTAGTTGGGAAGGATCATGAAGCCCAGGTTGGTGGCGCCCTGCAGCGCCTCCGGCACCGGGTAGGACTGGCCCGAGACGCCGAACTGCTCGCGGAACATGCCCTCGAGGATCAGCGCCAGGCCGAAGGTGAGCAGCAGGCCGTAGAGCGGGCCGAGCCCGTACAGCCGCTTGAGCAGCAGCCGTTCGACGATCACGCCGAAGGCCCCCACCACCAGTGGCGCCAGCACCAGTGCCAGCCAGTAGTTCACCTCGAACTTGTCCAGCAGCAGCCAGGCGCCGAACGCTCCCAGCATGTACAGCGCGCCGTGCGCGAAGTTGACGATGTCGAGCAGGCCGAAGATCACCGCCAGGCCCAGCGAGAGCATGGCGTAGAAGGCGCCGTTGACCAGGCCCAGCATCAGCTGGCCGAGGAAAGCCTGGTGGGGGATGCCGAAGATTTCCATGGTGAGGTCGCGGCGCCTTCTTCAGATCACTTCTTGATCAGCGGGCACTTGGACTCGGCCAGCGGGGTGAAGGCCTGGTCGCCGGTGAACTTGTTCACCAGCTTGTAGTAGTCCCAGGGCGTGGTCGACTCCTTCTGGCCCTTGACCTGGTACAGGTACATGTCGTGGATCACGCGGCCGTCGGCGCGGACGGTGGCGTTCTTGTGATAGAAGTCCGACATCTTGTTCTTCTTGAGGTACTCCATCACCTTGTCGGAGTCGGTGGTCTTCACCGCGGTCACCGCCTTGAGGTAGTTCATGGTTGCCGAGTAGTCGGCGGCCTGGATGGAGGAGGGCATGCGCTTGAACTTCTCGAAGAAGCGCTTGGCAAAGGCCCGGCTCTCCTCGTCCTGGTTCCAGTACCAGCTGTCGGCCAGCTGCAGGCCCTCGGTGGTGCTGAGCCCCAGGCTGTGGACGTCGTTGATGAACACCAGCAGGCCGGCCACCTTCATGCTCTTGTTGATGCCGAACTCCTTGGCCGCCTTCATCGCGTTGATGGTGTCGCCGCCGGCGTTGGCCAGGGCCAGGATCTGGGCCTTGGAGCCCTGGGCCTGCAGCAGGAAGGACGAGAAGTCCGAGGCGTTGAGCGGGTGCCGCACCGAGCCGGCCACCGTGCCGCCATTGGCCTTGACGACCGCGGCGGCGTCGGCCTCGAGCGAGTGGCCGAAGGCGTAGTCGGCGGTGAGGAAGTACCAGCGGGTGTTGCCGGCCTTGACGAGCGCGGTGCCCGCCACCTTGGCCAGGGCCGCGGTGTCGTAGGCGTAGTGGATGGTGTAGGGCGAGCAGTCCTCGTTGGTCAGGCGCGAGGAGCCGGCGCCGATCACGATGTAGGGGCGCTTCTTCTCGGCCGCCACCTTGGCCATGGCGATGCCGGCGCCCGAGCTGGTGCCGCCGATCAGCATGGCCAGGCCGTCCTTGTCGATCCACTCCCGGGCCTTGGAGCTGGCCACGTCGGCCTTGTTCTGGTGGTCGGCGGTGAGCACCTCGATCGGGCGGCCCAGCACCCTGCCGCCGAAGTCCTGCACTGCCATCCTGACCATCTCGCCGCCCGCCGGTCCGTCGATGTCCGCGTAGAGGCTGGACATGTCCGTGATGAAGCCGATGCGCACCGGCCCCTGGGCTGGCTGCGCCGCGACGCCGAAGGCGCCGAGGCCGATGGCCAGTGCGGCGACGAGGGTCTTGAGTTTCATGGGGGTCTCCTTCCAGTGAATGGCCGTGGGGCGGATGCGGGCGTCAGACGCCCAGGAACTCCTGCAGCATGGCGGTGTTGGCCTGCAGCTCGGATTGCTTGAACTCGCGGACGATGCGCCCGTGTTCCATGACGTAGAAGCGGTCGGCCAGCGGCGCCGCGAAGCGGAAGTTCTGTTCGACGAGGACGATGGTGTAGCCGCGCGCCTTGAGCCGGCGGATGGTCTCGGCCAGCTTCTGCACGATGACGGGCGCCAGGCCCTCGGAGATCTCGTCGAGCAGCAGAAGGCGCGCGCCGGTGCGCAGGATGCGGGCGACGGCCAGCATCTGCTGCTCGCCGCCCGACAGCCGCGTGCCGGGGCTGCTGGCGCGCTCCTGCAGGTTGGGGAACATCTCGTAGATCTCGGCGATGGCCATGCCGCCCTGGGCCACCATCGGGGGCAGCTCGAGGTTCTCCTGCGCCGAGAGGCTGGCGAAGATGCCGCGCTCCTCGGGGCAGTAGCCCACGCCCAGGCGCGCCACCTTGTGCGGCGGCAGCCGGATGGCCTCCTCGCCGTTGATGCGGATCGAGCCGGTACGCCGGCCGGTCAGGCCGACGATGGCGCGCATGGTGGTGGTGCGGCCGGCGCCGTTGCGCCCCAGCAGGGACACGACTTCGCCTTCATCGACATGCATGTCGACGCCATGCAGCACATGCGACTCGCCGTACCAGGCGTGCAGGTTCTCGAGGCGAAGGAGTTCGCGTGACATGATCAGGCCTCCGACGGGCCGCCCCTAGGTAGGCCTGGGCCCCCGCGGGGGGAGCGTGAACTACACGAAGTGAGGAGCGTGGGGGGGGGCATCAATGCGCTCCTTGCAGTTCGGTCTCCGCCGATCCCATGTAGGCCTCGATCACCAGCGGGTTGCGCGAGACCTCGTCGTAGGGCCCGTCGGCGATCACGGCGCCGCGTTGCAGCACGGTGATGCGGTCTGCAATCGACGAGACCACATTCATGTTGTGTTCGACCATCAGGATGGTGCGGCCCTTCGACACCTTCTTGATCAACTGTGTGACCCGGCCCACGTCCTCATGGCCCATGCCCTGGGTGGGCTCGTCCAGCAGCATGAGCGCGGGCTCGAGGGCGAGGGTGGTAGCCAGCTCCAGGGCGCGCTTGCGGCCATAGGGCAGGTTGACCGTGAGCTCGTGGGCGAAGTCCTGCAGGTCGACCTCGGCCAGCAGCTCGAGCGCGCGACCGTGCAGGCCATGGAGCGAGCGCTCGGGTTTCCAGAAGTGGAAGGAGGTGCCCAGGCCCCGCTGCAGCGCCGCGCGCACGTTCTCCAGCACGGTCATGTGCGGGAACACCGCCGAGATCTGGAAGGAGCGGACGATGCCGCGCCGCGCCGTCTGCGCCGGCTTCTCGCGGGTGATGTCGACGCCCTCGTAGTGGATGCTGCCGCGGGTGGGCGCCAGGAACTTGGTGAGCAGATTGAAGAAGGTGGTCTTGCCGGCACCGTTCGGGCCGATGAGCGCATGGATGTCGCCCCGCCGCACCTGCAGGTCCACCCGGTCCACCGCGACGAAGCCCTTGAACGCCTTGGTCAGGCCCCTCGTCTCAAGGATGTGTTCATCTGCCAAGGCCCATGCTCCTCAGTGGTGACAGGCCTGCGGCCGCGGGAGGGCTCCCGATGGTTCGCTGCCGGACCGATCGGATGTGCCACCGGCTGTCAACGATGTCAGGGCGGGGTCGGTGCAGCACCCGGCTGCCCGCCAAGAATCGCGGCCTTTTCCCTTGGCGCTCGTCCGCCCCCTGCCGCCCACCTTCATGATCTTTTCCATTTCGATGCCAGTCTCGCTCCGTGTCGTGGCCCTGGGTGGTCGTGCCGCCGGTGCAACGCGCGCCGGCAGTCCGTGGCTGATCATCATCACGGGCCTGCTCGCCTTGTGGCCCGGCGCTGGTGCGTTCGGGCAGGGGGCCCATCCGGACCAGCCTGACCGGCGGGAGCGCGCGCGGGCTGCGCCGCCGCCTGCGGGTCGCGACCGCCTCCCCGCCGAGGGCACCTGCCGGCCGGTCCGGCGCGTGGTCATCGAGGGCCTGGGGGCGCTGGCCTTGTCCGGGGCCTGGGGCGAGTCGGCCCTGGCAGGCCCTGCAGGCGATGACGCCCCGCTGGATCGTTGCCTTGGCGCCGAAGGCATCGGCCTGCTCGCCGCGCGGCTGCAGGATGCGCTGATCGCCCGTGGCTGGGTCACGACCCGGGTCCTCGTGCCGCCGCAGGCCCTCGCGGACGGGACGCTGCGGCTGGAGGTCCTGCCGGGCCGGCTGCGGCAACTGCATGGCCCGGCGCCGCGCGCCGGCGTCGCCCCGCCCCTGGTCCCGGGGCAGGCGCTCAACGTCCGCGACATCGAGCAGGCGCTGGAGGCCCTGCAGCGGGTGCCCACGGCCGAGGCTGGCATCCGTGTCGAGCCCGCGCCCGGACCGGACGGTGAGCCGGGCTGGAGCGACCTGCGCATCGACTGGCGCCAGCCACGCACCTGGCGCGCCACGCTCACGCTCGACGACAGCGGCACGCGCAGCACCGGGCGGCTTCAGGCCAGCGCCACACTCAGCCTGGACAACCCGCTCGGCCTCAACGACCTGTTCTACCTGGGCTACAGCGCCGCGGTGGGCGACGCCGAGCCGGGTGCACGCGGAAGCCGGTCATGGTCGGGGCATTACAGCTGGCCGGTGGGCCGCTGGGTGGCCAGCACCAGCGCGGTCCGCAGCCGCTTCCATCAGAGCGTCGCCGGTGCCAGCCAGGTGTACATCTACAGCGGCCACAGCGACACCGCCGACCTGCGTCTTGCCCGTGTCATCCACCGCGACGCCACCAGCCGCACCAGCGCGCAGGTGCGCGGCTTCTCGCGCGGCTCGGCCAACTTCATCGAGGACACCGAGGTCGAGGCCCAGCGGCGGCGCGTCGGCGGCTGGGAGCTGGGGCTGTCGCACCGGCAGGGCCTCGGCGCTGCGACCATCGACGGCAGCCTGGCCTGGCGCCGCGGCACCGGCGCCTTCGGCAGCCGGCCCGCACCCGAGGAGATGTTCGGCGAGGGCAGCTCGCGCTTTGCGCTGCTGGCGTCGGACGCCGCCTGGGCGATGCCCTGGCGCGCGGGTACGCACCGGGGTCAGCTCCAGCTGCAGGCGCGCGCGCAATGGAACCGCACCCCGCTCACGCCGCAGGACCGCTTCGCCATCGGTGGCCGCTACACGGTGCGCGGCTTCGACGGCGAGCAGGTGCTGCTGGCCGAGCGCGGGGTGCTGGTACGCAGCGAGGTGTCGCTGCAGTCGCCGGTGGACCCGGTGCAGGCCTTCCTCGCGGTGGACCACGGCCAGGTGGGTGGTTCCAGCGCGGCGCAGCTGGCGGGGCGCCGCCTCACCGGCATGGCGCTGGGCGTGCGCGGGTCGGCTTGGCGCACGCAGTGGGAGCTGTTCGTCGGCGGGCCGCTGCACAAGCCGGCTGCCTTTCGTGCCGCCCGCGCGATCGGCGGCTTTCAGCTGGTCTGGAGCTACTGAAGATGAAGCAGCATCGATCGCTACGCCCCGTCGCCCTGGCTGTGGCCACCCTGCTGGCCGGGCCCTCGGTGGCCCAGATCGTGGCCGACCCGGCTGCGCCGCGCGGCCAGCAGCCCACCGTGCTGCGCACCGCCAACGGCCTGCCGCAGGTGGACATTCGCGGCCCCAGCCAGGCCGGCGTGTCGCGCAACACCTTCCGCCAGTTCGACGTCGCCCCGCAGGGTGCGATCCTCAACAACAGCCGCGGCAGCACGCCGACCCAGCTCGGCGGCTGGGTCCAGGGCAACCCCTGGCTGGCGGCGGGCCCGGCTCGCATCATCCTGGGCGAGGTCCGGTCCTCCGACCCCAGCCAGTTGCGCGGCTTCGTCGAGGTGGCCGGCACGCGGGCCGAGGTGGTGATCGCCAACCCCGCGGGGATCGTCGCCAATGGCGGCGGCTTCATCAACGCCAGCCGGGCCACATTGACCACGGGGGTTCCCGTGTGGGGCGCAGGCGGCTCGTTGGCCGGCTTCGAGGTGCGGCAGGGGCTGGTGCAGGTCGAGGGTGCGGGCCTCAATGCCAGCGGCACCGATTACACCGCCATCCTATCCCGCGCGATGCGTGCCGAGGGCGGTGTCTGGGCGCAGGAGCTGCGCGTCGTGACTGGCGTCAATGACGTGAGCGCCGATGGCGCGCAGGTCACGCCGCGTGCGTACGCCACCACCCCCAGCCAGGGGTCGGCGCGTAGCGGCACCGGAAACCCGGTGGTCACCAGCGGCGGCCCACCGTCCGCCCGCGCCATCGACGTCGCGCAGCTGGGCGGCATGTACGCCGGGCGCATCTTTCTTGTCGCCACCGAGGCAGGGGTGGGCGTAGTTAACGCCGGCACCGTTGCCGCCGGCAGCGGCACGCTGAAGCTGGACGCCGCAGGCTACCTGCACAACACCGGCCAGATCAGCGCCCAAGGCGATGTGCGATTGGCCGCAGCCCGTGTGGACAACGCTGGCGATCTGGTGGCAAGCCTGGCCGCCGATGGGCGCGTGGCGGGCACCGGGCAGCTGGCGATCGACGCCGCAGGCCCGGTCGTGGCCCAGGGACGGCAGCTGGCCGCCGGCGCGGTCACCGTGTCGGGTGCAACGCTCGATCTGGCGGGCAGCCAAACGCAGGGTGCCTCGGTGCGACTGCAGGCGCGGTCAGGCGACCTGTTGCTGGGCGGAGGGCAGGTCCTGGCCGCGGGCACGGTGGAAGCGGTGGCCACCGGCGTGCTGAAGAACGAAGGGGGCCGCATCGAGGGACAGGTGCTGGCCCTCGGCGCGTCCCGGGTCCGGAACGCAGGCACCCTGGTCAGCGCGGGCGATACCCAGATTGCCGGGCCGCTGTCCAACCTGGGCCGCGCGCAGGCGGGTGACCAGATGTCGGTGGAAGGGGACGTCGACAACGCCGGCGAGCTGGCGACGGGCTCCAGTCTTGCGGTGATGGGGGCAGTGAACAACAGCGCGGGCATTCGCGTGGGCGCTGACCTCGCCGTAAGTGGCGGCCTGATGAATGGCGGCACCGTGCAGGCGGGCCGTGACACGGCGATCAGCGGCGGCACCACCAACAGGGGTAGGCTACTGGCAGCGCAGGATGTCGCGATCTCGGGGGGGCTCACCAACAACGGCAGCCTGTGGGTTGGCCGCGATGCATGGGTCACCGGCGGCCTGAGCAATGGTGGCGTCATCCAGGCAGGCCGGGATGCGGCCCTCATCGGGGGCCTGGCCAATACCGGTCTCGTGCAGGCCGGCGAGGGGCTGGTCATCGACAGCCGGGGAAGCCACTTCACGAACCGGGGCGGGGATGGCCTGCAGGCAGGGACGCTGCTGATCGTCCGCGCCGACGACGTGCACAACGCCCGGGGACGCATCCGCTCGGGTGGACTCCTGCAGGTCGACGCCAGCCGGGTTGACAACAGCCGGGGCCAGGTCGTCGCGGCTGGTGGCGGCGATGTCCGGCTTCGGGCCGAGGCCTTGCTCAATCTCGGTGGCACCGTGTCGAGTGCCGCAGGCGTGGACATCATCACGACCGGCGCCATCGACAACCACGACGCCGGCGGCCAGCGCGCGGCAATCGAGGCCGCGGGGCACCTGCGCGCTGTGGCCGGTACGGTGTTTGCCAACACGGCCAGCGTGGTCGGCGCCACGCTTGACGTTTCCGCTGGCCAGGCGATCACCAACCGCGGGCCTTCTGCATTGATTGGCGCCACTGACCCCGCGGGCCGCCTCTCGCTGGCTGCGCCACTGATCGAGAACAGCGACGACGTCACCACCACCGACACCGCAGCCTCGACCACGATCCTGGGCATGGGAGAGGTGGTCCTCGCCGGTGGCCGTGACGCCCAAGGCGGGTGGGTCCCCGCCGATCGCATCGTCAACCGCTCGGCCCTGATCGAGGCCGGCCGCTCGCTCACCCTCGTCGCGCGGGAGGTGACGAACACGCGCCGGCAGGTGCAGGTGTCGGCTGGCTTCAACCGGCCGGTGACGCCCGAGGAGCTGGCTGCCACAGGCGTCGCGCTCTCAGGCCAGGTGGGCGAGACCAACGTCCGCAACCCGGCGCAGATCGGCGGCGTCTATATCGAGCCTCCGCACGAGGGCCGGATGAATTCGGACTACCGATACACCACCTACGAAGGGCAGGCCGCGGCCAACGCCGTCACCGCCATCAGCCCGCGCGCCCGCCTCATCGCGGGCGGCGACATCGATCTCACCGGCGTGCAGTTCATGTCGAACCGGTGGTCGGACGTGTCGGCGGGCGGCGGTCTGCTGCTCGGCGCGGCGCGGGTCGACCAGGACAGCTGGCGCGGCGCCACGATGCCGCTGATACGCGTCGAGTACACCGGCGATTACCACTACACCACCTACAAGGGCGTGCCGTGGAGCCAGCCCTTCGCGGCCAGCGATGTGCGCTACTACGCCCAGCGTCTCGGCCTCGAGTCGACCATGACCGCGCGCACGGCCGTCGCCGGCCAGCGCGGATCGCTGGTCAATGGCGGCGGATCGGTCCCCGGCGGCGCGGGCCCTGGCCCGGGCGCTGGCCCGCTGCCGACGCCGCTGCCCCTGCCCAAGCCGGAGGCGCTGCAGCTCGCGGCCACGGCTGCGCCGCTGCCTGCGATCACCTTGCCTCCCTCGGCGCTGTACCGCCGCGCCCCCGACCCGGCTGCCAGCTACCTGGTCGAGGCCGATCCGCGCTTCACGCAGTACCGGCAGTGGCTGTCCAGCGACTTCCTGCTCGATGCGCTCGGCATCCAGCCCGCCCGCATCGAGAAGCGCCTGGGTGACGGCTTCCTGGAGCAGCGGCAGGTGCGCGAGCAGCTGGCCCACCTCACGGGGCGGCGGATCCTCAACGGCTATGCCGACGAGGAGGCGCAGTACCGCGCCTTCCTGGCCAGCGGCGCCACCCAGGCGCGGACGCTGCAGCTGATGCCCGGCGTGGCCCTGAGCGCGGAGCAGGCGGCGCAGCTCACCTCGGACATCGTCTGGCTGGTACGCCAGGAGGTGCAGCTGCCCGACGGCAGCCGCACCGTGGCCCTGGTGCCGCGGGTGTACCTCTCGCCCGCCAGCCTGCGGCTGCAGCCCGATGGCGCGCTGGTGGCGGCGCAGACGATCGACCTGCGCGAGATGGCCTCCCTGTCCAACGCCGGCACCCTGGCCGCCGGCGGCGAGATGCGGCTCGACGCCCTGGGTGACCTGGACAGCCGCATGGGCCGCCTGCTCGCCGGCGAGCTGCTGTCCTTGTCGGCGGGGAACGACATCGACCTCACCGGCGCTCGGGTCCAGGCCGGGCGCTTGCAGGCGCAGGCGGGTCGCGACATCGTCATCACCGCGCCGGCCGACCTGCTGCGCGGCGCCACGGCACGCATCGAGGTGCAAGGCGATGCGGCGGTGGCCACCGGCCGCGACTTCACCCTGCGCGGCGCGCAGGTTGACATCGGTGGCCGCCTGGCCGCCGACATCGGACTCAACCTCGACATCGGCAGCGTCGCCATCGCCGACAACCGCTCCGCCGAGGTCGCAGGGGGCCGTACCAGCAGCCAGTCGCTGCGCTACCAGGGCAGCGAGCTCCGTGTGACAGGTGACAGCGCCATCCGCGTCGGCGGCGACCTGCGGGTGAGCGGCAGCGATGTGCAACTGGGCGCGACGGCGGGCAGCAACGCTCGCCTTGATGTCACGGGCAGTATCACCTTGGAGGCCACCCGCGACAGCCTGCAGGTGGACAGCCGGCAGCAGCGCGGTCGTACCTCGGGCGAGCACCACTGGCAGGACGAGACGGTGAACGGCGCTCGGCTGTCCGCGGGCGGATCGCTCGACCTGCGCGCGGGGCAGGACTTCACCGTCGCGGGCTCCGCTGTCGAGGCCCAGGGCCAGCTGCGCGTGGACGCCGGCGGCAGCGTGATCGTCACCTCGGTAGCCGAGTCTCACAGCCATGACGGCCAGAGCTCGAGCTCGCGCACAAGGGGCCTGGAACGGCGTGCCGTCTCGAGCAGCGAGCATCGCGCGTCCAGTGTCGAGCGCAGTGCCTCCATCGGCGGCAGCGAGGTGAGCATCGCCGCCCAGTCTGATGTGAAGATCCGCGGCAGCGAGGTCCTGGCCGACCGGGACCTCGCCGTCAGCGCCGGGCGGGACCTGTCGATCGAGGCCAGCGCCGAACGCGAGCGATCGAGCAGCACCCGGCAGGTGCGGCGCGCGGGAGTCTTTGCCAGCGGCGGCTCTATCACCCTTGGCACGCGCACCCAGGCGGGCAGCGAGGACACCGACAGCACACGCGCCCATGCAGCCACGGTGGGCAGCGTGGGCGGCTCGGTCACGCTGCAGGCCGGGCGCCAGTACCGCCAGACGGGCAGCGATGTGATGGCGCCGCAGGGCGATGTGGCCATCACCGCGCGCCAGGTCGACATCACCGAGGCGCGCGAGACCGAGGCAGTGCAGTCGGAGCAGCACACCCGGCAGGGTGGCCTGAGCGTGGGGGTGTCGAGTCCGATCGTCAGCAGCATCCGTAGTGCCGATCGCAGCCTGAAAGCCGCCGGCCAGACGCCCAACGAGCGCATGAAGGCACTGGCGCATGCCAGCGCGGGGCTTCAGGTCTATGGCGCGATCGCCGATGCGACCGATACTGGCTTCAAGCCGGACGCGAAGAAGATCAAGGACAGCCTCTCACTCAATGTCTCGCTGGGCACCAGCCGAGCCGACAGCGTGCAGGCCCAGACGGCGGACACGGCGCGGCGCTCGGGCATCCAGGCCGGCGGCCGGGTGTCGATCCGGGCCACTGGCGCCGGCCAGGACAGCACCATCCGCCTGCAGGGTGTGGACCTGGCCAGCGGCGGCGATACCACCCTGCAGGCCGACGGCAATATCGCCTTCCTGGCTGCCCGCAACGCGACGACGGAACGCAGCCAGTCCGCGAGCAGCAGCGCCAGCATCGGCGTGAGCGTTTCGTTGGCCGGTGGCGTGACTGGCAATGCCGCGGCCAGCCGCTCACGTGGCAGTGGCGATGGCGATGACATCCGCTGGGACAACACCCGGGTCACGTCCGGCGGCCGTCTCTCGGTGAACTCGGGCGGCAACGTGGACGCGCGCGGCGCCGTGCTGCAGGCAGATCGCATCGTGGCGCGCGTCGCCGGCGACCTGCAGGTCGAGAGCCTGCAGGACACCGCGCGCTTCAGCAGCCGGTCGAACAACGCCGG
>JACCDX011338730.1_pt1 | contig 11212 bp, 9 predicted proteins | sample 7449681 | NCBI WGS metagenome assembly JACCDX01 (sample SAMN15323450, study PRJNA562643) | freshwater metagenome | isolation source: river surface water | place: USA:Blue River Watershed | collected 2017-08-18 | reverse complement strand
GGCAGGGGCGGCAGAGGCGGAAGGTGGTGCAGGCAGGTACAGCGGGCCCTTCTGGCCGCAGCCAGCCAGCGCGCTCAGCACGACCATGCCACAAGCGGCCGCCATCCGCGCGACCAAGCGAGCGCGCGGGGCGAAGGTCGAGGAAATCGCGTGGCCAAACCCCTGTGTTGCTGCAGGGTGGGCCAGGCTGCCTAAAATTTGGGTTTGCACGTCCATCCCGAGATTCTAAGGAACACCCATGTCCAGCCCTGTCGAAACGCCCTCCGGCCCCTACGGCCTGACCGAAGCCCAGTACGACGAGGCCATTGACACGGCCTTGCGCCGCATCGAACGCCAGGTGGACCGCTGGCTGGAAGACGACGTGATCGACATCGATGCCGCCCGCAATGGCGAGATGATCTCGATGTCGCTGCCCGACCGCAGCCAACTCATCGTCAACGCCCAGCCGCCGCTGCACGAGCTGTGGCTGGCCGCCCGCCGTGGCGGTTTCCATTTCCGGCTGGCCAGCGATGGCCGCTGGCTGGACACGCGTTCCGGCGACGAGTTTTTCGCGTTGCGGTCGGCCTGCGCTGCCGAGCAGGGCAAGGTCAGCCTGCGCTTCTGATCAGGCCACATCGGTAGCTTGGGCGACCCGGCTCAGTGCTTGGCGCCTTCTTTGGCGCCCTCCTTGGTGCCGAACAGGTCGATGATCCCCTTCTTCTCAACATCGGTGGCGGGCGCGGGGATCTTGCTCTCCGGCGTGTCCCCACTGTCCGGGCCCAGTTCGCGCACGCCGGTGCCCTGGGTGTATTCCTCGTAGTACCACTCGCCGCCGATGTTCACCACCCCTTCCGGCGCCACGGGTTCTTCCACCGGCGCGCGCTTGAGGGCCGTGCCCATGAAGTCGATCCAGATCGGCAGGGCGAGACCGCCGCCGGTTTCCTTGTCGCCGAGCTTGCGCGGCGTGTCGTGGCCCACCCACACCACGGCCACTTGGTGCATGGTGTAGCCGGCAAACCATGCGTCCATCGAATCGTTGGTGGTGCCCGTTTTGCCGTACAGGTCGGGCCGCTTGAGTGTGGCTTGCGCCTTGGCGGCCGTGCCCGAGCGGGTGATTTCCTGCAGCAGGCTGGACATCACGAAGGCATTGCGTGCGTCGATGGCCCGCATCGACTCGTTCAGCGGCAGCGGTCGGTATTGCGCCAGCACGCGGCCGCGGCGGTCGGTCACCTGCGTCACCAGCATGGGGTTGACGCGGAAGCCGCCGTTGGCGAACACCGCGTAGGCGCTGGCCATCTGCAGCGGCGTCACCGAGCCTGCCCCCAGGGCCATCGTGAGGTAGGCCGGGTGCTTTTCGGCATCAAAGCCAAAGCGCGTCACCCAACGCTGGGCGTACTTCACGCCCACCGACTTCAGCACGCGGATCGACACCATGTTCTTGGACTTGGCCAGCGCCCGGCGCAACTGCATCGGGCCTTCAAACTTGCCGTCGTAGTTCTTGGGCTCCCAGGGCTGGCCGCCGGTGGTGCCGGCATCGAAAAACAGCGGGGCGTCGTTGACCACGGTGGCCGGTGTGAAGCCCTTCTCCAGCGCCGACGAATAGATGAAGGGCTTGAAGCTGGAGCCGGGCTGACGCCAAGCCTGGGTCACGTGGTTGAACTTGTTGCGACCAAAATCGAAGCCGCCCATCATGGTGCGGATCAGGCCGGTGCGGGGGTCGAGCGACACAAAGGCGCCCTCAACCTCGGGCAACTGCAGCGCGTACCAATCGCCTTGCTTGTCCTTGCGCACCCGGATGATGGCGCCACGCTTGACCTGCTGCTTGGGCGTGGCTTTGTCGGACAGGCCGGGCTGCAGGGCATGCAGGGCCTCGCCCATCAGGCTGAGTTGCTCGCCTGACTGCAGCGCCGCCTTCACCCCTTTGGGCGTCGCCTCCAGCACCACGGCCGCGTGGATGTCGTCACTGACGGGGTGTTCTTCCAGGGCTTCCGCCACGCGCACGTCGAGCAGCTTCGGGTCGCTGGGCAGCTCGATGTTGGCTTCGGGGCCACGCCAGGCCTGACGGCGGTCGAAGTCGAGCAACCCCTTGCGCATGGCCTTGAAGGCGGCCGCCTGCTCGGTCATGTTGATCGACGTGATCACGTTCAGCCCCCGCGAGTAGGCCTCCTCGCCGTACTGTTCGTGCACCAGCAAACGGGCGGCTTCGGCCGCGTAGGCCGCGTAGATCGGGATGGGCGTTTTCGTGCGGTAATGCAGCACCTCGGCCTTGGCGGCGTCGCGCTGATCTGGCGTGATGAAGCCGTTTTCCGCCATGCGGTCGATGATGTACTGCTGGCGGATGGTGGCGCGCCTGGGGTTGCGGACCGGGTTGTAGGCCGATGGCGCCTTGGGCAAACCGGCCAGCATGGCGGCCTCGGCCACCGAGATCTCGCTCAGGGGCTTGTCGAAGTAGGTGTCTGCTGCGGCGGCGAAGCCGTAGGCGCGCTGCCCCAGGTAGATCTGGTTCATGTAGAGCTCCAGGATCTGGTCCTTGCTCAGCAGGGACTCGATCTTGAGCGCCAGCAGCATCTCGTAGATTTTTCGGGTGAAGGTCTTCTCGGTCGGCAGGTAGAAGTTGCGCGCCACCTGCATGGTGATCGTCGATGCGCCCTGGCTGCGCGATTCGCCGAAGTTGGCCAAGCCGGCGCGCAGCACGCCCACGTAGTCCACGCCACCGTGCTTGTAGAAACGGGCGTCCTCGATCGCCAGCACGGCGTCGCGCATCACCTTGGGGATTTGTTTGATCGGCAGGTATTTGCGCTTTTCCTCGCCAAATTCACCGATCAATTCCAGATCGGACGAATAAACCCGCAGCGGGATTTTGGGCTGGTAGTCGGTGAGGCCGGAAACCTCGGGCAAATTCGGGTAGGCCATCGCCACGCCCAGGCCCACCAGCAAGGCGCCGGCCAACACGCCGGCCAGGGCCAGGCCGAGCAGCCAGGTCAGGGGGCGCAGCACCCAGCGCACCCACCATTTCTGTGACCATTGTTGCAGCCCGTTGGACAGGCGCTGGAAAACGGAGGGCGACTTGGAATCGGACATGGGCGGACAAGAAAACGTGGGCCGATTATAGAAACCCAAGCGCTGCCTGCTTCCTTGCAGGCCAGCTTCTGGTGAAAATGCAGCCCAAGTGTCGGTTTTGCAACCGCTTGTAAGCCGTGTGAAAGGCGCAACGGGGGCGGGTTTTATCCGGCTTTCCCGCCTATCAAACACAAAAACTTTGCTGATAGCATTGAAGTGGTTTATTAACTTTCCAGCGCCAGCCATTGGCGCGTGGAGGACGGTGTGAGCTTTCTTGACACGCTCTTAGGCCGCAAGCATCCGCCCATGATCGGACTGGACATCAGTTCATCGAGCGTGAAGCTGGTCGAGCTGAGCCAGACGACATCTGGCGAATTCACTGTGGATCGGTTTGCGTCCGAGCCCTTCGAAAAGGGCTGGATCGCCGACGGCCAGATCGAGAAATTCGATGAGGTGGCCGAGGCCGTCCGCAAGGTCGTGGTCAAGAGTGGCACACGCACCAAGCACGTGGTCATGGCCATGCCGCAATCGGCCGTCATCACCAAGAAGATCATGCTGCCAGCTGGCTTGCGCGAAGAAGAGATGGAGTTGCAGGTCGAGGCCGAAGCCAACCAGTACATCCCGTTTTCGCTGGACGAGGTCAGCCTTGATTTCTGCGTGGTCGGCCCCAGCCCCACCTCTGCGGGGGATGTCGAGGTGCTGATCGCTGCCTCGCGCAAAGACCGCGTGCAAGACCGCCAAGGCCTGGCCGAGGCCGCCGGCCTCAAGCCGGCCATCCTCGACATCGAGTCGCATGCCTCGCGACTGGCCATGGGGCGCCTGGTGGCCGCGCTGCCCGGTGAGGGCAAAGATGCGTTGGTGGCCCTGTTCGAGATCGGTGCCGAGACCACCAGCCTCAAGGTGCTGCGCGACGACGAGCTGCTCTACGACCGCGACCAGGCATTTGGTGGCGCACAGCTCACGCAGCTGATCTCACGCCAGTACGGGTTCTCTTTTGAAGAGGCCGAGCAAAAGAAGCTGGCCGGTGACCTGCCCGAGGACTACCAGAACACCATCCTCGCGCCCTTCGTGGACAGCCTCTCGCAAGAGATCGGCCGCGCCTTGCAGTACTTCTTCACCTCCACCCCTCACCACAAGGTGCACTACGTGATGATGGCCGGTGGCACGGCCGCCTTGCCTGGCCTCAAAGAACGGGTGACCGACCTGACCGGGTTCGCCTCGATGATCGTCAATCCTTTTGAAGGGATGAAGCTGGGCTCGGCCGTGCGTGAAAGCAAGCTGCGCCGCGAAGCGCCTTCCTACCTGACGGCCTGCGGGCTGGCGATGCGGAGGTTCCTCGCATGATCCTCATCAACCTCCTGCCGCACCGCGAAGAAAAGCGCCGGCTGCGCAAGCAGGCCTTCTTTGTGGGGCTGGGGCTCTCTGCCGTCGGCGGTGCCGTGATCGTGGCGCTGTGGTACGGCGTGCAGATGCGCATGATCGCCACCCAGCAAGACCGCAACAGCCAGTTGCAGGCCGCCATCCAGAAGCTCGACGAAGAGATCAAGGACGTGTCTGCACTGAAGGCTGAGATCGACTCGCTCAAGGCCCGCCAGCGCGCTGTGGAAGACCTGCAAACCGACCGCAACATGCCGGTCTACATGCTCAACGAGCTGGTGGCCCAGACGCCCGAAGGCATCTACCTGACCTCGATTCGCCAAAGTGGCGAGCAGGTGGTGGTCACCGGCAATGCGCAGACCAACGAGCGCGTCTCGGAATTCTTGCGCAACACCAACAGCAAGTCGGCCTGGCTGGAAAAGCCCGAGCTGGTTGAGATCAAGGTGGGTGCCCAGCCGCAAGGCAACAAGGCGGCCCGCGACAACCGCCGGCTGTTCGAGTTCACCATGCGCCTGAACCTCAAGCGCCCGGCCGAGATGGCACCGGCTGCGGCTTCGGGTGTGCCCATGGCCAAGGGGAAGTGACACATGGCCAATCCCAACCTCAACATCGATGTGAATGCGTGGCTGCAGGATGCGCAGGCGCAGTTCACCGGGCTCAACCCCAACGAACCGGGCCAATGGCCGCTGCTGCCCAAGGTGACGTCGTTCGCGGCCGCGATGGTGGCCGTGGTGGCGCTGGGCTGGTTCGGGCTGCTGTCCACGCAAGCGGACGAGCTGCAAGCCGAGCGTGACCGCGAGCCGCAACTCAAAGAAGAGTTCCGTGGCAAGGTGGCCCAGGCCGTCAACCTGGGCGAGCTGCGCAAGCAGCGCATCCAGGTCGAAGAGTACGTCAAGCAGCTGGAAAAGCAGCTGCCTGGCAAGGCCGAGATGGACGCCCTGCTGTCCGACATCAACCAGGCCGGCCTGGGACGTGGCCTCGACTTCGAGCTGTTCCGTCCGGGGCAGGTGGTGGTCAAGGATTACTACGCCGAGCTGCCGATTTCCCTGCGTGTGACCGGCCGCTACCACGACATCGGCGCCTTCACCGCCGACATCGCCAACCTGTCGCGCATCGTGACGCTGCACAACCTCAACATCAGCCCGGCCAATGCCAAGGATGCCAACGGCACCTTGGCGATGGATGCCACGGCGCGCACCTACCGTTACCTCGACCAGACCGAACTGGACGCGATGCGGGCCGAGCGCGCCAAGGCCAAGCGTGGCAACAAGGGAGGTGCGTCGTGATGCGTCACGCAACCCTGATCACTGGTCGCTGGCTGGTGCTGGCCGCTGCGGTGGCTGGCCTGTCGGCCTGCAGCGGTGGCGACGACGAGCTGCAAGCCTGGATGGAGCAGCAGCGCCACGAGGTGCAGCCCAGCGTCAAGCCGCTGTCGCCGCCGCAGAAGTTCAACCCGCAAGCCTACGCCGGGCTGGAGGGCATCGAGCCGTTCAGTGCGCAAAAGCTCACGGGGGTGCTCAAGCAGGAGGCGCGTCAGCCGAATTCTGCAGTGGCCGCTGAGATCAACCGGCGCAAGGAGCCCCTGGAGGCCTTCCCCCTGGACAGCATGACCATGGTGGGCAGTGTCAGCCGCAAGGGCGTGCCTTATGCGCTGCTCAAGGTGGACAACCTGCTCTACCAGGTGAAGGCGGGTGAGTACCTGGGGCAGAACTACGGGAAGATCACCAAGATCACCGAAACCGAAATCACCTTGAGAGAAATCGTGCAGGACGCCGCCGGCGAGTGGATCGAGCGGCCGACCACCCTGCAGTTGCAGGAGGGTGGGCGATGAGAAGGAATCTGGACATGAAGAATCTGAACGCATGGCCCTTGGGCCGCGTGGCTCTGGCGGGCCTGGCCCTGGCAGCGGTGTCGCCCCTGGGCTGGGCGGCTGCGGTGGTGCAGGCCATCACCAGCTCGCAGCAGGCGGGTGCCGACGTTGTGCGCATCGAGCTGTCTGAGCCGCTGGCCTCCTTGCCTGCAGGCTTTGTCGTGCAGACGCCGCCGCGCATCGCCATCGACCTGCCGGGTGTGACCAGTGGCATGGCCAAGAACGTGGTCGACCTGAACCAGGGCAATGTGCGCGCGGTGAACGTGGCGCAAGCCGGCGACCGCACCCGCCTGGTGCTCAACCTGCGCCAGGCCACCACCTACCGGGCTCAGCTGCAAGGCAAGACGCTGCTGCTGGTGCTGGACCCTGCCGTCGCGCCGGTGCAGGCGGTAGGCACCTCGACGGCCGCCCGCGTGGCCCAGGCTGCCGCGCCAGCGGGCGATGGCACCGTGCGCTTTGCCGAGAACCAGAACATTGCGCCGCTGGCGCTCAAGGACATCGATTTCCGTCGCGGCCAGGATGGCGCTGGCCGGGTCGTTGTGGATTTGCCCAACAACCAGGTGGGTGTGGACATCCGCCAGCAGGGCCAGAGTCTGGTGGTCGAGTTCGTGCGCGCATCCTTGCCTGAACGGCTGCAGCGCAAGTTCGACGTCACCGATTTCGGCACGCCGGTGCAGGCTTTCACGGCCTCGCAATCGGGCGAGCGTGTGCGCCTGACGGTCAACCCGCGTGGCGACTGGGAGCACTCGGCCTACCAGAGTGACAACCAGTTTGTGCTCGAGGTGCGCCCCCGCAAGGCCGATCCCAACAAGCTGACGCAGGGTCCTGGTTACGCCGGCGAAAAGCTGTCGCTGAACTTCCAGAACATCGAAGTGCGTGCCCTGCTGCAGGTGATCGCTGATTTCACCAACTTCAACGTGGTGACCAGCGACACCGTCAATGGCAGCGTCACCCTGCGCTTGAAAGATGTGCCTTGGGACCAGGCGCTCGACATCATCTTGCAGGCCAAGGGCTTGGGGGTGCGCAAGTCGGGCAATGTGCTGTGGATTGCGCCCAAGGACGAGATCAACGCCAAGGAAAAGATCGACCTCGAAGCCAAGGCCCAGGTGGCTGCGCTGGAGCCGCTGCGCACGCAGTCCTTCCAGCTCAACTACACCAAGGCCGAAGACATCGCCAAGGGCCTGATGGGCCGGGGCATGGGGGGCACGGGTGCGGCTGTGCCTGTCGGGCAGCCAGGTGCCGCATCCTCGCGCATCCTGTCGCCGCGCGGCAGCGTGATCGCCGAGGCGCGCACCAACCAGCTCTTCGTCAACGACATCCCCTCCAAGCTCGAAGAGATCCAGGCGCTGATCACCAAGATCGACATCCCGGTGCGCCAGGTGCTGATCGAGGCCCGCATCGTCGACGCGAACGAGTCGTTCAGCCGCCAGCTCGGCGTGCGCCTGGGCACGGTCAACAAGACGGCTGTGGCGTCGTCGGGCAAGCTGGGCTTGGGCATTGCCGGCAACTACTCGGGCGTGTCGGCCAACCAAGACATTGGCACCGGCCTGAGCGCCGTCAACAGCTACTTCGTGAACCTGCCGGGCGCAGCCACGGGTGGCTCGATCGGTGTGTCGCTGTTCAGCTCGAGCGTCAACCACGCGCTCAACCTGGAGCTGTCGGCCCTGGAGTCCGACGGCCAAGGCAAATCGCTGGCCAGCCCGCGCATCATCACCGCCGACCAGACCAAGGCCATCATCGAGCAGGGCACCGAGCTGCCGTACCAGCAGGCCACGTCCAGCGGCGCGACCTCGATCGCGTTCCGCAAGGCCAACCTGAAGCTGGAAGTCACGCCGCAGATCACGCCGGAGGGCGGCATCATCCTGGACGTGGATGTCAACAACGACACCGTGAGCCAGACCGTGACCACGGCCGGCTATGCCATCGACACCAAGCACGTGCAGACGCAAGTTCTGGTGGAAAATGGCGGCACGGTGGTGATCGGGGGCATCTTCACGCAAGATGAAACCAACACCGTGGACAAGGTGCCCTTCCTGGGTGACCTGCCTGTGCTGGGCCACCTGTTCAAAGCCACCACCAAGACCAACAAGCGCAAAGAGCTGCTGATCTTCTTGACCCCGAAGGTGGTGTCTGAACGTGCAGCACTGCGCTGACAACGTGAAGACATTTTGAGCAAGACGATCGCACTGGTGGGCTTGCCCGGTGGAGGCAAGTCCACAGTCGGGCGGCAGTTGGCCCGACGTTTGGGGTGGTCGTTCGTGGACAGCGACACCGTGCTGGAAGAGCGCCTGGGCATGCCCATTCGGCAGTTTTTCGAGCAGCACGGTGAGGTGGCGTTCCGCGATCACGAAGAAGCCGTCATCGACGAGCTGAGCCGGGGGCAGGGTGCGCCAAAGGTGCTGGCCACCGGGGGCGGCGCCTTGTTGCGCGAGCCCAATCGGCAGCGGCTCAAGTCGCGCTGCACGGTGGTGTACCTGCGCTCAACGCCAGAAGAGCTGTACCGCAGGCTGCGGCACGACACCCAGCGGCCCCTGTTGCAGGTGGCCGATCCGCTGGGCAAGTTGCGTGAGCTCCATGGGCAGCGCCATGGCCTGTACGAAGCGACCGCGCATTACAGCGTGGATACTGGGCGGCCGTCGGTCGCCTCGCTGGTCAACATGATCCTGATGCAGCTGGAGATGGCCGGTCTGGTACAGGTGCCGGCACGACCTGAGCCTCCTCAGGCGGCGCCGGCAGCCGATGTGCCGCCTGCGTCAGGTGCGGCCTGATCCTCAGGCCAGCTTGGTGGCCATCTCGCGCAGGTACTGGTTGAACCAGGCGCCCACCTGCGGGTGCTGCAGGGCCAGCTCGACGTTGGCCTCCAAAAAGCCCTCTTTGCTGCCGCAGTCGTAGCGCTTGCCCTCGTAGCGGTAGGCGTAGACCTTCTCGCTGCGCAGCAACCCGGCAATGCCGTCGGTCAGCTGGATTTCGTTGCCCACGCCGCGTGGTTGCTGGCGGATCTGGTCGAACACCGCCGGCGACAAGATGTAGCGGCCTGACACCCCCAGGCGGGACGGGGCGACTTCCGGGGCGGGTTTCTCCACGATCTGGGACACGTCCATCACCCGGTCGTTGACGGTGGAGCCTGCCACGATGCCGTAGCGTTTGGTGTGTTCGGCCGGCACCTCTTGCACCGCCAGGATCGAGCCTTGCAAGGCCTTGAACTGCTCGACCATCTGCTTGAGGATGCTGGTTTCGCCCACCATCAGGTCGTCGGCCAGCAGCACGGCAAAAGGCTCGCCCCGCACCAGGCGCTCGCCGCACAGCACGGCATGGCCCAGCCCCAGGCTCTTGGGCTGGCGCACGAACACGCACTCCATGTCTGCAGGCTTGATGGATTGCACGGTGCGCAGCAGCTCGACCTTGCCGGCCTGCTCCAGTTCGTACTCCAGCTCAAAGGCGGTGTCGAAGTGGTCTTCGATGGGGCGCTTGTGGCGACCCGTCACGAAAATCATCTCGCGGATGCCCGCGTCGTAGGCCTCTTCCACGGCGTATTGGATCAGCGGCTTGTCGACCACCGGCAGCATCTCCTTGGGTTGGGCCTTGGTGGCGGGCAAAAAGCGGGTGCCCAGGCCGGCGACCGGGAAAATGGCCTTGGTGATGCACATGGCGGACTGCTCCTCTGACTTCAGGAAAGGTGTGAGACCACTTGGATCCCACCACCACGCTGGGGTTTCTAGTGGTTTATGCCGGGGCGGCGGCGTCCAGGTGGCGCGAGCGTCCGGCTGTCCTTGGGGATGCCGGACGCCGTGCCCGCTCAGCCCAGGCGGGCGAGTTGGCCGCGCACGCGCTCCAGCGCGGCGCTGAATTCGGCCACGCGGGCCTTTTCTTGCTCGACCACGGCGGCCGGGGCGCGCGCCACGAAGCTCTCGTTGCCCAGCTTGGCCTGCGCCTTGGTGATTTCACCTTCGAGTCGCTTGATCTCCTTGCCCAGGCGCTCTTGCTCAGCGGCCACGTCGATCTCGACGTGCAGCGCCAGGCGGGTCTCGCCTTGCACCGACACCGGGGCCATGGTGGTGGCCGCAGCAAAGGCGGCGTCATCGAGCACCTGCACCTCGGCCAGCTTGCCCAGGGCCTTGAGGATGGGCGCGGCTTGGCCGACGAAGGCGGCATCGCCCGCAGTCAGCAGGGGCACGCGCTCGGCGGGCGACAGGGCCATCTCGCTGCGCAGGGCGCGCACGCTGCCCACCAGGGCCTTGAGCTTGCCCATCCAGGCGTCGCTGTCGGCGCAGATGCGGCCCAGGTCGGCGCGCGGGTAGGCGGCGGTCACCAGCGACTCGTCGCTGCCGGCGGTCTTGCGGCCGGCCACGGGGGCCACCTCTTGCCACAGGGCTTCGGTGATGAACGGCGTGATGGGATGCAGCAGGCGCAGCACGGTTTCGAGCACGCGGATCAGGGTGCGGCGGGTGGCGCGTTGCTGGGCTTCGTTGCCGCCCTGGATTTGCACCTTGGCGATTTCGAGGTACCAGTCGCAGTACTCGTCCCAGACGAACTGGTAGATGGCGTTGGCCACGTTGTCCAGGCGGAAGTCGGTGAAGCCTTGCTCGACGGCGGCCTCCAGGCGCTGCAGTTCGGACACGATCCAGCGGTCAGCCGGGCTGAAATCGAGGTAGCCACCGGCGGCGCACACGCCCGGCTCGTGGGTCTTGAGGCCGCAGTCCTGGCCCTGGGTGGTCATCAGCACGAAGCGCGTGGCGTTCCACAGCTTGTTGCAGAAGTTGCGGTAGCCCTCGCAGCGCTTCGAATCGAAGTTGATCGCGCGGCCCAGGCTGGCCAGCGCGGCAAAGGTGAAGCGCAGCGCGTCCGCACCGTAGCCAGGGATGCCTTCGGGGAATTCCTTCTCGGTGGCCTTGCGCACCTTCGGGGCGGTCTCGGGCTTGCGCAGGC
>JACCDX010194511.1_pt1 | contig 11213 bp, 11 predicted proteins | sample 7449681 | NCBI WGS metagenome assembly JACCDX01 (sample SAMN15323450, study PRJNA562643) | freshwater metagenome | isolation source: river surface water | place: USA:Blue River Watershed | collected 2017-08-18 | reverse complement strand
GGTCTGGCTTTTTTCATTTGGTGGAAAATGCCTGTCTCTGTGGCCACAATAAATTTCTTGGCAGGATTTTTCTGAACTTCCTCGAGCAATCGTGAAGTGGAGCCAATCACTTTCGCCCACATCAAAATGCTGTCATCACATTCAGGATGCGCAATCACCACAGCATCTGGATGTTGCTTGATCATTTCCAAAAGCTTTTGAGCTTCAAAGAGAACATGCACTTGGCAAGAGCCAGGCCAATTGACGAATTGGCGGCCAGTTTCTTTTTCAAGGAAAGCACCCAGATTCTTATCCGGTCCGAAAAGAATCGGGCGATCTTTGGGAATGGCATTGACGATTTGCTTCGCATTGCTCGAAGTGACGATCACATCCGAAATGGATTTCACTTCGGCTGAAGAATTGATGTAAGTGACGGTGATGCCGCGTGGATGCTGTTGCTTCCACTGAAGATATTTTTCATAAGGAGCTTCATCGACCAGAGAGCAACCGGCTTTGAGATCGGGAACCAAAACTGTTTTCTCTGGATTGAGAATTTTCACGCTTTCTGCCATGAAAACCACTCCGGCCAAAAGAATGACGTCCGCTTTTACTTGCTGGCCCATTTTTGCCAGATAGAAGCTATCACCCACATAATCGGCAATGTCTTGAATGGCCCCATCGGCGTAGTAGTGGGCTAGAATGACGGCGTTCTTTTCTTTTTTGAGTCTTTGAATCTCGTCGACAATATTCATATGCCTGCGGGTTTAGCACACTTTCCAGAGGCTGCGAACAGAGACGATGATGCTTTGTGGCAATAAGGGAAGGGTTATAGAGTTTGTCCGCCCTTGAGGACATTGATGATGGATTTAGACACCGTTTTCAGGCTCTCCATCACCCCTTTGCCTTCACTGGCAGTGGCTTCAAAGTCCGGGGCATTGAATTTGTTCAGTTGAAAACGCAGATCTTTCAGCGAGGAAGCTGTTGGCAAATCGCGTTTGTTGTATTGGAAAACCAAAGGAATTTCATGGATATCAATTCCCTGAGCTTCCAGATTTTGTTCCAGGTTCTGCAGAGCCTGCAGGTTTTCTTCCATGCGCTCGACTTGCGAATCGGCGACGAAAATCACTCCGTCCAAACCTTTGATGATCAATTTGCGGCTGGCATCGTAAATGACTTGGCCTGGAACCGAGTACAAATGAAAGCGAGTTTGGTATCCACGAATATCGCCAAATTCCAGGGGCAGAAAATCAAAAAATAATGTGCGTTCAATATCCGTATTCAGGGCCACGAGTTTGGTCTTCTGATCAGAAGCCGTCTGCTGGTAGACCCAACGAATGTTGGTTGTTTTGCCGCCCAAAGAAGGGCCGTAATAAACAATTTTGCAGTGAATGGTTTTTGTATTGTGGTTGATGAACGACATTACAAATCCACCCGATTTTCCAGGGCTCGGCCCATTGTGCGGTCATCAATGTAATCAATGTCACTGCCAATTGGAACGCCATGGGCGATTCGACTGAGGCGGATGCCTTTATTTTGCAGTTGTTTGGCCAAATAGAGCACTGTGGTGTCGCCTTCAAGGTCTGCATCCAAAGCCATGATGACTTCTCTGATCAGTGGACCTTCTCCTTCGAGACCGCGATTGATTCGGTTGATCAGCTCTTGGATTTTCAAGTCCTTGGCGCCGACGCCTTCCAAAGGAGAAATCACGCCATGAAGAACATGATAACGACCGCGGAAAGCACCCGAAGATTCAATGCGAACAATGTCCGAAGGCTCTTCCACTACGCAGATGGATTCGTCACTGCGATGGGGATCCGAGCAATAGCGACAGATGGTGCTATCGGTGTAATTGAAGCAATTGGGGCAGACATGCACTTCCGATTGGACTCGAATCAGGGACTCGGCCAATCGGTGAGAATACTCTTCAGGAGATCTCAAGATATGATACGCCAGGCGCTGAGCCGTTTTCGGTCCAATGCCTGGAAGTTTTGAGAGCTCGTGCACAAGTTTTTCAAGTGCTGCAATATGAAGCATAATAACCGAGTTTACAGACAGTTTCGGCTTAGAACAACCCCGGAATGTTCATTCCGCCTGTGATTTTTTCCATTTCTTTGGCGGAAGTTTCCTTCGCAACTTTGAGTGCGTCGTTCGCGGCAGCCATAATCAGATCTTGAAGCATTTCTTTGTCGCCTGACTTGAAGACATCATCTTGGATGGCAATGGCTTTGAGCATGTTGTCGCCAGTCACTGTGATTTTCACAGCGCCACCGCCAGCCGTGCCGTCATATGTTTTCTGAGCCAGATCATCTTGCAGCTTCTTCATTTTCATCTGCATTTGGTTGGCTTGCTTCATCAATTGAGCCATTCCGCCGGCTCCAAAACCTTTCATGTTCATAAGGTCCCCTTATCCTAAGATGTTTGTTGATTTTTAATCGATTTGATTTGGCCCTTCAAAGCGGATTGAGCGGTTTTGATCATTGGATGCTCAGCCACTTTCTGGGCGATTTCTTCTTGTTTCAATTTTTGTTTTTGCTGAACCATTGATTGCGCTGATGTGCCGACAGTTTCACTTTTGGCAATTCCCTGAATTTCGAAAGAGTAGCCCTGGCCAAAGTGATGAGTCACAGATTCCTGAATTTTTCTTTTCAATTCACTGTCATTCAACTGGTCTTTCAGGAAAGCCAATTTCGCTGGAACGGACAATTCCAAAACTTTGTTTTTCTCTCCCAAAAACAGCAAATTCTCGACTTTCGCTGCCAGCAGGGCATCAGCGCTTTTGAGCCTTTGCACGAACTCAAGCCACTTGTCCTGGGGATTTTGTCCCACGGGATCGATGCGATGATGGCTGGAAGATTTGGGAGTTGGAGAAACCGGAGTTTCCACTGCCGCAGGGGCCGGGGACGTTTTGCCTTTTGGGGCCGGAGATGTGGCTGTCATGGTGGGACCGCCGCCTTGAAGAAGCTGCGCTAAGCTCGCAATGCGCGGCGCCTGCGCCATCCGCAAAAGCACCATTTCCAAAACAATACGTGGATCGCCAGCTTTGGGAATATCACTGGCTCCTTTGAGAGCCATATCAAAGAGCATGTGAATGTCTTCTTCGCTCAAGTCCACAGCCAATCCTTGCAAGAAGCGGATTTCCGAATCCGGAAGCTCCAGAATCTCGGAAGGCTTGGTGGAAATTTTCAGCATCAGAAGATTGCGAATATTTTCCAGAAGATCTTTGGCAAAGAGTCCCGGCTCAAATCCTGCTTTGCGGATTTTTTCAATGACCGTGAGAATTTGCTCGGTCTCTCGAGTCGTCAAAGCTGTCAATGTTTCCAGCAGAAGAGCTCGGTCGGTCAGACCCAGAATCTGCACCACGTTTTCACGAGTCAGTGGGCCATTGGCGAAAGTGATGACTTGATCGAGAAGGCTTTGGCTGTCGCGCATGGAACCGTCGCCTTGGCGGGCGATGATCCACAGAGCGTCGTCATCGGCGGCCACATTTTCCTTCTTGCAGATTTCCGCCAAGCTGTCGGCAATTTGCCGAGTCGGAATGGCGCGGAAATCAAAGCGCTGACATCGAGACAAAATTGTCTGCGGAATTTTCTGCGCTTCAGTGGTGGCCATAATGAACACCACGTGTGCTGGCGGCTCTTCCAATGTTTTCAACAGAGCATTGAAGGCACTGGTGGAAAGCATGTGAACTTCGTCGATGATATAGATTTTGAATTTTCCGCTCGATGGAGCGTAGCTGACTGTTTCACGCAGCTCACGAATAGCATCAACACCGTTGTTGGAAGCTCCATCGATTTCCATCACATTGACAGATCTGCCGAGGGAAATGTCCTGACATTCCGTGCAAGTGTTGCAAGGAACAAAATCGACTGCATTCGGGCAGCGCAAACTCTTGGCGAGAATTCGCGCCGAAGATGTTTTTCCGGTTCCGCGCGGTCCTGTGAAAAGCAAAGCGTGCGGAATGCGGCCATTTTTCAAAGCATTGATCAGAGTTTGAGAGATGTGTTTTTGCCCGACCAATTGGTCAAAACTTTGTGGTCGCCATTTTCGTGCAATCACCTGGTAGGACAAAAGAGAACTCCTTGGAGGTACGGCGTACCTTTTCAAAAAAAAGCGGCTGGGCGCCCCATATCGCAGGGATTCCTGTGTACCGTTGCTCCCTTCCGGGCCTAGCGGAGTTCGACAAGACGTCCATCGTATGGGACCCAGCCACACATGGTTGTAGAGGAGATGCGTAGCGTTATCAAGGGCTCATTTCAGAGCTTGGCGGAAGAGAAAAACGAGGGCCGTTCTAGTGGATTTCATCGAGAGACCAGGCAATTTTCTCGAGAGCTTCGGTCTCCTCCGCCCAAAAAGTGTAAGTTTCAAAATTCGGGAAGAGCTTGGGGAAGGAAGGATCATTCCAGCGACGGGCAATCCACGCCGAATAAGAGAAAATTCGAAGTCCGCGCAAAAGCGGGATCCACTGCCACTGCTGAACCGGAAATTCGCGAAGTTCCTCGTAACCTGAGAGAATCAACTCGCGCTCCTTTTCGACATCGGAACCTGAGAACAGCATCCAAAAATCCTGCACTTCAGGTCCCAGAGCACAGTCATCAAAATCGACGAAAAAGAATTCGCGCTGATTTCCGGGGAGCAAGCGAGCGAGCAAATTTCCGCGGTGGCAATCGCCATGAATGCGAATGAAACTTTGCGGATTTAAAAAATCCTCAAAAGCTTCGATGATGGTGATGGCGGCTTTTTCATAGCGCGCCCAAACTTCGGGAGCCACTCGTGTGGACAGCAATTCCAAATTGTCCCAAGACGAGTAAGGAAGCTCTCCCAAAACCGCTCGGTGCTGAAATTTCTTGCGCGCTCCCAAATTGTGAATTTGCGCCAGCCGGCGGCCGACTTGATAAAGATCCTTGTCCAGAAACTCATCGGGCATTCGGCCTAAAAACTTGGGAAAGAAAGCGACTGAAAGGCCTTCGACCTGGCAAAGGCTTGATTTGTTTTTTTGCAGAATGGGCGCCACCACGGGAATGCCTTCTTTCTGCAAATCAAAAAGAAATTCGTGTTCTTCCAGGAGAGCCGCTTTGGACCAGCGCCCCGGACGATAGAATTTGGCAATGACTCGGTCCCACTCAGAGCTGTTTTTCTCCAAACGGATGTCAAACACTCGGTTCTCATAGGAATTCAGTTGAGTGAATTCGCCAGTGGGATGGAAGCCCGCTTCCTCGGTTGCCGCAAGCACCAAGTCAGGGTCTAATCGGTAGAAAGATGTGGTGGAGTCGTTCAAAATCACAATTCGAGATTCAAACACAGGAGTTCACTTTTCGCCAGTGGTCTGTGGTGGTGGAGCGCAAAGCTTTTCGCCGAACGATGACTATTTCTCTTAAGCCGGGCGCTCCCATTCAAGTGCGGACTAGTTTGAAGACGCCAATTGGTAAAATTGAGCAGTTTTTGCTGCAAAAAGAAAAGTGGATCGAAAAACACCTGCGGGACTTTGCGCAAGCTGCGGAAAAATTCCCGGAAAAGAAATTAACGCCGGCGGAAACTTTTCCCTTTTTGGGTGAAAATTTGACTTTGAAGCTGGTTCCCACGCCGCTCCGACAGACTTTTTTCTCTCGACATGAAAGTTTCTTACAAATGCATTTGCCCGAGTCGTCTTGGCGAGAAGCCCCGGGTTTGGATTTGCAAATTCATTTTCCAAAACTGCAAAAGTTCTATCAGAAGGAAGCCATTCAAGTGATCAGCGAACGGATGCGAGTCTGTTCAGAGCAAATGCAGCTCTTTCCTAAAGCCTTGAAATTTCGCAATCAGAAAACGCGGTGGGGGAGTTGCAGCTCCCGAGGGTCCATCCAAATCAATTGGCGATTGATTGGTGCCCCCCTTTCGGTCATCGACTATATTTTGGTTCATGAATTGGCCCATTTGAAACACATGAACCACTCGGCGGAATTTTGGGCACTTGTTGAACATCACTGTCCTCAATACGGCGAAAGTGAAAAGTGGTTGAAAGAAAACCACGCGCTTCTCGATTTCCTTTTGCAGTGATCGCCACTGTTCAATGAATAAGCACGTCAGGACTATTGCCCCAAAGCAAATGAACACTCTTTCAGCAGGTTGTTGATAATCTGCCCCAACACAGCCTTCTTTCCCTGAAATAACGGTAGGCACAGCACTTGCTCATACGCCAAGTCAGTCATTCGACATGGAGGAGAAATGGCTCAAGTGGAGCAAGCCATAAAGGATTATGGCAAAAAAATTGGTTGGACTCGTTCGAGAGAGTATAAAGTCACTCCTACGCCGCTTTTGTGGCAAAGTGAAAATAACAAACTGATTTATCAAGCATTCATGGCTCTTCAGTGTGGACTGGTTGCAGTTCCGTTGATTGCGGGAATGGATAAATTCGTCAATATCATTGCTCTCTGGTCGGATTATCTGGCTCCTGAAATTCCTCTCTTCTTTGGATTCAGCGTTCGCGAATTTTTGTATCTCGTCGGAGCGATCGAAGTCGTCATGGCTCTGGGAATTGCTCTGTGGCCGCGGATTTTTAGTTGGGTCCTTATGCTTTGGATGATGGCAATCATTTCCAATCTGATGATCTTGGGTCAGCACTTTGATGTGGCCTTGCGAGATTTCGGATTGATGGTGGCGGCCTTCAGTTTGTGGAGATTGAGTCTCATCAAAGAAGAAGTGCCCTTGGTGGTTTCAGAAATGGAGACACCTGAATTTACAACAACGGAGATGGCACATTGATAACAACTTATGTGACTCACTTCACACTGCGAACAACGAAGCCCAATTTTGGGGAGAATTCGACTGCTGAGAAAGCATTCTCTCCATTGAATTTTGCCTTCCAACCCTCTGTATTTCGTCCTCACGCACGAAAGTGCTCTCTAACATCCCTTCACGCCCCTCTCACACCGGACAGGAGCCCTTCTCGGGCTCCTGTCTACCTCTTTGACAGCTTAGAAGGCTCGAGCTCGAATTAAATAGTTCATGGACTCGGATCTGGTTTTGCTCCATAGCGCCCCGGATGGAGGATTCTATGGAAAAAATGTGGATGCGTTCAGTTTTGGTGCTGGCAGTTTGCCTTTCTGTGGCCTGTGGAAAGAGCAAAGACGGAGGCTCAATTTCGAAAGCTCCTGCTGTTCCTAAAAAGACCAACACGACAGTGAGCAAAGCTCCCGAAGCCTCTCCAGCCAAGGCCGATGCTCAGCAAAATCCAGAAGTGAATCGTGGTTTGAAAACTGCTGATAAAAAAGAAACCTCTCAGGCCCCAGCAGCCAATGTTGGTGCTGCCGACCATTCAGCTGGCAATTCTGGCGAGGCGAAAAAAATTGAAGCCAAAGAAAAAGCCAACAAAAAAACTTCTGAACTTTCACTGGAAGAGATGCTGGCCGAAGCGAATCGCTATTCGGGAGCAGCGGAAGATTCTTTGCGAGATTTGCTGACTTACAAGCAAATGCAAAGCGATGACAAAAAGAAACTTCGCAATGTGAAACTGGCTCATAGCATCCGCGAAGCGCGAATGACTCAAGATGTGTCCACGGGCCAAATGAAAATTCGCTTGCAGCTTGAAGACGGTGGCAAATCCAAGACGGTGGAACTCTCGGGAAAGAGAACAACTCTTGGCACCGTGGAAATGGAATCCGATGTGAAATCTGTAAAAGCCACTTTGACTTGCATGGATCAAGCGGCAAATTTGCAATCCGAATGTGAAACCAGTGTTGTTGAGATTTCTTCGAAAGGTGCAGTCGCTCAAGTTATCTTCCGCCACACGGCTTTGGCTCTGAACGCGATTTTCCCGAATCAAAGCTGCCTCAGTGCCGAGTGCGAAGAGCTCTACAATTTCTTCCGTTATACGGAGAGAAAAATCAGCGATAAAAACACTTTGAAATCAGCAGTGATGGACTCGAGCGAAGTGATTTTGGGTCGTTCGGCTTTCGCAGTGACTGTGGTTTCAAATGATGAACAAGTGATGAAAATGGCGGCGCCTTTGGCGAATCCGATGTTGTGGCCGACATTGAACACTCCGGTGGATCGCACATTGACGACAGAGGATTGGATCGATCCGGACACTCGTGAAATTCGCAAGAATCGCATGAACGAGTCCTTGAATGATGTTCGCTTGATTTCCAATGACGGACATGGACGCTTGAATTTGGTTGTGAATATGAAAATGCGTGAAGATGGAAGACGTGACACTTTCCAATTGCGTTTGGAGCGAATGGTGAAGCCGATCGTTTCAACGATGGAAGCGGCGACTGAACACGCCCCTTGATTCTTTCCGACAATCTGACTTTCTCAAGTGACCCCGGTTGCACGTTCTCAGGTGGGGTCACTTTTTCTTTTTCTCCTTGGTCCGTGACTTGCTCTCTAGATGGTGAAAGCTCGCTTTGAGCCAAAAAAACACCAGGGGGGAGTCACTTTATGAACAATTTCAGAATCATTTTGGCACTGATTGCATTTAGCTGCGTCGCGTGGGGAGCTCCGATAGATCCTTCTCCCTACGATCCGCAACCGCCGCATCAGCCCGGCCGTCCCGGAGTCGGTCGTCCACAGCGTCCGCCTCGTCCGCAACCTCCACTGCCTCCTCATCCGCCACGACCGGGTTATGGCGATCGCCGCGAAATTTACGTGGGCCAGCAGATGTGGGATCAGAGTTTGGATTTGATGCGACTTTTGAATTTATGGAGTTCGTCAGGATCCTCTATTCAGTCGGTCGAGATTTGGCTTCGGCCACAGAACACATATGGAAATCTGCAGTTGATGGCAGATGGATTTGTTGAAGATGCGCAAGGAGCTTACTCGTCGGTGGTGGTTCTCAATCCACGTCGTCAGCTGGTGATCGGAAGCAATGTGCGCAATTTATTTTTGAATGTGCAAGGGCGAGCATATGTTGATCGAATTGTTGTGTTTTTGGGAAGCGGATCGGGCGCTTATCCCTATCCGGGGCCAGGACCGGGACCGGCTCCGATTGCGGATGAAGTGGTGCTGCCGCTGTACTTCGGAAATATCTTTCAAGCTCCCAGCTTGTTGGAAATTCTCAATGCTTCGGGAGCCTCTCAGTACGCCGGTTATCGACTGCAATCGATCACCATTTATGGTCAGGCCATGGCCTATCGAGCCGGAGTGCAAATTCTCGCCAATGGCAATTTGATGGGGAAAGTGGAGCTCGCCAATTTTGCCAGCGCACAAATTTTTTACCCCAATTATCAGTTGATCGTGGGCAATCACTTGTACTCTTTGGATGTGATCACCGACGGTTCACTGCGCCTGGATCGAGTCGAAATTCGTCTAACTCGCTACTGATGACTTCGCACGTTGAATGGAAATAAAAAGCAGGTAAATGCCCTCAAAGTTTAAGGAAAATGCCAAAGACTTTGAGGGCTTATCACCACTGCGAAAAGAATTTGTTTGAAATGCCGGAAAAGCTGCTGCGAGAATGATCACACAAAATGGAGAAAACGATGGAGACAAATCAGATAGCAACTGTTGCCAATTCGAATTTGAATTCCCATGTCAGTCCGGTGACCAGCAAAATGCCTGCTGTTTTGGAAGCTCCGGCTCTGACCCACTATTTGGATTTCCGAAAATATTTGGCGGACTACTATTTGTACCGCCGCGAACTTTCGAGAAATGATCTGCGCCCTTACAATTACGCTGTTTTCTCGGCCGCAGCGAATATCAAATCTCCGAACTATCTCAAGCTGATCATCGAAGGTCGCCGCAATCTCTCTGAAGATATGATTGCGAAATTTGCCAAAGCTCTCAGTCTCAGCAAAGAGCAGGCTGAAGAATTCAAATTGTTGGTTCTTTATGGGCAGGCTTCCGATCCGGCCGAGAGAAATATGCATTTGAAAGCTTTGAATGAAAAGCGAGTCGATTTGAAATTAAAGTCCGGAGAAATCGATCAGAAGACTTGGGAGAAAATTCCAAGTTGGATTGCTTGGATTTTGTATTCACTGGTGGATCAGAAGAACGTGAGTTTTGATCCAGAGAAGCTGCGCGAGACTTTGCGCAACAAAGCTTCAGCTGATGAAATTCATCAGGCTCTGAATTCGCTGTTGAATGCGGGCGAGCTGGTGCGTGACGAAGAGACGGGAGAAATGAAGAAAGCCCGTTCGTTGATGGAGTCCGCCGAGGAAGTTCCTGTGGCTTTGGTGAGAAAGCTGCAAGCCGAGCTGATGTATTTGGGATTGGAAAGTTTGTTCCAAGATTCAGCGACCGAGAGAGAATTCGGTTCGGCGACTTTGGCGATGACCAAGCAAGAGTTCGAGGAGCTGCGATTCACTTTGCGCAAAATCCGCAAAGAAGCTCAGAAGAACATTGGCGTGAAGCGCTTGACCTCGAAAGGCGACCGCATCTACCAACTCAACCTGCAGCTCTTCCCGATCACGAAATAATCCGAGTCTGCCTTTCTCTTTTTCCTTCACCCGGCGTGTTAAACCACCGCCGGGTTTTTTGTTTTGGAAGATGGGGAGTGAGGGCGATTTTCCGCAACTCGATGCATAAATTGAGTGGAAAATCGGCAGAAAAGGGAATGTCAGATTTGTGATTTTTTTGTCAGAAAATGTAATCAGGAAGCCCAATTTTCCAACATTTTGTGGATAACTCTGGGGACAGCGTTGATAACTCGGCATTTTGCGAAGGAAAATTGAGACTTATCGTCCCTTCTGGAGTCAAAGTGACATGCTCACTATTTAAGCTTGTGAAGAATCGCCGATAAAAAATGTTTAGGAGGATTTTGAAAAGGTCGGATATACTTTTGTTCCTTTGTTGCTACCAAGTAACACGATTTTCCGAAGTGGGGGTGACCTGGCTTCGACGTGGGTGCTGAAGCATCAGGAGCATTCCGGGGCGCATGAGGACCTCGTTAAAAACGTGCAACTTGTAATTGGTAACGATTACGCACTTGCTGCCTAACTTAGTTTAGCGCGCACGAGTTCCGGTGAAATGACCGCGGTCATCGAGGACTCGTCACTTTAGCGGTCTCGGCTTGAGTTGCTCTCTGAAGGGCTCTTGCTTAAATCAAACTTTGGGGAGGGTCCGGCGCAGTTTGTTCGTAGACGTCGCCGAATCAACGCAAAATACGAACTAAGAATGTAGCGCCTGACTGTGGATCTCTTGCGGACCGGGGTTCAATTCCCCGCACCTCCACCATTTAGTTAGTAGAATCAGATAGTTAGGCAATTTACCCCGGTCCCCAGGGACCACTTGGGCTGGGGTAAAATGGTGGTGCCGGGTTT